>Ga0310695_10001308_pt1 | contig 59698 bp, 49 predicted proteins | sample RumenRJG_04DNA_FD_203882 | JGI IMG/M metagenome (GOLD analysis project Ga0310695, IMG submission 203882) | Bovine rumen microbial communities from Lethbridge, Alberta, Canada - RJG_04 (v2) (version 2) | ecosystem: Host-associated > Mammals > Digestive system > Stomach > Rumen | place: Canada...
ATGTAGAGCGCGTCGCCGGCGAGACCAAGTGGAATTTCTGGAGCCTGATGGGATATGCCATCGACGGAATCGTCAATTTCTCCCATGTACCGCTCGATATTGCCTCCTGGTTCGGGATCCTGATGACCATGGTCTCCTTCCTGGCGATCATTTTCATTGTGGTGCGCAAGCTTCTGTTCGGAGACCCGGTCGCAGGCTGGGCTTCGACAGCCTGTATCATCACATTTATCGGCGGAATCCAGCTCCTGTGTCTGGGGATCATCGGCAAATACCTGGCCACGGTCTATCAGGAGGTCAAGAAGCGGCCGCATTTCATTATCAGTGAGACCAGCCGGGATGACGCAAAGAAAGTCGGATAGATCCCTGTAAAAAGCCAAATGCACCGGCCTCGGGGATTTCACACCGCACGAAAAACTGAGTATTACGATAAATCATTTTCCGGAGTAGTAACTTTTATGACTTTTCGAAAAAGACTGATGGTCACATTTGCAACGGTCATTGTGGTGCCCATGCTTCTGTTCACACTCTCCTTCATTGCGCTGGGGAATTATCTGATCGGTGAAAAAGGAGAACTCAGAGGCTATACGTCTATCGTCGGCAATTACGATACATTTGATCTTGATGCCGTGCAGGCATTTCAGAAGGCGGAGCAGAATCCGGATAAGCTGCAGGATGTGGATTTTCTGGATTCACTGGCTTCGGATCTGAGGGACAGGAATGTATATCTGGTCGTCAGGAGAGACGAGGGTCTCTACTATGCCAGTAACGAGACAATGGCGGTGGATGATCTGAGTTATCTGCCGGAATGGAAAGAAGACGAGGCGTCGGAACTTGAGAACGGCGGTGCATCGGATTCCTTCAGTACGTCGCATACGGATATGGCGCAGCCGGAGGAGAATGCTCCTCAGACAGTGAGGCCGGGTAATGGAAAAGGAGGGGCGGGCGTCGACCTGTCCGCGGACGCTGCCAGGGCCGAGGCGGCAGGTCTGCAGCAGCAGAATCAGATGATCCAGGCGGGCAGGCGCAGTATTCTGGTGCGGCAGCTGGACTTTTCTTTCCCTGACGGAGCAAGAGGGAGCCTCTTTATCGTCATGCGCATCATGGGCCTGATATCCGGGAAGTTTTTGAGCGGACTGATGGTTTCCATGCTCACGACGCTGGTATTTACGGCCTTTCTTCTGACCAGATGGCTGGAGAGAAGCATCTTCACCCCCATCAGTGCGATCAATATCGCCATGAACAATATCAGGGACGGTAATTTCACGTATACGCTTTCTACGGGCGAGGAAGGCGAGATCGGCGACCTCTACCGCAATTATGAAGACATGCGCCTGCGGCTCAAGGAATCCGCGGACGAGAAGCTGGAGCGCGAGAAGCAGAGCCGGGAGCTGATCAGTAATATTTCCCATGACCTCAAGACGCCGATCACGTCGATCAAGGGCTACGTCGAGGGATTGATCGACGGTGTGGCCAACACGCCCGAGAAGAGGGAGAAGTACATCCGGACGATCTACAACAAGGCCAACGACATGGACCACCTGATCGACGAGCTGACCCTCTATTCACGCTTTGAGAGCGACCGTATCCCCTACAATTTCCATCGTCTCAATGTCGGGGATTATTTCGGCGACTGCGTCGAAGAGATCGGAATGGACATGGATTCCAGGGGAATCGAGCTCAATTACACCAATCTGGTATCTCCGCAGACCAGAATTATCGCGGATCCGGAGCAGATGAAACGTGTAATTAACAATATTGTGGGAAATAGTGTAAAATATATGGATAAAGAGAAGGGGCGGATCGATATCCGGATCCTCGATGAGCACGACAGTGTCCGCATAGAGATCGAGGACAACGGCAAGGGAATTGCCGCAAGAGACCTTCCCAATATTTTCGACCGGTTTTACCGCACAGATTCCTCCCGCAACTCCGCCCAGGGCGGAAGCGGCATCGGTCTTTCCATTGTCCGCAAGATCATAGAAGATCACGGCGGATACATCTGGGCGACCAGCCGTGAGGGAGAGGGTACCTGTATGCACCTGGTGATCCGCAAATACCTCGAGCAGGAGGATGACTCAGTGGAATCCATGGATGAGGAAATCATCTGACCCGCCTGCAGAAGGCAGGTCTTTGCGGGCAACTGCCCATGACTACAAGTAGGATATTGCAGCAATGATTTTAGCGAAAAGGAGCAGCCGATGAGCAGAATTTTGATCATTGAAGATGAAGAGGCAATCGCAGACCTGGAAAAAGATTATCTGGAACTGTCCGGATTCGATGTTGAGATTGAGACCAGGGGCGACCGCGGCCTGACCGCAGCCATGCAGAAAGATTTTGACCTGATCATACTGGACCTGATGCTTCCCGGGATCGACGGTTTTGATGTCTGCCGCAAGATCAGGGAGAAGAAGGATATCCCGATTCTGATGGTCTCCGCAAAAAAGGACGATATCGACAAGATCCGCGGTCTGGGCCTTGGCGCGGATGATTATATGACCAAACCTTTCAGCCCCAGCGAGCTCGTCGCCAGGGTCAAGGCTCATATGGCCCGTTATCAGCGCCTGGTCGGCGCCGGCCAGAAGACCAACGATGTCGTGGAGATCCGCGGTCTCAAGATCGATAAGACTGCAAGGCGTGTCTTTGTGGACGGCACGGAAAAGAATTTTACGACCAAGGAATTTGATCTGCTCACATTCCTGGCAGAGAATCCCAACCATGTCTTCAGCAAGGATGAGCTTTTCCGCCGGATCTGGAATATGGACAGTGTCGGCGATATCGCCACTGTGACAGTCCACATCAAAAAGATCCGTGAAAAGATCGAGTTCGACACTTCCCATCCCCAGTATATTGAGACCATCTGGGGAGTGGGCTACAGGTTCCGTGCATGAGCAGAAAAGCAGAAAAGGAAAAAGAGGGCCGGACAGTCTCTTTCCGTCTCGATAAACTGCTGGTGCAGGAGGGGTTCGGTTCCCGCAGTGAGATCGGGAAGGCGATCCGCAAGGGAAGAGCCACTGTGAACGGCGTCATCGTAAAAGATCCCGGTCTTCGCGTGTCCCAAGAGGATCAGGTCCTGTTTGACCAAAAACCGGTCTTTCAGAAGAACTATGTCTACTACATGCTCAACAAGCCGGCGGGTGTGGTTTCCGCGACGGAGGACAGCCGGGAAAAGACCGTTCTGGATCTTCTGCGGAACCCTGCAGGCGGTGTGACTGCAGACCGGAAATCTTCTGAAGATGCATCCTCCGTTTCTCCGGCGGAGCCTGTCCTCAGGAGAGGACTTTTTCCGGTGGGCAGACTGGACAAAGATACGGAGGGACTGCTGCTGATCACGGACGACGGACAGCTGGCCCACCGGCTTCTGGCGCCGGGAAAACATGTGGATAAGGTTTATTTCGCTCTTGTGAGCGGAAGGGTGACCGAAGAAGACATCAGGGCTTTTGCAGAAGGGCTCACTATAGACGAGGAGTTCAAGGCAATGCCGGCGCAGCTGCGCACAGATCCCGGGCAGGACCGTGCCTGGGCTGCCCTGATCCCAACGGAATTCGGTGATTATTTATCCGCAGAAATCACACAATATTCGCAGACACTTGTTACGATAAGGGAAGGCAAGTATCATCAGATCAAGCGTATGTTTGCGGCGCGGGGAAAAGAGGTCCTGTATCTCAAGCGTCTTGCCATGGGGCCGCTTTGTCTCGACGCCTCCCTTGCAGCGGGACAGTACCGCCCGCTGGAGCAGGAGGAGATTGATCTGCTTTCAGTTTCATACGGATTCAACCGGAGGTGACTCGCATGCGAGGTTCTTTCGTTTATCATAGAAAAAAACAGAGCCGGAAAAGATATAGGACATTCGGAGTGTTGACGGCAGTTTTGCTGGCCATGTGCCTGCTTGCTTCCTGCGGACCTGAGCCGGGAAAGGAAGGGGGCAGCGGAAAGGCGGACGGCTCAGAAATCTTCTCTGAGCCGGACTCCGGCGGAGGAAAAGGCAAAGAGGACGGACCGGACAGCGTCGCAGGGCAGTCTACCGGAGACAGCATGGCTGCTTCGGACATGGGGGCTGCTCAGACCGCAAAGACGGGTGCGGCAGCAGGACCGGTGCCCGGGGAGTCGGCTTCTGCGGGAGCCAGCACCGGAGCGGCTGCAGAGGACATGTTTTCTCATCCGATCCAGGGCGAGATCAAACAGGTGGATGCGCAGATACTGGAGGAGCTGCAGGCATTTCTGAATGAAGACAGCAGTTACGGATTCCTTCTCTCCTCTTATGACATACCGGAAGAAATAGATCTGAATCAGGTTTTTTATTCCGGAGCGGGCTTTAAACAGGAAGAACTGACAGAAAAGGAAAAAGAGCTCCTGCTGGACCGTATTCCGCAAAAAGAGATCAGGACGCCGGTCGTCAAGCTGAAGAAGGAGCAGGCCGAAGAGCTGCTCAGTCAAAAGGCGGGAATCTCTTATGATGAATCCAGACATCCGCTGGATCAGGAGGACGGATGGGCGTATATAAACAGGTACGGGACCTGGTACGCGCTCCGGGGAGACACCAACCGCCAGTACATCAATTGCTCAGATGCCTGGCAGCAGGGAGACCTGTATATCATCCATTACCAGCTGATGGCGCAGGCGCCGGAGAAAGCGGACAGCACGGAGGCGGATGCCGCAGCAGCTGCTGCGGAAGAAAATGCAGCAACAGCAGAGACGGCAGGAACCGCAGAAGCAGCAAAAGCAGCAGAAACTTCTGAAACCGCAGAAACGACAGAAACAGCTGAAACAGTTGAAACCGTAGAAACTTCTGAAACAGCAGAAGCCGCTGTAACAGGAGAAACAGCTGCAGCGGCGGAGACTACCGGTGCAGCAGAGACAGCAGAGGCGGCAGAGACAACTGCGGCAGCTGAAACAGCAGAAGCTGCAGCTGCTGGGCAGGAATCCCCGGTTGAAGAGGAAAAGAACGCCCTTTACCGGCCGACCTATGAAGTACAGCTGCAGAAGACAGAGAAGGGCTATCGTTTCTGCTACAATATTGTATGGACACAGAAAAACCTGATCGAGGCACAATCCTATCAGGCGGAGCTCAAGCCGGCGGGCGAGGTATTTTTTGCTCCGTATTATCCGGATACAGACCAGGATGAGAAGGCAGATGTGACTTTTGTGCTGGAAAAGGACAGAGCGGTCCTGGCAATTCTCGATCCCATGGAGGCATCCAACATACGCACAGACCGGATTTTTGCAGGCGTGGATGCTGTTGATTTTACGGATTACAATCAGGACGGATACATGGACATCCTGACGATCTGTACCTATACACAGATCGCCGATGACGGCAGAAAATCCGGAGAGATCCGTGAAGCCAGGGTTTACGAGGGGCAGGAAGACGCGGTACCTCTTCTCGACAGAGAAAAGACAGAGGCAGTCAACAGGGATGTGGAGGTGCTCAATATCACCAATGTAACCGGGTACCTGACCGGACAATCCGACGGCAAGGCCAGAAAATATGATTCCTGGAAAGAAGCTTATGCAGCCCATATTGAAGGAATCGCAGAGGAAGAATACGAAGGATTCGGATTGATCTACCTCAATGACGACCGCACACCGGAACTTGTCCAGCTGGGCGCGACGACTGCCAAGGGAGCCACCATTGTTGTCTATCGCAACGGTACACTCGAGGAGACATGGCTGAACCGCCGCGATTTCCAGTATCTGGAGTATGAGAATCTTCTTTACAGCCCGTCCGGTGTGGAAAACCTGCATTTTGATACGATTTACAGCATTACAGGCGGAAAACTCAGTATCTCGACGCAGGGGTATTACGGAAACAGCAGTTTTGCCCGCGTGCGCTTTGACGAAAACGGGAAAGAAGTCCGGGATTATTTCTGGGAAGGCGGCCAGGTATCAGAGAGCGGATACCGGGATGGCATCAGCTTCCTGTTTGATTTGTCCAGGGCAAAGACCTGCCAGGGAGACCAGCTTCTGACAGCCGCACAGCTCCTGGAAAGACTGAAATGAAAGGAAATTATAAATGAGAATCATCGATATTTTGAATGAGAAGGATGTTACATTGTCATTCGAGGTGTTTCCGCCCAAGACCGAGGCCGGTTTTCTGACGGTGGAACAGGCGACGGAGCAGATTGCCGCTCTCAGGCCTGATTTCATGAGTGTCACCTACGGGGCCGGCGGAGGCACGAGCAAACATACCACCCGCATTGCGGCAGACCTGCAGCAGAAGTACGGGACCAATGTGCTCGCCCACCTCACCTGTGTCTCTTCCACCAAAGAGACAGTCAGGAAGATGATCGAAACATACCGGGAGAACGGAATTCAGAATATCATGGCTCTGCGCGGAGATATCCCGGCGGAAGGAAGATCGGTATTTGACTACAACCACGCATCGGAACTGATCTATGATATCAAGTCCATGGATGACAAACTCTGCATCGGAGGCGCCTGCTATCCCGAAGGACATGTGGAATGTGAGCGCCAGTCAGAGGATATCCTCCATCTCAAGGAAAAAGTGGAAGCAGGGTGTGATTTTCTGACAACGCAGATGTTTTTTGACAATTCCACAATGTACAGCTTCCTCTACCGCATCCGTGAGGCGGGCATCGAGGTGCCTGTTGTCGCCGGCATCATGCCGATCACCAATCCCGGACAGGTCAAGCGCAGTGTCGCCCTCTCCGGCGCTACGATCCCCCAGCGTTTTAAGACCATGGTCGACCGCTTCGGCGATGATCCCCTCAGCATGAAACAGGCGGGTGTCGTCTATGCGGCGGAACAGATCATCGATCTGATCGCCAACGGCGTCGGGCACATTCATGTCTACACCATGAACAAACCGGAGATTGCTGCCGGAATTCGCAACAGCCTCTCCGCTCTGTGGGGAATTACCGACATCTGAAAGAAGAGACAGGAGAGGAGACAGGGGACGGTTCTGTGTCTCCTCTCTTTTTAAGGTAAAAAGCATATGATCAGAGTTGATAAAAAGGAAATCTATCGCTATCTAGGCTATCGCAGGAATATTCCGGATGCAGAAGTCTGCAGGATGGTGGACAGCTGTCTGGAGCAGCTGCAGCGGGAGGTGACACCCCGGTATATATTCCGGAAATACCCTGTGGAGAGTGTCTTCACGGTTCCGGGGGCATTTGCGGAGGAGGAAGATCCTTTGCTGTACTACTCACCGGAAGGCGGGACAGAGCGTTCCGGGCAGAGGAAACGGGGCGCACGGCCCGGCCGCAGAACGGAAGCGGAGCTGCCGATGCTGCGGATCGCGGGAATGGAGATCCGCAGCAGGAGTCTTTCAAGGAACCTGCGCGGGTGTGAGAATGTGTATCTGATGGCGGCTACGCTGGGAATCGGACCTGACCGCCTGATCGCGCGGGCAAGTGTCACCCATATGAGCCGCGCTGTAACCCTGCAGGCTGCCGCCGCTGCCATGATTGAATCCTGGTGCGACGAGGTAAATCAGAAAATCATCCGGGAGGCTTCGGAACAGGGCTTTTACTGCAGGCCCCGTTTTTCACCCGGATACGGGGATTTTCCGCTGGAATATCAGCAGGACTTTGCCCAGATCCTCCGCATGCAGAAGGAAATAGGTGTTTCTCTGACAGAGAGCTTCCTGATGATCCCCACCAAATCGGTGACAGCTGTGATCGGGATCACAGGGGACAGGCAGGATTGTGTCCTGCATGGGTGTGAGGTCTGTGAACAGGCTCCGCACTGTGCCTTTTCCAGGAATCGATTGGAGACAGATGGAGAGTGAGTTCATGGCAAATGGAATCAGAAAGCCGTTTTTGGAGCGTTTGGGAAAAGAATGGCTGTTTTTTGACGGGGGAACAGGTACGATCCTGCAGGAAAAAGGCCTCAAGGGGGGTGAACTCCCGGAGAGGTGGAATCTGACCCGTCCCGAAGACATCATTGACCTGCACTGCGGATATCTGCAGGCAGGATGTGATATTTTCAACACCAATACCTTCGGTGCGAATGCCCTGAAGTTCCCCGGTCCGGCTGTGACTGTGGAAAAAGCCGGGGTTAGTGCGGAAAAAGAAGGTACAACAGGCTTTGATGCGAATATGGCAGGCGGAGCTCAGGAGCACGGAGAGCTGCGTCAGATCGTCGAGGCGGCAGTGGCCCTGGCAAAGGAGGCGAGGCGCCGGTCCCATCGCGAGGATGCCTATATAGCGCTGGATATCGGCCCCACAGGCAGGCTTCTGGAGCCCCTCGGAGACCTTCCCTTTGAGAAGGCGGTAGAGGTCTTCGGGGAAGTCGTGCGGATTGGTGCGGCAGCCGGTGCGGACCTGGTGCTCATAGAGACAATGAGCGACAGCTATGAATCGAAAGCGGCTGTTCTGGCAGCGAAGGAAAACTGCGATCTGCCGGTGTTGATCACCAATGTCTACGACAACAGCGGCAAGCTTCTGACAGGCGGCACAGTGGATTCCACGGTCGCCATGCTGGAAGGACTGCGTGTGGACGGTCTGGGTGTAAACTGCGGCATGGGGCCGGAGCAGATGATCCCGATCGTGAAGCGGATGACCGAAGTGGCTTCTGTGCCGATTCTGGTCAACCCCAATGCCGGCCTTCCCCGTTCGGAGAAGGGCAGGACGGTCTACGATGTGGATCCTGATACCTTCGCGGACTGGATGAAAAAGATTGCCGGCATGGGTGTACAGGCCGTGGGCGGCTGCTGCGGCACGACGCCGGAACATATCCGGAAGACTGTGCAGGCAGTCAGAGGCTGCGCAGGTGCAGAAGAGAAGCCTTGTGCAGATGCAGATAAAAAAACCTGCACAGCTGCAGACGAAAAGACCGGTGCAGAAGCAGAGGGGATCTGTGAGGAAACCATGGCCTCAAAAGGGGTTCCTTTTGTTCCGAATATAAAGAAAAACCTGACAGTGGTCTCCTCCTTCTCCAGGGCAGTGGAAATCGGCAGAAAGCCTGTTATTATCGGCGAGCGGATCAATCCCACCGGGAAAAAGAAGTTTAAAGAGGCTCTGCGGGAAAACAATATCGAATATATCCTGACAGAGGGACTCAATCAGGAGGACAGCGGCGCCCATATTCTGGATGTCAATGTGGGCCTTCCTGAGATCGATGAACCGCAGATGATGGCGACAGTTGTCTCCAGACTCCAGAGCATCCTGCCCCTGCCCCTGCAGATCGATACTTCGGACCCGATTGCCATGGAACGCGGCATGCGTCTCTACAACGGCAAGCCCATGGTGAATTCCGTAAACGGCAAAAAAGAGAGCATGGAGGCTGTCTTCCCCCTGGTCAGAAAATACGGCGGCGTAGTTGTGGGCCTGGTGCTGGATGAGGACGGGATCCCGGAGACGGCAGACGGCCGTATCGCGGTCGCAAAAAAGATTTATGAGGCTGCAGACCGGTACGGAATACCCCGTGAGGACATCGTGATCGACGGTCTTGCGATGACCATTTCCTCTGACACGAAGAGCGCCCTGACGACCCTGGAGACCCTGCGCCGCGTGCGCGATGAACTTCACGGTCATACGATCCTGGGCGTTTCCAATATTTCCTTCGGCCTGCCGCAGAGATCCATCATCAATGCGCATTTTCTGACAATGGCCATGCAGATGGGACTTTCCTGTGCCATTATGAATCCGGGGAATGAGGATATGATGTGCGCCTACCGCGCTTTCCTTGCTCTCTCAGATCTGGATCCGCAGTGTATGGGCTACATCGAGGCCTACGCCAATGCACAGAGAACGACCGTGACAGCGGCGGCAAAAACCGGTGCCGGGAGCGCAGCTGCAGGCTTGGCGGACGCCGCAGGCAGCGGGGGAGCTAAAGCGTCTGCGGCAGAAAAGGCTGGAGAAGGAATGACGGGAGGCAGTTCCCACCAGCCTTCTGCAGGAATGTCCCTGGGAGACAGCATCCGCAGAGGCATGGCAGGGAGCGCGGCCGATGCCGCCAGAGCCCTTCTTGAAGCGGGGACTCCTGCTTTGAGCCTCATTAATGAGGAACTGATCCCCTCCCTGGATTTTGTCGGCAAAGGCTTTGAAAAGGGTACCATTTTCCTTCCTCAGCTGCTCATGAGCGCGGAGGCGGCCAAAGCGGCCTTTGAAGTCGTCAAAGAGACCATGCAGGACGAAAAACAGGAGACAAAGGGCAGGATCATCCTGGCCACTGTCAAGGGAGATATCCACGATATCGGCAAAAACATAGTCAAGGTCATGCTGGAAAACTACAGCTTCGAAATCCTTGACCTGGGAAAGGATGTTGCCCCGGAGACCATTGTGGAGACGGCGATCAGCGAGAACATCTCTCTGGTGGGTCTCAGTGCCCTGATGACGACGACGGTCGTCAGCATGGAAGAGACCATCCGCCTGCTCCGTGAACAGAAGCCGGATACAAAGGTTGTGGTCGGCGGTGCAGTCATGACGCAGGAATACGCCGATTCCATCGGTGCTGACTGCTATGCGCCGGATGCCATGGCAACCGTTCACTTCGCGGAAGAGGTTTTTGCAAGTTAATGTTCAGGACAATAATTAAAAATGAATCTCTGCAGAATCCCTGTGCAAGGAAAGCGGATTCTGCAGAGTATTTTTTTGTAATAATCAAACAATTTGTTTAAACGGATACACAAATGCTGAAAAGTTCACAATTGTTTCACTGTTATTTGTCAAAAATCCATTGAATAATTTTATAAATGACGATAAAATAAACTTTCTGAATTGATCAGAAATCGAAGGGTGACTGTTGTTACCCATATACCGGCCCGGGAAAGGAGAGCTGATGGGCTTATGTACAGGCCGGAATTTTTTTACGGATTTTACAGGCATTGAAAGGAGGCGCTTTGGGAAAGAAATTTGAGAAGATGTTTAAGGAATATGCCGTTTCACAGATGGGAAGGTGTGTGAAAAATGATACGATTCCGGATGCGCTTTTCCAGCATTATGAGGTAAACCGGGGACTGAGAGATCTCGACGGAAAGGGTGTGCTTACAGGCCTGACGAATATTTCGGAGATCATTTCCTTTGAGGAGAAGGACGGGAAGAGGATCCCGATCGACGGCCAGCTCTGGTACCGGGGCTATACAGTGGAACATCTGATCAAAATGTTTGCCAATGACCGGTTTGCCTATGAGACTCTGACTTATCTGCTTCTGTTCGGAGAGCTTCCGAACGAGCAGGACAAGAAGGATTTCATAGAGATCCTGGCAGGCGCCAGGGACCTTCCCACAAATTTTGTCCGCGACGTTATCATGAAGGCGCCGACTAAGGATGTCATGAACTCCATGACCCGCAGTATCCTGACATTGGCCTCCTATGATACACGTGCCCAGCAGACGGATCTGGCCAATGTCATCCGCCAGAGCATTATGTTGATCGCGGCTTTTCCCATGCTGGCAATTTACGGTTATCACGCTTATAATCATTATGAGAATATGGAGAGCATGTATATTCACAGGCCGGACCCGGAGCTTTCCACTGCGGAGAATATTCTGATGATGATGCGCCCCGACAGGCAGTTTACAGAGACAGAGGCCAGGGTCCTCCAGGCGGCGCTGATTCTGCATATGGAGCACGGCGGAGGCAATAACTCCACTTTCACCACCCGCGTTGTAACCTCCTCCGGCAGCGATACCTATGCGACGATCGCGGCGGCCATGTCCTCGCTCAAAGGCCCCAGACACGGCGGCGCCAATATCAAGGTCATGGAGATGATGGACAACATCCGCAAAAAGGTCCATGACTGGAATGATGATGACGAGATCGATGCCTATCTCACCAAAATGCTCAAGGGAGTCGTCTTTGACCATAAAGGACTGATCTACGGAATGGGACACGCGGTCTATTCTCTCTCGGATCCCCGTGAGCGCGTGTTCAAATCCTTCGTCGAACGCCTGAGCATGGAGAAGGGACGCGGGGAAGATATGGCTCTCTACCAGAAGATTGAAGACATAGCGCCGAGGGTCATCGCACGTGAACGACGGATTTACAAGGGTGTCAGCCCCAACGTCGACTTCTACAGCGGATTCGTCTACGATATGCTGGGCATCCCGGTCGAGCTCTACACGCCGATTTTCGCTTTGGCCCGTATCACCGGCTGGAGCGCCCACCGCATCGAAGAGATTGTCGGAATGGGCAAGATCCTGAGACCCGCCTACATGAGCGTTATGAAGCGCATCGACGAACAGTGAGTAAACTATGGTTGTATGTCATACGCTCTTGATCACATATTGAAAGGCGCGTGACAGGATGTGAAAGATTCATTACAGGGAGGGATTATGGGAAAACTGAAGATTACCTGGCACGGACACAGTTGTTTTACACTGGAGGAAGAGGGATACTCTATCGTTCTGGATCCCTTTGCGGACGGGGCCGTCCCCGGCTTCGGAAACCTGCGGCTTGAGGCGGATCAGGTGCTTTGCAGCCATGACCACTCCGACCACAATGCGGTCCAATGCGTGAAGATCCGCGAGGGAGCGGCTTCGAAGAAGAATCCCTTCAAGATCACGGAAATTCACTCCTGGCACGATGATGCACAGGGCACAAAGCGGGGCAGCAACACGATCCGCATCTATGACGACGGCGAGTACAAGGTCGCGCACATGGGCGACATTGGATGCCCTCCGACTGCGGAACAAAAGGAAGCTCTCAAGGGAATCGACGTCATGCTGATGCCCGTCGGCGGATTCTTTACCCTGGAGCCCGAAGACGTATGCGCCCTTGCCGCGGAGCTGAAGCCCCGTATGCTGGTTCCCATGCATTACAGGGGAGAAGGATTCGGCTACGATGTGATCGCCCCTCTGGAAAAATATGCCTCTCTCTGCGGCGGCCTGACACAGCTTGATAAGAGCGGACTGTCCCTGCCGGAGGATCTGCAGGCCGGAACAGTCGCCCTCAAGGCACCTGTGGCATAAGGCTCATATGACTATAGAACAGAAAAATCCTATGGGACAGAAAAACCTATAGGGCTAAAAATCCAAATCTATAAGGAAACTTAGAAAAAGCAACCGCTGAAAGGTGGTTCAAATTAGGGATTTCTGAAACAAGTTAATTTGAGCAGCGTTCTTCGGGCGGGAACAATAGAAAATGGCGTCACAAGAGTAGAAATACTCATGTGACGCCATTTCTTTGAAATATACGCCTAAGGCGCTAACATCTATAAAAAGAAATCGGGAACATCGACAACCGAAGTTGTATGTCCCCTTTAAGAACGAAGTTCTTTCAATAGTAGTGATATTTTATCACCTGCCAGCTATGCTGTCAAGAACTTTCTTGACAAAGCTATAAGAACTGGTGATTATGTTATTGTTTCTAAACCAATCCTTGTTTTGAATCATGCGACCTTCAAAAAATTCTTCTAGTTCATCGTAACGTTTCTGTTTGGCAACAGGGCTAGATACAATTTCATCATATGCGTAAAGAAGGCACACAAAATCATAAATGCATTTATTACTGAGCTTTTTGTCTCTTGAGTTTTCACTAATCGAGGCCACAGTTTTTACCCTATCGACCACACTTTGATGGGCTTTATTATTACCTGGTGCAAGATTATTAATAAGGCAATTACTATGGGCACAGGCATTTCGTATGTCTCGTACTGAATTGAGCAGAATCCGGTCACCGATTTCCACTCCGTAAATTTCACCATAGAATTCACAAAGATATGCAAAATCTCCGAAAGATATCAATTCAACGAAAACCCACGCAGGAAAATAAGGATAATATTTTTCGATTAAGTCTTTGCAGTAAGCACTTGCTTTATGAGCACGAATTGTTTTTAATATTCCGAAAGATTGGTCTTTCGCTATAAATTTCTGGATGATTTTATATCCGTCCTCTTCTGAGTTGTTCTCAATGTTGTTGAGAAGTTGAACCTTCATAAAATGTTCAATGTCAAGGGCCATTTGAAAAGCTAAGTACCGAATCCGCATGTCAAGTTTTGATAATTCCTGAAGACATGAAAAATCTAATCCTATATACTGACCTGCTTTTGAGCCATTTGGATATTTCTTATAGTTTGCTCTGTATGAAGCAAGCTTCATATAGTAGTTATTATGTTCTAGAAAACTTTGAGCATCTTCTTTGGGAATACGATTAAAAGTAATGCCCTTCTTCTCCATATGAGCAACAAGCCCTTCGGCTGTTAATAAATCCTTCATTAAAATAGTTCACCTCGAATTCTTTTATAGCATTATACTACAGATATGCTTGTTAGTAAATGAACAGCCGTTGACTGTAGTTGAACGTGGATCGCTATATTTTAAAGCCTTAAGCCAACTCTTAATATTAAGAGAAGGTATCTATCACTATGAGTGACTCCATTTAAGGTAGTCAGCCTTCATGCGCAAAAAGGCGAAATCAAGACCTCGATTGCCCAAGGGGAAACGAAACTCCACGGATAATTCATAATATACTCTGAATTATTTGCTTTTCTTCTTGATTCAAAAAGCGTAAGCAGCCATAATGCACTGAAACCATGCGGTTTTTACGCTCCCGGCTGTTTCTCATACCCCCCTATACAATTTCGCGGAAATTTACGCGAGAGGGGGCGGCGGTCATCGGTGGCAATGCCACAGAAATATGAACCCGGCCCCCGATAGTCTGAATCCGGCACTACACGTTGTCTCCATCGTTACAGCTTATGTTACGGCAATCGTCCAATAAGTGTGTCCCCATTCTTTTTAAGCCACTTGACCGCCTTCTGGTATTCTGGGATCTCATCGGCGACCACTTTCCAGAATCGTTCCGAATGATTCATTTCCTTCCTGTGAGCCAACTCATGCACGATGACATATTTTCTGACATAGTCTGGGACTCTCATTAACAGGCAATTTAGGTTTATGTTTCCTTTGCTTGAACAAGAGCCCCACCGCGTCTTCTGGGCTTTCACGAAGACCTTTTCATAGGAAACGTCCATCTCCTTGGAATAGCGTGCAACCAGCCGAGGAAGTTTTGCTTTTGCCTCCGTCAGAATAGCGGTGAGCTCCTCAGTGTTGTATTTGTTTTCTGAGTCTTCCGACTCTTGTCGTATGTTTACGGTGTAATTATTCCTGTGCATATCATTGTGTCTCCTTAAGTTCATCGATATGCGGAAGAATCTGATCCAGCTTCTCTGCTATACGGCGTTGTTCTTCAAATGGCGGAATAGGGATAAGTAACGCTTTAATGACATCAGGTTTAAGTTCCTTCTGCTTAGTTGAGCCAGAGCCTTTACCCTCAAGGTATCTCTGATAGTTGCAAATAATATAGTAAATGTAGGGGCTGTAAACTCTATCCATTAGACGAACTATTGTTACATGTGAATCGGGTACTAGTAGTTTTCCCTCTGGATTATCTGTAAGATTATATATACCCACACGGCCTAAAGTACCTGTTCCGGTAGAGTTAATCACAATATCCTTATCGCACATAAACTCCTCTTCCGGATACTTCCCAAGAACACTCTCGTCAAGGAATTGACACAAGCTAAGGTCTATTCCTCCGCTTTTGACATTACACTTTTGAGCAAAAACAAGAACTTTGCTGCCTTTAATTGTATATGTTGGCGATTTGCCCCTTTTAATACTTTTGGCTACAATGTCATTTAGGCGCACCCACTGCCAGCTTTCCGGTATATCAAAAGGAGCTTCTTCGTCGGTAATCTCTGGAAACGGGGATTCCCTCTTGATTTTGCCTTCCTTGATGAGCTTATTCTTCTCCATTTGAATCTGCTGATACAGTTCTTCTCCTGTGCCTTCTTCCGGGCGCTGCTCTACCAGTTTCCCTTGCATAGCATACTGGAGGACGCTCTTGCGCATATCATCCGGGAAGGATGACTGGAGAGCTATTAATTCCTGCTCGGCAAAGGAGTATTCATCTATCTCAGAAAGAATGCGATTTAACTTTTCCACAATCCTTTGCTGCTCCTCTATCGGAGGAACAGGAAAAAGCATCTTCTTAAAAACATCGAACGGTGGGATATTCTTTATTGCCGATCCATTGCTTGATTTTTTTGCATTTGACTTTAATACATGATCGAAATAATACAGAAAATAGTCAAGATTGATGGACTCTGCTATATTCATTCTCATCAGGGCCTGATTTATTATTCCAAGTTCGATATTTTCAGGCATAACATAGGTTTCACCGATAGTTCCAGCGCAACTAACGATAATATCTCCGGATTCAACGCGAAATCCTGACATTTTTTCATCATAATATTCTGTGGTAATGTAGTATTCCCCCAAAGAAGCATCTTTTTGTATTGCATTTTTTTGCTCATACACCTTTACTGAGTTTGGCCCTTTGGCTACAAACATGCTTTTTGTTAAAGCGCTGCCGAAAGGCCCCTTTTTATATACGCCAATATCGCCAATTCTTATCCAACGCCAAGAATCAGGAATATCAAACTCTATTTCAGACTCTGATATTTCCCCGAATTCTTTGTCTTTCCGAGCGTTTTTTTTCTCTGCAAGTATCGCCTTTTCTTCATGAATATTTTTCAGGAGAGCATCAACATCACTGTCGCTCGACATTCGTTGAGTGAGCCTTCCTTGTATAGCTGCCTGCAATACAGCTTTTCTTAAATCATCCGCTAAAATCATATGCGTGCTAACCTCCGATTTTCTGTTTTTATTACTCGTTGATCAGCCTTATGATCTCAGACAGTTTCTCATCGAGCTTTGCTTCAAGACTTTCACGCTTTTCCTTAAAGTTTGTAATGGTTTCCTCCGGTGAGAGAATGATTTCTTCTTCCTCCGGGAATCCGCACAGATCCAGATTAAAGGTGCCTTCCTCTATCTGCTTGAAGGTGTATTTCTTTGATTTCCATGTTTCCGTCATGGAAGGATCGTCTTTTTCATCTTTGATTTCATGACGATTATTCCACCACTCATCGATGACCGCCATATCCTCGCGCGTGATCGGATGTGTCTTGTTGAAGTGCTTTCTGCCCTCAGGCATATCCATCCGGTAGAACCAGACCTCCTCGGTCTTTCCGACCTTATCAAAGAACAGCAGATTGGTGCTGATAGATGTATAAGGCGCGAAAACAGAACCGGGCAGTCTGATTATGGTATGCAGATTGCACTCCGTCATGAGCAGTCGTTTTAGATTTACCTTTGACTGATCGCTGTTGAACAGCAGACCATCTGGGAGCACCAGACCGCAGCGGCCATTTTTCTTCAGGCAGTAAATAATTCTCGCCACGAAGAGGTCAGCCGATTCCGAGGATGAAATATCATCCGGGAAGTTCTTCAGATCAGCCTTATTGAATTCACCACCGAAAGGCGGATTCATAACGATGCAGCTGAACAAATCATCGTCCGAAAGATCCAACACATCCTTGGCAAGGCCGTCTCCGTGAACGATTTGCGGATCATCTATGTTATGAAGATACATATTTGTGACGCAGAGCATATAGGGCAGTTGCTTCCACTCGATGCCATAGACCGATTCCTGTATCTTTTTTATATCCTCAACGGACTTGGCCTGCTTCTGTAGGTGGGATATGGAATCTGCAAGGAACCCGCCCGTACCGCATGCAAAATCTGCGATGTTCTCACCGATTTTCGGATCAACATGATCTACTATAAAGCTTGTGATAGCTCTCGGTGTATAGAATTCTCCGGTAGCCTTGCCTCCGTTCTGCAGCTCCTTCAGGAGCCTTTCATAGAAGTCGTTGAAGTCATGCTTCTCGGAGGCAACATCGAAGTCCACATCACCAATCTCATTGATGAGCTGGCGAAGGCGCACACCATCCTTCATGTAATTCTGCGATTCAGCCATAAAAGACCGGATAATCTTGGCCTTGCTGTCTTCGGAGGCAAACAGGCGCTTTTCTCCATCAACTTCAACCTCAATACCTCTCAGGAACGGGAAGAGCGTGTTGTTAACGAAGTTTATCAGCGTATCGCCCGTAATTCTGTTCGAATAATCCTTTGTTCCATCCTCGTTACGGGGATCTGCCCAATCCCGGAACCTGAACGGAGCAGGTATTACTGGAGTGTAATCTCCCTCAAACTCCCATTCTTCTTCCTTATAATCAAACACCTTCAGGAACAGTACCCAGACAAGCTGCGACATATACTGCGCAGTGCCGCTGATACCGGCATCGCCAAACATGATCTTTGTAGTCTTCTTAACTAAAGCATCTCCATTCACAGCAGAGTATCCTCCATTTCATCGATTACTTTCTCATATCCATCTTTGCCGCCAAACGGTTTAAGGGCTGTTTTTACGGTGTATCCCTTGCTTGCAAAGGCTGGAAGGCTAAATATCTTAATAAGGCGTAGATCTGTCCAATCCGTCGTCCTATATACGTCAATTACAATTTCCATTACATCTTTTTGCCCCTTCGGAAGTCGAGCTACATACGAAAGTGCCATATTAATACGATCTTCTTTTAACGGAACTGGAACCCCATATCCATAAAAGCCAATCAGATCATAATAGTCACATGGAATGCCAAAATCTTGCATAAGTTTTTTTGCTACAGCTTCATTAAGCAGAAGCTCATACGCAAGCAGTCTCTTTTCCGTAGATTCCCGCCAGTTTCTCTGAAATTCCACGTACTCACTATAATGATCAAGAATGTTGTTCTTCACGCATTCTTCAACATTTGTTTCCTTGACAAGTTGCATGTTCTCGTCGAGGTAAAGCACCTGCTTTCCGGCTATTTCGACGTTCACGCCATTGATTCGGAAGACCTCGCGCTTTTTCTTTTTCTTGGCTCGAAGCGGCATATCCGTACCGCCCTCAACAATCTCAATATCACCATCGAAATCGGGATCACTGAACTTCAGATAGTTCTTCCGGAAGTCCATGAGAACGAAATGCGTCTTGCTCTTTTCTTCTTCTCCGACCTTGTAGTGCTCCTTTATTCTGGTTCCCCGACCAAGTGTTTGTTTGAATTCGGACATGGAGCCGATGGTCTTATCCATGACGATCAGCTCCACGGTCTGGGTATCCACACCCGTGGAGAGGAGCTTGCTCGTCACTGCGATAACTGGATATTTTTGTGAAGGTGCTTTGAAGCTCTTGATTTGTTTCTTGCCAACCACATCGCTAGCTGTAATACGAACGACATACCGTTGATCCTCTTTTACGAGATCAGAGTTTTCATTTCTCAGGTAGTTTGCCATCGCACCCGCATGTTCTTCCGTCTCGCAAAACACAATGACTTTCTGAAAACGGTCAGTCGCCTTCATGTAGTCGCTGATCTTCTTTGCCACCATTTTTCTACGCTCATCAATGATGAGCTTACGGTCAAACTCTTGTTGCTCATAGCGCCTGTTTTCAAGCGGCTTGCCCTTGATGTCAAGTTCTCCTGGCTTTGGCATGTAACCGTCTCTATCAACATCAAGCTCGTAGGCGATTACTTTGTATGGCGCGAGGAAGCCATCAGCTATGCCCTGCTTAAGGGAGTAACTGTAGACTGGCTCGCCGAAATACTCGATGTTTGAACCAAATGCCGTCTCTTTCGGAGTGGCTGTGAGACCTATCTGGGTGGCAGAACTGAAATACTCCAACATCTCGTGCCAGCTGCTTTCTTCCCTTAGTGATCCTCGATGACATTCGTCCACAACGATCAGATCGAAGAAATCCCTCGGCAGATTCGTGTAGTAGCTTGCAGCGGAGTCTTCCTCGTCGAAATCACCGTTCTCGTCCGACTTCCCGGATTTCATCTGGTGGTAGAGGGAGATAAAGACCTCGTATGCAGTGAGCTTTTTGATCTCTTCCTCCGTCTTTAATGTGTATTTCTCGCCAATTTTAACCATTGTTTTCTTGAATGCAGTGAAGTCATCAAATGTTTGATCGGCGAGGGCGTTCCTGTCCACGAGAAACAAAATCCGCTTCTTAGCACCTTTCGAGTAGAGACGATAGATGATCTGCATAGCAACAAAGGTCTTTCCGGTGCCTGTGGCCATTACGAGTAAGAGACGATTCTGTCCTTTGGCAATCGCGGTGATGCATCGGTTGATCGCATTACGCTGGTAATATCGAGGCGTCTTTCCATCCGGAGTGATGTAATATGGGCTAATGATAAGCTCAGTCTCGTCATCGGAGATGTTCTCAGCTATGCGAAATCTCTCCCAAAGCTCAGCTGAGGTCGGGAAATCATCCATTCCGAACTCACAATTCTTGCCAGTGAGCCGGTCTTCCTCATGAAACACCTGTCCGTTGGAGGCGTAGGCGAAGGGGACATCCAAAAGCGCAGCATATTCCAACGCTTGGCCTACGCCCTCGTTTACGTCATGGTCATAGCCCTTTGCCTCCACAAGTGCGAGGGGAAGATTGTTCTTGAAGAGCAGAAGATAGTCAACTTTTTTCTGCTCGCCGCGTTTTACCGTTCCATCGCTTTCAACGAGGATCTGTCCGTCTGTGAAGTAATGCCCGGAGCCTCGCTTCCCGTACTCCATTACTATCCGATCGCCTTCTGCATTCCATTTTTTCTGTATGGCCGGTGTAATGAAGTTGAGCTTGGTGCTCTCCTCATTCTTTAATTGTTCGTCTAAATCATTCAATGGCTTCATTTCTTATGCCTCCGATTATCCTTTATTTCTCGTCATTCACCCTTAGCCTTTGATCGTACAGAAACGGATATGCTCATGCTGTTGTTGAGCGTTCCCTGTTCCTGTGCCCGGTTGAATTCCTTCCTGAGAACGGCATCTACGGCATCCTTGCCGTAATCATCAAGCAGGGTATATTTTCTGAGCATGTCCTCGTATTGCTCCTCAACCTGCCAGTCGCCAAGCTGCTGGACTTCTTCATTTATCAAGGTAAAACTTCTGTCATCATCGGAAGCGCCGAGAATGTAATCCATGCTCCTGTCGAAAAACGTACACAGTTTATCGAACATCTCAAACTGCGGCTTCCGCTTTCCTGTCTCCCACATTGCGACTGTACCGCCAGACACGCCCAGTTCCTTCGCCAACGTGATCTGTGACAGCCCTTTTTCTTTTCTGAGCTGTTTCAATCTTTCCGGGAAACCCATTCTAACGCTCCTTTCTCATTACATAACAATACACCATGCATTATAACGATGGTGGGGCTGAAATACAAGATATTCAACGCGCTGTTCATGAAGAAGTTACAAACAATTTTATCAAATACTAACATATTGTGAGTTTTGGTGTTGACAGCACTCACTTGAAGTGATACAATATACTCGCAAGGACATCTGTGCCCTTTGCCAGCCCTTCCGGGAATCAGAGTCAATCAAAGCCAAATAATGAAAACTACGCCAATCACCGGCAATCTGAGTCAATCAGAGAGCCGGTGATTTTTTGTTGCCCTTACGGGCGAATTTACAGAAAGGATGGACTGGATATGGATAAAGAAACTATGAGCGTTCAGGAACTCTCCACGCGGATGGGCATCAGCCTGCCGAAGGCATATGCGCTGACGAAGGAGCCGGATTTCCCTGTCATCCGCATCGGAACAAGAATTCTGATCCCGGTAGACGCATTCAAAGAATGGCTTGTTATCCACTCGCAGAAGGAGCAGCTGTAATGGGAATGAATATCGAGGGCTTTATCAATGCCCTCTATGAAAAAACGAACAGCGGCGCTTTAGGCGTTTCCTATATAAAGCCTGGCAACGCACCGGTCACAAAGTGGTTTACCCGTGATCAGCTTGACGATATGGCGGCCTTCATCAGGAAATGTGGAAAACAGTACAACACTTACATCAATATCAATCCCCGGCAAAACGCGCTTGATACCTGCCATCGTGGTGAGAGCACAGATATTTCGGAAGTGGTTGGTCTGTATATGGATTTCGATATAAAAGGTGAAGCGCATAAAGAGAAGCGTCTGCCGGAGAAAGCAGAGGAACTGCAAGCCTTCATACATCAGCTTTCCATGAAGCCATCCATCATCGTGGTATCCGGTAACGGCATACATTGCTATTGGCTGCTCAAAGAGTCTTTCCAGATAAAGTCAGACGATGACCGAGAGTATATCAGTGGACTGCTCTCAGGTTATGAGCAGTATGTCAGCGAACAGGCTTATTCGCTCCACGGATGGAATTTCGATCATGTTGCCGATCTTGCACGCATGCTCCGGGCACCGGAGACCACAAATTTCAAAACATCGGATAAGCTGCAATGCCGGATCATAGAAGCATCTGACACAAGGTATGATCCGTCTGACTTTGAAGCATACGCGAAGCGGCTCCTTTCAGAAAAGAGGGCCACATCAACCGTGAGCGATGATGCAGACAGCTTTTCCCTCATGGGAACAGGCAGCGCACGCGAACTGATCGACATATGCCGCTTTCTTCAGCACTGCCGGGATGATGCCGTAAGCCTCTCGGAACCTGACTGGTACGCGGCGATTACAAATCTGGCACAAACGGCAGACGGGCATGATGTGATCCATGAAATAAGCAGCCCGTATCCCGGATACAGCTATCAGGAAACGGAGCGGAAGTACATCCATGCCGCTAAGGAGGACAAGCCCGTTACCTGTGATCGTATCAAGCATGTTCACTGTTTTGATTGCGGAAAGGACTGCGGTGTGAGAGCGCCTATCGCGCTGATACGGACAGAGCAGCCTGCGGCTCCCGGAGAATGGGAAGAACCGATCCCGTTTGATGAATTCAAACTTCCGTCCTTCCCGGTAGACGCGCTGCCGGATGTCATAGGCGATTATGTATCAGCAGTTGCGGAAAGCACGCAGACTCCGGTTGATCTCCCGGCAACATGTGCTCTGTCGGTAATGGCTACTGCCGAACAGGGCAAGTATGAGATATGGCCGAAGGAGGATTGGTGCGAACCGCTCTGTCTCGACGAGATGAGTATCATGCGGCCCTCCGAACGCAAATCCGCTGTCCTGAATCACATGATTAAGCCGCTGAACAAATATGAAACGGAATACAACTTTCAGAATGCTCCGGCCTTTGAGATGAGCCAGGTACGTAAACGCCTGCTGGAACGGCAGCAGAAAGCGCTGGAGGATCAGGTTTCCAAAGGGAAAGCGGACATGGCGGAGTTGGAGAAGGTTGTCGGGGAGCTATCCCGCTTTGAGGAAAAAGTCCCTCTGAAACTGTATCTGGACGATGTGACAACGGAAAAACTGGTGTCGGTTCTGGCACAGAACAAAGGTCACGCGGCGATCCTTTCCACAGAGGGAGGGATCTTCGATATGCTCTCCGGCATCTACACAAAAACAGTGAATATCGATGTCATTCTTAAAGCCTACTCCGGCGACAGTATTCGTGTTGACCGCATTGGCAGGGAGAGCGAGACGATTATGAAGCCGACGCTCACCATGCACCTGATGGCGCAGCCAAGTGTACTGTCCGGGCTGATGGAAAATAAGACATTCCGGGGACGCGGACTGACAGCAAGGTTTCTGTATTCCCTGCCATCTTCCTTTGTAGGGCAGCGCCGATACAGGTCGAAGGTCATCCCGGAGGAAGTGTATCAAAACTACGAGCAGTGCATCGTCAATCTGCTTCAGGAAGAATACCCTCCGAGGCCGGAACACATCACGCTTTCTCCTGAAGCAGACCGGATGATTGAGAGTTTCGCAGAGGATCTGGAAGGCAAGCTGAACAATGAATACGCGGATATTTCGGATTGGGCGGGAAAGCTGGTCGGCAATACGCTCCGGATTGCCGGACTGCTGTGCAGGGCATCCGTTGAAAGGTATGAGGCTTTTCTGGATGAGCCAGAACCGCTGATAGTCAGTGGGGAGATCATGGGCAACGCCATCCGAATCGCGGATTATTTCACGGCCCATGCGAGAGCGGCATTCTCGCTGATGGGCGCGGATGGTATCGCGCAGCAATGCAAATATGTGCTGGCTGCCATAAAAGACAACGGCTTGGTGGAATTCAAACGCCGGGACATCATGCGGCTATGCCGTTCCTTCAAAAAGGCAGACGACTTACAGCCGGTATCCGATCATCTGACGGAGTATGGGTACATAGCCCCCGACGGAAAAACTGTATGGAGCGGAAAGGGACGTCCGCCTGCCCAGATGTACCGGGTCAACCCAAGAATATTTGAAGCCTGATGTTCACCACGGACTTCTGTCCTTTTTGTCACGTTGTCCTTTTATAAACGCAGGGATCTATAAAAAGAAGAAAAAGCCTATTTCTTCTTCTCTATTTTAATTTGTATATGTTCCGGACAGCGTGACAGAAAGGACAAAAATCAATAGTTCGTGGTGTGGAGAACGATTCAGAGAAAGGAGGTGTCCACCATGCGGTTCAATGTCTATTACGGAGCGGAGCCGAGAATCACGAACGCCGACAGGCACGATTTCGACCGTGGGAACTATGAGTGCGCTCTTGTGTTGCGTGACCGGAAGGATAATCCGGTCATCGTGTCCCGGAGCAAAGACCCGGATTTCCCGGTCTGGAAGGTCGAATGCGGCTACTCCTGCTGCGTCTTTCTGACCAGAGCGGGGGCAATGGCATTCTGTGAGAAACGCTATAAGCGAGTGAAGGGAGGTTCAGCATGATCACCAGCATCCGTTACCATCCGCTGATCGAGCGGGACACCGATGCCCATGAGTACGCGCCGCTGTTCGTCACCACGGATGAGGTGGCGGTGCGCAGGGCGCACAGCTACTATCTGGAAGAATTCGTGAACGGCTATTACCGGCTCTGCGCCGGGAAAGCCCGTGCCCTTCCCGATGGCGGCAGGATGACGATTGCCTGTCCTGTCTGCGGCAATCGTCTGGAAACCATCACGGCAGGGAAACACACACCTACTCAGGCGCTGTATATATGCCGCGCCTGCAACAAATGAAAGGAAGGTTTAACTACTATGGCTATTTATGAAATGCGTAAGGCTGATAAGGCAGGAACCGTGTTCACCACAAAGGACACGTACTATACCAAAGAGTATGCAAAACAGTATATGCCGATGTACCTTGAGGGTCATATCGTTGTAGATGAGAATGGAAGGCACCGGAACCGCTACCGTCTCCATTCCGAGAAACCATTCACGATTGAGGCGGCGCTTGCCCTCGACATCAACTGCCCCAAGTGCGGAAGCCGTCTCAAGCAGATCGGCAGATGTTTGAACGCCCACGACCTGGGGCTCTACAAGTGCCCCGCCTGCGATAAGAACTGAGGAGGATATCACCATGAAGGATTATATGAGCATCAGCACCCTCGAATATGATATGCATTTCTGGAACGCCCTGCGCGGCAGAGCAATAACCCCGCTTTTCTGAGCAAGGGGGAGACCTCGGAAACCGGAATACATCTTCTTCCGGCATCTGACGGCACAAAGTTCCTTACCTATCTCAAAGCGGAGAGCCTTTTCCGCAGAATCGGAACTGTCATCACCGTCGGCATCGGAGACCATCACATTCTGGCGAAGGACTGCAAGGATATGGCGGGCTGGTATGCCGAAGGGGAAAGCATCCCCGTGTATGAGGGAATCAGGGACTTCACCTCTCTCAGCCTCGGAAGCCATAAGCTGGCCAGCTTCATCAAGTTCGATGAGGAATTCGTCCGGGATTCAGTTTTCGATTTCAATGACTATCTGCTGCGCCGGTTCGTCCGCGTGATGGGAAGAACGGAGGAGCAGGCGTTATCGCCGGGACGTCCGCTGAGCAGCCCCACGGTCTGCTGAAGCCGGAAACGGGAGCGGAAATCGATGTGACCGCTGCAGCGCTCACTTATGAGGATGTCGTATCCCTGTTATTCTCGCTCGACCCGGAATACCGGGAACGCGCCATGTGGATCATGAACGACGAAACCGCCCTGCGCCTGCGTACGGTGAAAGACAATGACGGGAACTACCTCTGGAACCACTCCGACGCGACCATCCTCGGCAAGCCCGTGATCATCTCCAACTTCATGCCCTCGGCGGAACCGGGCTCCGTCCCTGTCCTGTTTGGTGACTACAGCTACTACTGGGTAGTCTGCCGACGTCCCCTCGGAATACGTGCACTGAGTGAGAAATTCGCCCAGTTCTACCAGATTGGCTATCTCGGCACAGAGTATCTGGACGGCAGGCTCGTCCGCCGCGAAGCAGTAAAGGGCATCAGTATCACCGGATAAATCCCCCCTGCGGTCAGCCGTTGACATGAACGGCGGCTGACTGCTATTCCATCAAAATGACAAATCAGGCCAATCCATGACAAACACCGGCAAAAGACGACCCGTTCATTTCTCTCAGAGAGGAGTTTGTCATGGATACACAGCCTGTTGCCATTTTGGAAAAGACCATAGGCAATACCATATACATCGTGGAGTACTCGGTGAGCGCCAGTGCGAAGGAAACCGCCTATGAGAAGGTAAAAAACCTCATTCTCAACGACACAGAAAGCCATCAGAATATCAAGGCTTCGTGAGCCGAATGTACTTGACTTCCGGGCAGTATAGAGCGAACATGAACTACCGCCCGAAGACTGCCGGAAGGGAGGATATTATGAGTATAAGACAGTCTTCGGCTGCAACGAAGAAGAATGATAAGATCACAGCCCTGTACTGCCGTATCTCCCGGGACGACGAGCTGCAGGGGGATTCCAACAGCATCAAGAACCAGAAGGCAATCCTTCAGAAGTACGCTGATGATAATGGCTTTGGAAATACGGCCTTTTTCGTGGATGACGGTTTCTCCGGCACCAACTTCGACCGCCCGGACTGGCAGCGCCTGATGGCTTTGGTGAATGACGGGCAGGTAGGAACAATCATCGTAAAAGATATGAGCCGCCTCGGACGTGACTACCTGAAGGTCGGAATGTATACCGAGATGGTTTTTCCCAACGCCGACGTGCGGTTTATCGCTATCAACAACGGTGTGGACAGCGCGAATCAGGCAGAGAATGACATGACGCCGTTCATCAACATCTTCAACGAGTTTTACGCCAAGGATACCAGCCGAAAAATCCGGGCAGTATTCAAGGCAAAGGGACAGGCGGGCAAGCCGCTCTGCACGAACCCTCCGTATGGATATGTCAAAGACCCGGAGGACAAGACTCGCTGGATTGTGGATGAGGAGGCTGCGGAGAACGTGAAGGAGGTGTTCCGTTTGTGTGTGCAGGGATATGGCGTGTCGCAGATTGCCAGCGAGATGAGCAGGCGCCATGTGCTGAATCCCACGGCTTATGCCAAGGCCAACGGACGACAAATTGCTGACAACCGCAGTGACACTGAAAACTACGAATGGACAAGCAGCACAGTTTCCCATATGCTTTCCAGACCGGAATACCTCGGTCACACTGTCAACTTCAAAACCTATCGCAAGTCATACAAGCAGAAAAAGAAGCTGAAGAACGATCCATCCGAGTGGCAGATTTTCGAGAACACTCATGAAGCCATCATCAATCAGGAGACCTACGATATTGTGCAGCGCATCAGGGACGGCAGACGCAGGGTGACTCCTATGGGCGAGATGCCCATCTTGTCCGGCATGGTATTCTGCGCCGACTGCGGAGCGAAACTGTATCAGGTGCGGCATCGTGGATGGACGCATGAGCAGGAGCATATGGTATGCGCCACCTACCGTAAGAAGGGTAAGGAAATCTGCTCTTCACACCAGATTCGGAACTGTGTGCTGGAAGAACTTCTGCTCGATGGCGTCCGATCGGTGACCGCTTTCGCCAGAGACCATGAGGATGAATTCGTGGAGATGGTCACGAAGAAGAAACGCGCCGAGGTTGACCGCAGCCTGCGGGATGGAAAGCGTGAACTGGAACAGGCACAGACCCGCATCCGCAAGCTGGATGAGATCATCCAGCATCTGTATGAGGACAACCTTGAGGGAAAAATCAGCGATGAGCGTTTTGTGAAGCTTAGCGAAAACTACGAGAATGAGCAAAAAACGCTCGAAGCCCGCGTGTCCGAACTGCGCAGCCTGATTGCCTCCGAGAAGGAATCCAACGTCAATGTGGAGCGGTTCCTTGGCTTAGTCCGGAAGTACACTGACATTCAGGAACTGACCGCCGAGGTCATCAGGGAATTTGTAGAGCGGATTTACGTCCACAAGGCGGAGCGCATCGACGGTAGGCGCGTCCAGCGCATCCGTATCGTGTGGAACTGCATCGGTGAGTTTACACCGCCGATGCCTCAGAAGAAAGAGAAAACGGCATAGCCGCATTTCACGACTATGCCGTAATTTCCGGGATTATAAAATCCCTAAGTTGAACCCACTAAAGGCGGTTGTTTTTTTACAAGCTTTTACAAGTTTTTTTCTGTTTTCTCTAAGTTTCAAATAAGGATACTCTGCTAAGATGTTTTCATGCACAGGAGAACAGAAGTGCATATAAATACGATTACTACAGAGATGATCGATCATAGAGAGACTTATCAGAAAAGCAGAAAGGCAAAAGAAATTATGAAGGCAAATGAAATCAGAAGGAAATTGAAAATATTGATCACCGGTATGACACTGGCAGCGATGGTGACTTCCATGGCCGCCTGCAGCTCTGCCCCGACAGGCAGCACAAGCGGTTCCGCCCAGTCTCAGGCAGCTGTAGAGACAACAGCAGAGTCTGAAGCAAAGAACGTACAAGAAGAGACAGGAGCCGCAGACAATGCTGCAGACAGTGTCACAGACAATACTGCAGAGGCAGAAGAAGGGGCTTCTGCAGATGTCTCGCAATCCACCGCGTCTGCTTCCGTGCAGACCGGTCCCTCGAAGGAAGACATTGAGACGACAGAAACTGTTGAAAACAGTGAGGACAGTAGCCAAGCGATTACGGCGGACGGCCAAGAGGCCTCCTGGTCCAACACCGCTGTCACCAAGACCGGCGATTCCGACCAGGGAGACGAGGCGGACTTCTATGGGGACAATGCAGCGATCTTTGCGGCAAACGGAGCAAGGCTCAATCTCTCCAACATGGTCGTGGAGACCAACGGCACCCACGCGAATGCAGTTTTCAGCTACGGCGAAGGAACAACTGTAAACGTGTCAGATTCCTATATTGAGACCAGCGGCAACTGCTCCGGCGGTATCATGACCACAGGCGGAGGCACCATGAACGCAGAGAACCTGACCATCAATACCAGCGGCAATTCCTCTGCGGCGATCCGCTCCGACCGCGGAGGCGGCACGGTCACTGTGACCGGCGGATCCTATACGACCAGCGGAACAGGCTCCCCGGTCATTTATTCCACTGCTGATATCACTGTCAATAATGCGGAGATGGAGTCCACTGCATCTCAGGGTGTCGTTGTTGAAGGAAAAAACTCCGTCACCCTCAACAATGTAGAGCTGACAGCGGACAATAACACCAAGAACAGCGACAAATCCGACTACTATCAGGCGGTCATGATCTATCAGTCCATGTCCGGAGACGCGGATGAAGGTACTTCTTCCTTTACCATGAACGGCGGCAGGCTCACCAATGCCAACGGAGATATTTTCTTTGTCAACAATACGGCGACAACAATCGATTTGACCGGTGCGGAGATTATCAACAATGGCGACGGTATTTTCCTCAGAGCGGCTGCTGCCGGCTGGGGCAGTGAAGGTTCTAACGGAGGCCATGTGAATCTGACGGTGGCAGACCAGGAGATCAAGGGTGACATGGCCGTGGATGAAGTCTCTGAATTGAACCTGTATCTCAAGGACAATTCCGCCTTTACAGGCGCCATCAACAGCGACGGCACAGCAGGCAGTGTCTATGTGGAAATCGAAGAAGGCTCCAGGTGGGTTCTGACAGGTGATTCCTATATCACAAGCCTCACCTGCGGTGCCGATGCGATCGACCTGAACGGCTATAAGCTCTATGTCGGCGGCCAGACCTATGAGGCCGGCACAGAGTCCGCCGGAGAGGCAATTGAATTCACCCTTTCCTCCGGAAGCGGAGAGGGCTCCGGCGCTCCTGACGGCAAACCGGGTGAGAACGGAGAAAACATGGGCCCCGGAGGACAAGGAGGTCCCGGCGGTGACGGCACCACACCTCCCGAAAAACCCGCAGGAGGGAAACCCGGCGGAGAGAAGCCTGACGGTAAACACGGTCAGAAGAACAGCAGCTCTTCGGACAGCAGTGATTCAGACGGCACCTCAACCAGCGGGACATCTGTTGATACAGCAGAAAACTGATAAACAATTACAATAAAAAAGCTGCGATAAAAAACAAAAGAGACAGGGATCATGCTATCCATATAAAAGCAAAAGAGACAGGGATCATGTTTTCCCTGTCTCTTTTGCTGCCGCTCATCAGCAATTATAAACTATAAACTTTACCGTGAATTATACGTCGAATGTCTTGGTGGTGCCGAACTTGGTGGTCTGTGTGACGTTGTTCAGCTTGTAGCCTGCATTGACCAGGATGTCGACCATGCTCTTGACGGAAATCTCGCCGGTCGCTTTGACGACGGCCTCGGTGCCGCGGGCTTTGGTGTGGTAGACAGCCATGGCTTCCATGTTGGCCTCGTTGTCGGCCAGGAGCTGGGCGATGCCGGCAAAGAAGCCGGGTCTGTCGTCGCACTGGAAGACGAAGCGGGTGCCCTGGTGCTTGTAGCCCAGAAGGTCAGTGAAGGCCTGGAAGATATCTTTCTCGGTGATGATGCCGAGCACATGGTTGTCATCATCGATGACCGGGAGAACGGAGATTCCCTCGTCCAGCATCTTCTGGGCGGCCTCTTCGATAAAGGCGTCCTGGTTGATCGTCTTGACGTCGGTGAGCATGATATCCTCAACCTTGGTCTTGCTGAGCAGATAGTTGAGCTCATAGATGGACAGAGAAGTCGCATTGGCGCCGCTCTTTTCGGTGACCAGACCGCCGGTGACCAGGCCGATCAGCCTGCCGCTCTCATCGACGATCGGAAGGCGGTGAAAATGACCCTTGGACATGATGTCCACAGCCTTGGAGATCTTGGTATCTTTTGTAACGGTGACAGGTTCCTTTGTCATATGATCTTTAACGTACATATTTCCCTCCTGTAAAATCCGATTATCCGCCGAATTATCCGCCGAGATAGGCTTTGCGCACACGCTCGTCGCGGGCGAGTCCCTCTCCGGTACCCTCCAGGGTGATCCGGCCGGTCTCCAGAACGTAGGCGCGGTTTGCTATGGACAGTGCTCTTTTCGCATTCTGCTCGACCAGCAGAATGGTAGTACCTTTTTTGTTGATCTCCTCGATGATCTGGAAGATTTCCGAGACGAGGAGGGGGGAGAGGCCCATGGAGGGTTCATCCAGCAGCAGGATGGAGGGCTTGGCCATGAGAGCCCGTCCCATGGCGAGCATCTGCTGCTCGCCGCCGGAGAGTGTGCCGGCAGCCTGTGTGCGGCGCTCACCCAGACGCGGGAAGGTCTGGTAGACGTCCTGAATATCCTTGGCAATCTCGCCCTGGTCCCTGCGCAGATAAGCGCCCAGAATCAGGTTCTCCTCGACCGTCTGCTGAGCAAATACGCGGCGGCCTTCGGGGACCTGTGCCAGTCCCAGACCGACGATCTTGTGAGGGGGGATTTTCGTGAGCTCGGTTCCGTCAAGGCTGATGGTGCCTTCCGCTGTCTTGATCAGACCGGAGATTGCATGCATTGTGGTGGTCTTGCCTGCGCCGTTTGCGCCGATCAGGGTCACGATCTCGCCGTCGCGTACTTCAAAGGAGATGCCTTTGATTGCCTCGATCATGCCGTATCGGACTTTCAAATTTTCTACTTTCAGCATATCTATACTCCATGCCGCCCGCCGGGCGGCTCTTTTCTTGATCCGGTGGATCTGTTCAGAGCATCTTGATCCAATGAACAGATACTTTCTACATCAGTCGCCCAGGTATGCCTTGATGACCTCGGGATTTGCCTGAATCTCGGCGGGAAGGCCCTGGGCCAGCAGCATGCCGTAGTTCAGAACATAGATGCGTTCGCAGATTCCCATGACAAGCTGCATGTCGTGCTCGATCAGCAGGATCGCGATCTTGAAGTGGTCGCGCACGAAGCGGATCATCCGCATCAGGTCCTCGGTCTCCTGCGGGTTCATGCCGGCGGCCGGCTCGTCCAGAAGCAGGAGCTTGGGCTCTGTGGCCATGGCGCGGGCGATCTCAAGACGTCTCTGCGCTCCGTAGGGAAGATTTCCCGCGGTGACATCCGCGTATTGACCGAGCTCCATGATCTCCAGAAGCTCTCTGGACTTGCCCTCTATTTCGCGCTCCTTTGCGTAGTAGCCGGGAAGGCGGAATACGGCGGAGACAGGGGAATATTTGATGTTGTTGTGATAACCGGTCTTGACGTTGTCGAGAACGGTCAGATTGTCGAAAAGACGGATATTCTGAAATGTTCTGGCGATACCGGCCTTGTTGATGTCCACGACGGTTTTGCCTGCGGTATCCTTGCCGTCGAAGAAGATGCTTCCGCGTGTGGGTGTGTATACTTTGGTGAGCAGGTTGAAGACAGTTGTCTTGCCCGCGCCGTTGGGACCGATCAGCCCCACGATTTCTTCGTTATAAATCGCCAGGTCCAGGTCGTTGACCGCCGTCAGACCGCCGAAGTCGATTCCAAGCTCTTTGACCTCCAGAACAGGAGTTTTTTTCTCGCTCATAACTACCTCTTACTTATTTTCTGTCATTTTAAGGGACACCGGAAATGGATCGTGTTTACGGACGCAGCAGACCGCAAGCGGTCTGCGCCAAATGTCTGCAAATGCTCATGCAAGCATGGCATTTGCAGCCGTTTGGCTCGCTGTTTTCATCATGCTTTCTTTTTCCTGCGGAAGGCGGAAGCCTTTGTCCTGAGGAATTCGTTGTTTGTGACAAGCATGATCACGATCAGGATCACGGCGTAGATCAGCATGCGGTAATCCTGCAGTCCGCGCAGCAGCTGAGGGAGCAGGAAGAGGACGACAGTGGAGATCAGAGTGCCGTTGATATTTCCGAGTCCGCCCAGCACGACGTAGACCAGGATCAGGATCGAGGTGTTGTAGTCGAATTTGCTGGCGACCATGGTGGAGTAGTTGAGGCCGTACAGAGCGCCTGCAGCGCCTGCAAGGGCAGCGGAGACCACGAAAGCCATCATCTTGGTCTTTGCAATATTGATGCCGATGGATTCGGCGGCGATCCGGTTGTCGCGGGCAGCCATGATGGCGCGGCCGTTTCTGGAGTAGATCAGGTTATAGACAACGATCAGGGCGAAAACAACGAGGATAGTGCCGACTGTGAAGTTGGCGATACGCTCTGTTCCTGTGGCGCCCATGGGACCGTTGATCAGATATTTTCCCCCGGGCTGCAGTTCGAAGTTGTTCTCGACAAAGGCAACCTTGAGACCTGTGCTGTCAAAAGCGACATAGAGGTTCATGATCAGGTTCATGACGATCTGGCCGAAAGCGAGGGTGACGATTGCCAGATAGTCGCCCTGCAGCTTCAGAACCGGAATACCGATCAGGAAACCGACGAAGGCGGTGAGCAGCATGCCGACAATGATCGCCAGGATCAGACGGGGAATGGCGGGAACGGAAGCCTTGAGCAGGCCTGAGACGCAGACGCTGGAGAAGGCGCCGACCGCCATGAAGCCGGCCTGGCCCAGGTTCAGCTCACCCGATACGCCGACGTTGAGGTTGAGACCGATGGCAGCGACCAGATAGCAGGTCGCGGGGACCAGAAGGCCTGTAAAAAGACTGGACAGGTTACCGGTTTTGAGCAGGATCTCCAGAACAATATATGCGACAGCAACCATTGTATAGGAGATGGTCCTCGAACGATGCCGGTTGTCCATCAGGATACCGAAAATACTTTTTTTCTCTTTCATAATAGAACACTCCCCTGTTTAGACTTTTTCACGGATATTCTTGCCGAGCAGACCGGTGGGCTTCACGAGCAGGATGACAATCAGGACACCGAAAACAATGACATCGGAAAGATTCGTGGAAATATATGCCTTGGAGAGAATCTCAATGATTCCCAGCAGAAGCCCGCCCAGCAGTGCTCCGGGGATCGAGCCGATTCCGCCGAAGACGGCGGCAGTGAAGGCCTTGATACCGGGCATGGAACCCAGTGTGGGAGTGACAGTGGGATAGTTGGCACATAAAAGGACAGACGCGATGGCGGCGAGTCCTGAACCGATTGCAAAAGTAATGGAGATGATCTTGTTGACATTGATGCCCATGAGGGTTGCGGCACCTTTGTCCTCGGAACAGGCGCGCATTGCGCTTCCGGTCTTGGTCTTGTTGATAAAGAGTGTCAGACATACCATGACAACCAGACAGGTGGCAATCGTGATCAGGGTCAGATAAGAAATAGAAAGACCGCCGAATTCAAGCGCACCGGTAGAGATGATGGAAGGGAACATCTTGGGAGATGCACTCCAGAGAAGCTGTGCGCTGTTCTGCAGGAAATAGCTGACACCGATGGCAGTGATCAGAACGGACAGGCTCGACGCCTGGCGCAAAGGTTTGTAGGCAAGGCGCTCAATGACTACGCCAAGGACCGTACAGCAGATGACGGCCGCCAGAATGCCCGGAATCAGCGGAACATGAAAACGAGTCAGTGCGAAAAAGGCCACATAGGCACCGACCATGATGACGTCGCCGTGCGCAAAGTTCAGCATTTTCGCAATACCGTAGACCATGGTATATCCGAGCGCGATGATCGCGTACACGCTTCCCAGCCCCAGGCCGTTGACAAAGTTAGATAGGAATCTCATTGACGTAAATTTCCCCCTCTTTCAGATTTGCGGCTGCTCAGGCTTGTCTTCTCTTCGGATCGTGCCGGAGCACGGGCAGGTTTCGAAAAGGGAAAGGCTGTTTTTTAATCCCTGCTGCGCCATGAACAGCTGCCGTTACAAATAATAAATATTTCTGCACACAGAAAAAAAGCTGCGCAGATTCAGCTAACGACCATTATAGCACGTAAAACGTCTTCGGAAAAACATAAATGAAAAAAAGATGGGCCTTCCGGACCATGAAATCCGGAAGACCCATTGACAGGACTTCTATTTTTTAATCTGGAGAATCAGTGCCTCTTATTCCGCTGCGGGAACATACTCGCCGTTCTCGATGATCATAGCCTTGGGAGCCTTGGTGACTTCGCCGTTCTCGTTCCATGTCATGTCGGAGCCGGTCAGGCCGTTGAAGGTCATGGTGGTGAACTGCTCGACCATGGCTGCGCAGATGTCTGCATTGCTCATGTCAGATGTGATGCCGGCATTTTCGCAGGCCTGTGCCAGAGCGTAGATGCAGTCATAAGCGTCTGCTGCGAACTGGTTGGGAACCTCGCCGTTAGCGCGTGCCTTGTAGTTCTCGACGAAAGTCTTGGTCAGCTCATCTTCTGCGTTTGCAACGAAAGGAGTCAGCAGATAGACGCCCTCAGCAAGAGCAGTATCGAAGCCTTCCACACCGAGGATACCGTCCATACCGTCGACACCGAAGACAGTGGGCTTGTAGCCCATCTTGTCAGCCTGGGTCAGGATCTGGGAAGCGGGTGTGTAGTAGATGGGGAGGAAGAGGAGATCAGCGCCTGCAGCCTGTGCATCGCCGAGCTGTACATTGAAGTCGCTCTCTTCGCCCTTGAAGGTGCCTTCATAGACGATCTCAAGGCCTTCGGTTGCTGCCTGTGCCTTGAAGGTATCGAAAATGCCCTTGGAATAGGGATCATCGTTCTTGTAGATAACAGCGATCTTGGAGCCGAGGTCGGGATGAGCTGCGATGTAGGTCGCACTTCCGGAACCCTGGTTGGGATCGGAGAAGCACATCTGGAAGACGTTGCCGTAAGCGCCGGTCATGCCTTCGCCGTCAGCATAGATAACGGAGGGGCTGGAGCCGGAAGGAGTGATCGCGAAAGTCTGATCTTCCTGATAAAGAGGAGAGACTGCTGCGCCGGGAGCGGATGTGACGGTTGCCAGAGAGATCTGCATGCCGCCGTCCTTCAGTGTGCCGTATGCGGTAGCTGCTTCCTCTGCATCGTGCTTGTCGTCTTCAAACTGGAGAGCAAACTGTACGCCGCCCTTTGCGTTGACTTCTTCGACTGCCATCTCTGCCGCAATCTTAACAGCGTTGCCGTAAACTGCTGCGGGGCCTGTCAGGGGGCCGCTGCCGCCGATCTTGATGGCGCCGCCTTCAGCAGCTCCGCTCTCGGCCTCTGCTGCCGGAGCGTCGGAAGAAGTAGAACTGCTGGAAGCGCTGCCGCCGCAGGCTGCGAGCGACATTGCCATGCATGCAGTCATGGCAACTGCCAGAGTGGTTTTCCAAAACTTTTTCATAACATAATACCTCCTGTATAATGAATGTTCATATCGCCGCGGAAAGCAAATGCGGGGCTGACGCACCGTCACTTCCCATATCTTGGAAAAGATCATAAAAAATCATAGCAGCAGGAAGGAAATACCGTGTGCTGTCTGCGCAGGAGCTTTTCTGTCTCATGGCGATATTAACGCCTATTATAATGCGAAAGAAAATTCATTTCAACACTTTAGTTCGGCACATTGCAGGAGGAGACAGGGAGGAGACAGGGGACGGTTCTGTGTCTCCTCCGGAACCGTCCCTCCTAATTCTGCACTCCGTGGTGTGCGGGCTCGCTGTCAAACTGCAGGGGCTGAATGCTGTATCCGTGGTCAAGGAGCCAGGGTATGAGGTATTCCATGGCCTTGACGGTATATTCCTTTGTGTCGTGGCACAGGACGACGCAGGCGTCCTGATTGGGGAGTCCCGAGATGATATTGGTGATGACCATGTTCATATCACCCTCTGACCCGCCGTCTCCGCTGGAAATATTCCAGTCAAAATACTGAAAGCCCTTCTGTTCTGCCTGTTTTGTCAGCAGGGTCATGATGCCGGTTGTGTAATTTGCGCTGATGCTGTTGGAACTGCCGCCCGCAAAGCGCATGAGATTGGTGGTGTGTCCTGTCTGCTTTTGTACGATGGCCTGCATTTTATCGATATCCTTCCAGAAGGCCTTGTCACTGGAATAGATTTTGGCGAAATCGTGTGTAAGGGTATGAATACCGATGCTGTGACCTGCGGCGTCTTCTTTTTTGATCATGTCCTCGCAGGCCGGGAAGGAACCTGTCACGAAAAAGGTGACCTTGACGCCGTAGCGGTCCAGAGTATCCAGCAGCTGTTCTGTGTAGACTCCGGGACCGTCATCGAAGGTCAGATAGACGGCTTTGCCCTCCGCATCAGGATCATCGATGTGAATTTTGGGAAAATCCTTTCCCGCCGCCTCCCTGTATCCTGTGTCATAGGGAATATCCCTGTAAACGACGGTCAGATTCCCTGCGCTGTCAGTAACCTTGTAGCAGATCCGGTCCTCCAGGACGGACCGTTCGACCTGATCCGTCAGATCTCCGTCCCGGTCATCTGATGCGGAAAAGCCTTCCTCCTTATATTCCTGCCAGGGCATGACGACATAACCTTCTTCATGATCCAGAGAGATGACGGGAGGGACCTTGTCCTTTCCGGCTCCCAAAAGCCGCAATAAGCCGAAGAGAAAGAGAACTGCGCAAAGTATAAAGATAAGGGCGGCGACAGGACGCGGAAGCTGCTCCAGGAGAGTTTTTTTCCTGCGCTTTCCTCTGGAGGAAGGGCCTTGTAACTGCCGCTGAGAGGAAACAGCTCTGCGGTTCATCGGATTCATCGGGCCTGCAGGGGATGCTGTGCGCCTCCGGGGATTCCGGACAGGACTGCTGCTGTCCCGCCTGCTCCGCGCAGTTGCGCCGGTTCTTTGGCTGCTCCGCGCAGTTGTGCCGGCTCTTTGTCCGCTTCGCGGGGTGACGTTACTGCCCTTCCGTGCTCCTTGCGGGGCTTTTTTTCTATTGGCTGGTGTTTGACCGGCAGGTTCACCGGTGGTCGATTTTTTCAATGAGCGCTCCTTCAGAACAGAAACACGCCCGCACCCGGGTGCGGACGTGTAAAAGCATTATCTTGTGGATCTGTCCTGTCCGGATCCCTCCCGGGTTTTCCGGCAGATATTTGGGAATACCGCATTCCATTGTGCTGCGGGGCAGATGCCCCCGAAATCATTTCTTTACTTCTTTGATGCGGAAAGAAGCAGGCTGAGCAGTTCTGTGCCGTCGATGCGGCCGTCGCCGTCCTTGTCCATAGGATTTACTGCAGCCGATGAGGCTTCCTCTTTGCCGCCGCCGAGTATGGATCCAAAGATTCCGCCGCCGGTAAGCAGGGAGGCGAAAGGATTGGCGGGCTGATGGGTGCTGGCTGCCTGTGCTGCATTGGCTTCTGCGGCATTGGAGACGCCGCTCATAAGGCCGGGTGCCAGGATAGACAGGACCTGATGGATCTGGTCTGTGCCCAGTCCGGTCTGTGCGGACAGATCCTGTGTAACGGCATTCTCTTTTTTGCCGAGAATGTGATGGATGATCTTGGCGCCGTCAGCCTCGTCGGCATCCTTGAGCTGCAGGTCCATGCTGTTATTGTTTTTATGCTGAGAGAGCGCGCCGAGCAGGGACAGAGCACCGTCCCCGGAGGAAGCGTTCTTGGTCATATACTTGATCAGAATCGGAAGAGCAAGCATTACAAGCCTCTGGATTTGTTTGCTGGAAAGTCCTGTCTTCCCTGAGACGGAATTGACAGATGACTGTGATAACATCGTACTGGCCAATAAACTGAGCAGATTCATGAGATCCTCCCTTCAAAAAATCAATGAGACTCGCACTCGAGTCCTGTTCCCCGCATACAGGATGCGGTAAAGCGCTGGTCATGGCAGCCATGATAAAGCCTGTGACTGTCACTGCAATTCTATTGTATAACATTTTTTCCTGTATCGCGATATTTTCCGAAGGAAAACAAAAGAACCTGCAGTATCCCCGGGGCAGTATCCCATTATAGTAAATACTCCCTGCAGGTTTTAAACGTAAACAAAGACGCAAACAAAGACGTAAACAAAGCGGAGAAAACACAAAGAAAACAGGCGGATACTCTGGTATAATATGAATAAACAGCTTGCCGCAAGCACGTAAGCGCAGGCATGAGGCGTCCAGTCATAGGTTTTCAGTGCAGGGGAGGGTATAAAAAATGATCAATTATTCAGCAGATGTGTCGAAACAGTACCATACCCAGGTCGGATCGGGGGATGTGGGGCGCTATGTCCTGATGCCCGGCGACCCCAAGCGCTGTGCCAAAATAGCCCGGTATTTTGACAATGCCGAACAGGTTGCGGACAGCCGGGAATATGTGACCTGGACCGGGACGCTGGATGGCGTGATGGTGAGTGCGACTTCGTCGGGAATCGGCGGACCTTCCACCGCGATCGCCATGGAGGAGCTGAGCCTGTGCGGAGTGGATACCTTTATCCGTGTCGGCACCTGCGGCGGCATACAGCCGGAAGTGAAGAGCGGTGATCTGGTGATCGCGACCGGAGCAGTCCGTATGGAGGGAACCTCGCGGGAATATGCCCCGATCGAATTCCCTTCTGTCGCGAATCTGCAGGTGACAAACGCCCTTATCGCTGCAGCGAAGAAGCTGGGATTTGCAGATGGAAAAGAAATGGATCCTGCGGCCGGTATGTTAAGGGACTCAGAGGTGTCTGCAGAGACATCAGCAGAGGACCGGGAGCGGAATGAAAAGCCTGTACTGGTTCCGTCTTACCATGTCGGCGTCGTCCAGTGCAAGGATTCCTTCTTCGGCCAGCATGAGCCGGAGAAAATGCCCGTTTACTATGAACTTCTGAATAAATGGGAAGCGTGGAAGAGAATGGGATGCCTGGCCTCCGAGATGGAATCTGCTGCCATGTTTATCGTGGCTGCAAAGCTGCGGGCCAGAGCAGGGACCTGCCTGCTGGTGGTGGCAAATCAGGAGCGCCGGAAACTCGGCCTTTACAATCCCATCGTCCACGATACAGACCAGACGATCCGCACAGGCATTGAGGCCATAAGGGCTCTGATCCGGGCGGATCAGGGCAGGACATGAAAAGGACGGATTTATTCCGGCGCAAAAAACGCACAGACAAGTCCTGGATCCGGATATTATTTCTTCTTGAATCCATGAATCAGGACTGATCTTTTTGCATGGAGATAGGGTGATGGATGAAAAACTGATCAGAGAACTCATAGAGACGGCTGCCGCCCAGCGCCGCTATTCCTACGCACCGTATTCCGAATACAAAGTCGGCGCGGCACTGCTTGCCGGAGACGGGAGAATATTTACCGGATGCAACATCGAAAATGCCGCCTATGGACCCTCCATGTGCGCCGAGCGCACCGCAATCTTTAAAGCGGTCAGTGAAAATGTCCGGGAATTCGAGGCAATCTGCGTAGTCGGGGGAAGAGGAGATGTTCCGTCGGACTATTCCGTTCCCTGCGGCGTATGCAGGCAAGTGATGGCGGAATTCTGTGAGCCTTCGTTCAAGATCATTGTTGCAAAGGATCCGGAGCATTTTGAACTTTACACACTGGGTGACCTGCTCCCGAAGAGCTTCGGGCCGGACAATCTGAAAACCAGCTGATGACAGTAAGACAGTAAAACAGGGCTCTGCCCCGCATACGGTTTATGCAGTCATGCAGTCATTCAGCCCTCGACGATCAGGTAGCGGCCGTCCCCAACGGGAAATACCTCTGCGGCGGAGAAGATGTCTTCTCCTTCCACATCCGTGCCCACTTCTTCAAAATATTGCCGCACCTCTCTTTTGGATTTTGCGACGACGGCAAAGCACATCTCCAGGAAGTCAGCAGCTTCCTCCGGCGTCGATGCCACCTCTTCCGGGAAGAGCTGGAGCTGTTTTTCCAGAAAACAATCCAGAACGGCTGCGTCGTAATCGGGATGAGAGAAAGCTTTGGGATTTTTATTCGCTGATTTTTTCTGTGCCATGGCAGTCCTTTCATCATAAATGAGCCTACAGTTACATGTACCTGCTCTTTGCAGGGCAGTGTTTTGTAACAAGGGAGCAGATAGTTTCATTATATGAATACCGACCTTTCTTTGCAAGATTTGCGGGAAAAGGCAAGGCGTTTGCGAGCCTGTAAGGTTACACTGCACGCCCCCTATCGAGGGCGTGCAGCGTAACGCTGCGCACGGTGCTGACAAAGCTTCGCATTGTCGCGAAAAAACGCCTCCTGTTTCAGGTGTGCCTGAACTGTAACCCTGTAACAGTGGGACATGGTGTCCGGTCCAAGTGATTTTTCTTTACATATTCAGGTGGGCGGATACAATGAAATAGTAGGAAGGAAAACAGCAATGCCTGCGCACTGATGTGCTCCGGCATGTCAGGGCAGTGTCATAGCAGACTGAATGGGAGGAGGATGACCATGGGAATCACGATCATCACAGATTCGGGAAGTGATATCAAGCAGGAAATTGCGAAAAAGTGGGGCATCCGGGTACTGCCCCTGACGGTTCGATTCGGAGATGAGGAATTTCTGGATGATGTGACACTGACAGCTGACCAGATGTACAAGAGGATGATTGAGACCGGGGAACTGCCTAAGACAAGTCAGGTTCCTCCATATCTTTTTGAGCTGGCTTTCAGGGACGAAGTGGAAAAGGGAAATACTGTGATCTGTATCACGACTTCCTCGGGAATGTCCGGCTGTTATCACAGTGCCTGCATAGCGGCAAGGCATTTCCCGGGAAAGGTCACGGTGATAGACAGTCTCAATGTCTGTGCGTCTCTTTATGTGCTCGTCCGCTATGCGGAAGGGCTTGTCCGTATGGGCAGGTCCCACGAGGAAATCGTCCACCGCCTGGAGCGGGATAAGCGCCGCCTTCACGTGATCTCACTGGTCGATACACTTGATTATGTCCGCAGAGGCGGACGGATTTCCCCTGTGAAAGCGATTGCCGGCAGTATCCTGCGGATCAAACCGATCATTACAGCAGACGAGGAAGGAAAGGTTAAAGTGATCGGGAAAGGCCGGGGAGAGGCAAATGCCTACAGACTCTTTTCCCAGCTGGTGGATGAGAAGGGAGGCATTGATTTTTCCCTGCCGGTCTGTATGGCTTATTCGGGGCTCTCGGATGAAAATATGCGCAGATATATGGAAAAAGAGTCGGCTCTGTTCGAGGGAAGAGAAAGAGAAGTCCATGCAGTGCAGTTCGGCGCGACAGTCGGCACCTACTCCGGGCCGGATGCCTTCGCGATCGGATATTTCCACAAGCGGCTGGCATCGTTTCCGTAAGATCTGTTTGCGGGCGGCCGCCCATGACCACATTACGACACTGCAGGAAAAGGCAGAATAAATGAATACAAGTCTTGTATTAATGAGTAAACTGTTCTCCATGATGATCATTGCGGCGGTCGGACTGGGGACGATCAGGATCGGCCTTCTGGAAGAGAGAGACAGGCGTCAGCTGGCCAAGCTCAGTCTGTATGTGCTGCAGCCCTGTCTGATCATCATGTCTTTTCAGATCGAACTGACGCAGGAAAGGCTGAAGGGATTCGGGCTGGCAGTGATTTTCTCGGCTCTGATCCACTTTGGATTTATCTTCGCCGCAGAGATTCTGGAGAGGATCGGTCTGATTGATGCTGTTGAAGAACTGACGATCGTCTATACCAACTGCGGCAATCTGATACTTCCGATCGTAAGCATGACGCTGGGACCGGAAATGACTTTTTATGCCAGCGCTTTTCCGATTATGTTCAACATACTGTTCTGGACACACGGAGTCAGCCGGATGAGCGGGGGCGGATTTGACTGGAGAAAACTTGTTTTCAATACCAACATCATTGCATTGTTTACAGGTCTTCTGCTGATGCTGCTGCAGATTCCGATCCCGGGAGTCCTGAAGACCTCCATGGAGATGTTTTCCGATATGCTGGGACCGACCTCCATGCTGGTGATCGGCATGACAATGGCAGGAGCGGATTACAAGGAGATGCTGTCCTATAAAAAGGCCTGGCTGGTCATTTTTCTGAGATTGATCGGATTTCCCCTTATGGCGATCGCGGTTCTGCGCCTGAGCGGGTTCCTGACCCGGCATCCCGAATATATCCCGATCCTGCGCGTATCCTTTATGGCTGTTGCCGCACCTCCTGCGGCCAACGTTGCGCAGGTCGCCGTCATCTATGACAGACATCCTGCAAAGGCAGGCTTTTACAATATCCAGGGAATGCTTCTGTGCGTGCTCACCATGCCCTTGATCGACTATGTTTATGCACTTGCTTTTGCGGCATAGAGACAGCGGCGTCCCGGAACATAGTTCATCTTTCCCCGGCCTTCCGGGCACAAAAAGAACTGTGAAAGAAAAAAATAAGAAAAACGGCAGCAGGCTGCGATCCTCCAAAGATCCGGCCTTCTGCCGCTTTTTGTCTTTTATGTATGGGTTATTCCGGCTATGCCATCACAGGCGCCTTGCCCAAAGGCGGGCGAGACGTGTCTGTTCCCAGACAGGATCGTCACGGCGGAGCCTGCGGGAGAAAGACTGCCCTCCGGCTTTCAGAGCACGGACAGATCCGTTTTTGAAATCACACAGAGGGGATACATGTCCGGGCACTCTGCCATACCACAGATGTGCGGAAAAATGCACCGGATAGAGCTCCTGTACGGATACTTTTTCCTCCTCCGGGACAAGGTCCGTCACAGGATTTTCATTCTCCTGCAGGAGAAGATCTGTCCCAGGATCTTCATCATCTGCCGTGAAAAGATCTGTCCCAGGATCTTCATCATCTGCCGTGAAAAGGTCTGTCCCAGGATCTTCATCATCTGCCGTGACAAGGTCTGTCGCAGGATTTTCATTTTCCTGCAGGAAAACTTCTGCTGAAGGGGCATCGGATAATCCGTATTCACCTGCAGAGGGAGGCAGCTCCGGAACAAAAGGAAGTAAAGGTGATACGACTTCAATCCTGCTGCGAAGAGAGAGAGAGCTGATTCCGGAGAAATCTTCTTCGGGACCGTCTGCATGCATACTTGCTGTATCTTGCTCAACCGGGTCTTTTGGCGGAGCATTTTTCTCCTCAGGAGTTTCCGTAATCGCGGCATCCGGAGCCGGGGTCTCGTCAACAAGAACTTCGTCCACGGGAACTTCGCCAACAGGAAGCTCGTCATCGAAGGATTCGAGCAGAGGAGTCTCGTCAACAAGTGCTTCATCCATGGGAACTTCGTCAACAAGGGCCTCGTCAGCAGGGGCTTCGGGAGCAGGAAACTCGTCAGCGGAGGCTTCGTCAACAGGAAGTTCGTCAACAAGAGCTTCATCCACGGGAACTTCGTCAGCAGGGGCTTCGAGAGCAGCGGCTTCTGGAAGAATAGTTGGATTGTGTTCTCCTGTCTCCGAAGATTCGATCAGGATTTTTCCGCAGATGGAATCCTGGACGATGTGCACCTTCTGGTTTTTCATGAGTTCGAGGAGAATGAGGAAGGTCACGATGACCTCTTCCTTGCTCTCCTGGGATTCCAGAAGGGCGCGGAATTCGGTCCGGGGGTGTGCCTGCAGATAAGCGCGGATATAGAGAGTCTTGGTATCGATGTTGACTTCTTCGCGCCTGATTTTTCCGAACCCGCTCCGGATCGGATCGCGTCGGCTCTTTTTCCTGCGGAGGACTTCTCCGAAGACTTTTTCCAGCTTTTTCAGGTCAGTGCCCTTGAGGAGATCCTCATAGTCTATAGGAGGCTGGTAGGTGCGCACTTCTTTGGGAAGGTCCTGCGCACGAAAATAACGCACGCCTGCCTGCTCCCGGCAGACAGCGAGCTCTTCGGACATATATTTATACATCTTGTATTCCAGAAGGCGCCGGACCAGCTCTTCGCGGGGATCGCCTTCCTCTTCACCGGTCTCTTCGTCTTTTTCCCTGGGAAGGAGCATGCGGCTCTTGATATCCAGAAGGGTCGCCGCCATGACGAGGAATTCACTTGTGACGTCCATGTCCTCGTGATCCATCTGATGGACATATTCGAGGTACTGGTCGGTGATCTCGACGATAGGAATATCGTAGATGTCTATTTTGTTTTTCTCAATCAGGTGCATGAGCAGGTCCAGAGGACCTTCGAACACCGGAAGCTTTACGGGAATTGCCATAATTGATAGTCGGGGTGCCGTCCCTGCAGAACGGCCGGGGGTGTCTTCGCAAAACCAGTCCCCGGGAGAGCCGGGGCTGTGCCGGCAGAAAACAGTATCTGTCAGAAAATCCTTTTTCAGTATTTTGCATTATAACATGAATTCAAAAATAATCACCCCTGTTTTTACAGGAATACAGCAATGCGAAGCTTTGCTGCCGCCCTTCGAGAGGGCCTGTACAGCAGCAATTGATGTTTCCGGCGGATCTGTACAGGAACTGATTTATTCAGATAAAAAAAAGTCACCAGACCTGGATTCTCAAATGGAGACGCAGGTCTGATGACATTGAGGGCATTGGATGCCGGAGGGCGGATTATTCGGGGCCCATAGGCAAAACCGGAATAATCTCTGAAAAACTGAAGCCGACTGGACCGATCAGTCCGCAAAGACTGCAGAAGCGGAGCGGACGATCGGAGTGGAAGCAGCAACTTCATCTGCAGCGAGCTCGATGCGGTATTCCTCCCGGAACTTCTCGAAGTAGTGCTGGTAGGCAGAGCTGCGGTCCTCGTGGAGTTTGGAGAGGTACTCGTGCATGTCATAGCTGTCGTGGCCGGAAACAATGACAGCGACAGCGATATTCGCGCAGTGGTCGGAAACGCGCTCGCAGCCGGTGATGATATCACTGAAGATAAAGCCCTGGGCGATGGTGCAGATCTTTTTCTGCAGACGGTCGACGTGGTTGAGCTTCATGGTGTCGCAAAGATTATCGACAACCTCCTCAAGAGGCTCGATCTGCTCGGCAAGAGAGAGATCGTTTTCGATAAATGCCTTGACAGCCAGGTCGGTAACTCTTTCGACCGCATCAGCCATGACATCCATCTCGTGATCGGCATTGCCGGAGAACTGGCCGAATTTTTCAAAGGCTTCACGGGAACCGATCGCGATGACCAGAGCCTGGTCGGAGATCAGCTCAAGGTCGGAGATGGTGTGCAGGTACTTGGAGACGAGCTCGTTCTGCTCTGCAGTCATATCGCGGCCGGTGAGCTTGACAAGGTAGGCGCCGAGCTTATCTTCGTAGTCGTCAACAGCGGTCTCAAGCTTCCTGACTTCCTCCAGATGGTCGACGCTCAGATCGCGGGCCATCTCGAGAGCGAGTCCGACGCCCTTCTGGGTCAGATGTGCCATATCTTCAATAGTGATGCGGCACTGTTCGAGGGCCATGGCAGGGTGCTTGAGAAGCATTTCCTCGAGATGGACAGTGGGAAGATCTTCGTCTTCAGGCTTGAGCGGGATGAGGACGTTTACAAGTTTCTCGATCAGACCCCTTAAGGGGAACAGCGCCAGAATCATAAACAGACGCATGATCGTGTTAGCTCCGGCGAGGGAAAACGGATTCATGACCTTTTCCATGAACGGGAAGTGCACAACGGCATTGACAATGTAAAAGACCAGAGCAGTGATGATAACACCCAGCGCAGTCGCGATCGGGTATACCATGGAAACACGCTTGCCCTTTGCATTGGTACCGAGAGCGGAAAGCATGACGGGCACTGCGGCACCGACAGAGATACCCAGAAGGAGCGGGAAGGCTTCTTCAAACTGCATGGCGCCGGTGACAGAGAGAGCCTGAACGATACCGACGGCGGCCGAAGCAGACTGCAAAAGAGCCGTGAAGAGCGCACCGACAAGGATACCCAGGATCGGGTTTGAAAGGGATGTCAGAACATCCGTAAACCAGGGCTGGTCTTTCAGACCGCTGACAGCACCGCTCATCGTGCTCATACCGACCATCAGGACGACAAAGCCCATCAGAATATCACCTACAGACTTTGTGGACTTTTTCTTGCTCACCGTTCGGAGCAGGATTCCGATGACAGCCACAACACCGGTCAGCGTAGCAGTTGACAAAAGCTTGGCCAGACCGCTTCCCGAATCAAGATAGCTGAGACAGATGACCCAGCCGGTGATGCTGGTGCCGAGGATCGCGCCGAGAATGACACTGATTCCCTGAGCGACCTTCATCATGCCCGCACTGACAAAGCCGACGATCATGACGGCTGTTGCAGACGAGGACTGAATGACTGCTGTGACACCTGTACCGAGCAGCAGACCGCGCAGGGGTGTGCCGGAAAGCTTGTACAGGATTGGTTCCAGCTTGTCGCCGGAGACCTTTTTCAGCCCGTCTCCCATCAGAGACATACCGAAGAGGAAGAGGGCTATGCCGCTGAGCAGCGCAATGACTTGTGTAATATCCACAGGAACTCCTTTCGTTAAACAGTGAATGCTGCCGACTACTGCATCCCGACAAAGAAAGCAATATACTAGAAGTAATGATACAGTTTCTTGACGACATAATCAATAGAAGTCTAAAGGATGGATGTTAAGCAGAGTGAATGCTGAATGTAAAATTTATGTTAACTGAAAAGAACGCTGACATCAAAGCGCTGGTATAAAGAAAGGAATAAAAAAAGGAAAAAGAAAGGGCAGGGTGCGCAGTCTCTGCAGCCCTTGCAAGCAAGACCGGTGATAAGCTAAAATATCTAGGGTACTCCGGAATGGGCGGAAGAAAAAGTACATTATAAAGGGTAGAGAAAATGATCTATATTCTGGAAGATGACGACAGTATACGCAAACTGGTTACTTATGCGCTGGAAAGTCAGGGATATGAAGCGGCGGGCTTTGCGCTCCCGTCTGCTTTTTACAAGGCAATGAAAGGAAAACAACCCTCCCTTTTGCTTCTGGACATAATGCTTCCCGAGGAAGACGGGATCAGTATACTCAGAAAACTTCGCGCAGATCCCGCCACAGAGCATCTGCCGGTGATCATGCTGACGGCAAAAAGCACTGAGTACGACCATGTGGAAGGCCTGGATGCCGGCGCGGATGACTATGTTGCAAAGCCTTTTGGAATGATGGAACTCCTTGCCCGTGTACGCGCAGTGCTTCGCCGTGCAGAAACCGGGAATACCATCGGGGAAGGATCCTCGTCCGAATCCGGGAACGCGGAAAAGCCGGGTATGAGGGCCGCCGGCAAAACAGCGTCTGCTGCAGCAAGGGCTTCCGGATCGTCTTTTGCCGGGGAAACAGCTTCGGCTGCTTCAGGAACTTTTTCAGGCGGTCTGCCTGCGTCTGCTGAAGAGGAAGGGGCGAAAGCGAACACTGTGGAAACAGGCAGCGGACGGTCTTCCGGTGCTGCAGAGCAGGATACAGATGCGGCGCGGGCACAGAGAAATCCCGGCCGTGGAAATGATGTCCTGAAATACGGGATTCTGAGGATTTATCCCAAGAGATATGAAGTATATGTCGAAGATGAGGAAATAACGCTTACAAATAAGGAATATCAGCTGCTGCTCCTTCTGGTGGAGAATGAAGGGATCGTCCTGACCAGAGAGGTCCTGCTGGACAGGATCTGGGATCTGGGTTCGGAGCCGGAGAACAGGACACTGGATGTACATATCCGCAAGATCCGCTCCAAACTGGGGGAAGCTGCAATGTGGATCGAGACGATCAGAGGCGTCGGATACCGCTTCCGTCCGGGATACTGAGTTTGCAGCTTGAGGCTTGTAAGGGGCATCTTCCCGATTGAACTGAGTTGAGATTAAAAAAGATGAGGCGTGTGACGGAATGCTGGACTCGATGCTGATGGCTTTTTCTCTATATTCGCGCATCCCCGTTCCGCAGGCAAAATGGAACGATGAGAGTATGCGCTGGTGCATATGTTTTCTGCCCCTGGTAGGTCTCGTGATCGGAGCGGCACAGTGGGCAGCCTTTGCCTTGCTGACGCACTTCTCTTTCGGGCCGGTCCTGAGGGGGGCCGTTCTGGCAGTGCTTCCGATTCTGCTCTCCGGCGGCATCCATATGGACGGCTTCATGGACACATGTGATGCCATTCATTCCTACGGGAGCCGGGAGAAGCGCCTGGAGATTTTGAAAGACCCCCATGTGGGGGCATTTGCCGTGATCGGGGGAATCGTCTACTTTGTCCTGGATTTTGGCATCTGGTCTGAGGCCGGCAAGCAGGAGATCCCCCTGCTCTGTCTGATTTTTGTACTCTCCCGCGCCTTGAGCGCGTTTGCGGCAGTGACCTTTCCAAAGGCAAAAAAAGATGGGATGCTTCGCCAGGAGACGGATCCCGCGGCGAGGGGAACAGCTGCGGCAATGTCTGTGACGTCTCTGGCAGTCTGTGTGCTCATGATCGTTCTGAACGTGACTTTTTCCGCAGCGGAGACAGCCTCCGCCGCATTTTCATTTCCGCTTGCGGCAGTCTGCGCCGCTGCGGCTTCTCTGGCCGTGTTTTTTTACTACCGTCACATGGCCATCAAAAATTTCGGAGGAACGACCGGAGATATATCGGGATGGTTCACGCAGACCTGCGAGCTTGTGACAGCAGCTGCAGTGATCGCCGCCTTCCGGTGTATGTAAACAATCGGCGCCCGTAAACTTCTGATGCCTGTAAACGATTGGCGCCCGTAAACTTTTGATGCCTGTAAACAATCGGCGCCCGTAAACTTCTGATGCCTGTAAATGTCCGGAGCAGGAAATCTTCCGATACATGAAAAAATCTTTACAGAATCAGTGCAGCGGCGGATTGTCGAAGGTCTGGAAGACAGGAAGGTCTATATCTGTATCATTCTCGATATAGTTGTTTCCGTATGTGCTGACGTCGCTGGCGCCGAAACGCAGGATGGAGGCACCGCCGCTGAGCCAGCCGACATGGCGGTAGCGGTTTCCGGACACAGTGACAGAACTGACATGGCCTCCGCCTCCCGGTGTGCCCACGCCGACGGCGGCTTCCGCGCAGTCGGTGAGCAGGTTGTCCGCGATCAGAATATTGCTGGTGGAATGCCCGCCGTGCTCAGCGCCCGCCTCAATGCCGCCGTCGCAGTTTTTGACGGTGTTGCTGATAAAATCGACATTCTGCGCACCGTCGGCATAAATAGCAAATCCGGTGTCGTACACGCAATGGCAGTTCGTGACGGTATTGCCGAAGACAAGGCCGTTTCTGGGATAGTCGACACTGGAAGGGGCGTTTCCGTAATTTCCCGCAAAGCAGATGGCGATGTTTCCCGTGTCATCGAGAGTGTTGCCCACGATATTGACATCGCTGACATTGGCCGCGACAGAGATGGCTTCCGACCAGCCGGTCTCGCAGTTTTCGATATTGTTGCGGAAGAGAAGGACATTGGAGATGGTGCTGCCGCCTCTCCCCATGAGAAGGATGGCATTGGCGCAGTGATCCTCGCTTTTGGGACTGGGAGTTGAGATGTTGTGGATATACAGGTCGCTGACCACGATGTGATGGGTGCCGGGCTCCAGGAGAATGGCGCTGGCGTCGCGGCCGTGCGCATTTTTGACCTCAAATCCCGAGAGCTGTATGTAGGAACAGCCGTACAGCCAGAACATGGAGGGACCATCCTGATCCTGGTCATGTCCGCTGAGTCCTGACCCGTCGAAAATAACCTCTTCGCCGGGAGCCGCGGCAATCGTGATATATGCATCATCGGTGCCGTTTACACCGCCGTAGATCCGGATCTTGCGGCTGTAGACACCGCCGCGCAGGTAAAGTGTATCTCCGGGGCTGAGACTGTTGATCATTCCCTGCACATCATCCGAGGGACCGGCATAGTACACCTCGCCCTTATCAGACGGTGCAGTGACACCTGTTTCTATGATATATTTTGAATGTGTCTGGAATGCATCGTCGCCCCGCAGCTGATACTCGTATTTCCAGGGAACGGAAGCTTGTGTCCGCTCCGGAAACAGAGACAAAAAGCAGGCGGACGCCAGGATCATAGTGAAAAAGGTCCTGAAGACAGGGGAGTTTTTAGTCGATTCTTTTTTCAGCATAAATTCTCCGATCAAGAAAAAATTGCAAGTCACACCTATATCAGCCTTGGGATTTTTCAGGCAATATCCGGGTGAAAACCCGGGTATAACAGTAAAAAAGCCCGGGAACGGCCCTGAATAGCTTCAATACTTTATTACTTTCGTAATTTCTGAACATATTGTATCACACACTTGTAATATGTTTGATAATTTTATTCAAATACTATAATCAGACACACAATAATCAGGCATACAATAATCAAACACGCAATGATCAGATGCACAGATCATAACGGGACGAAACCCCGCAACCTGGAGGATTGTACATGAAAAAGAAGGTCATAGGGATTGCGGCCTTGCTTGCGGCAGCGGCAGCGATATTTTTTGCATACAGAGTCTTCAGCGCGAAATCGTCGGCATCCAACGCAGTGGAAGCCTATAATGCTGCTGTCCGGGAATATAATGCAGCCATAGCCCCCTTCAATGAAGCGGCATCCGGAATCGCAGACGCGAATAATACTCTGCAGGGAGTTCTGGATGCGGCACAGGCTGTCCTCGACAAGGGAGAGAAAGCCTATGAGCCTGATACGCAGGATGAACTGGAGAGTGCAGTGAAGAAAGCGGGAAAGGCCTTTGCCGAAGTGCCGGTGCAGATTGATCCCCTTGAGGAGCAGGCGCTGCCCGTCAGTTTCAGCACAAAGGAGCTGGAACTGGCCCAGCACGAGGCGGAGACGGCCCTGAATGCAGTGGGGGAGGCAAGGGAAAAGATTCCCGATGTCCCGGATGTGCCGGACTATGAAAAAGAACTTGATGCTGTCCGCACCGCACAGAAAAAGTATGAGGACAGTGTTCAAAAACTTGCTAACGTCACATCCCCGCCGGACAGCTTTGTGATGGAGCGTGTGGAGAAAATAAAAACGGTTGCGGCGGCGGAGGCAGTGACTGCGGACAATGATCCCAACGGCCTTCTCGGAAAGAATGGCGGATATATCGGGTGCGTATATTTTCTGGATGAGCGTGTAGACAGAGATCTCCTGCCGCAGGAAGCTTTTGCAAAGGAACATGAAAAAGCTGCGGAAGACGGGGACGATGCAGGCTCAGAAAGCAGTGAGGAAGCTGCAGCCAGTGCCGGCACGGAAGAAAGCAGCAGTGACGATGCAGCGGACAGCACCGGCTCGGCAGAAAGCGGTGAGCAAGCTGCAGCCAGTGCCGGTACAGCAGAAAGCAGTGAACAGGCTGAGGCCCAAGCAGGCACGACAGCCGGCAGCGAAGCTGCAGAAAGCGCCGGCACAGAAGCAGCCAGCAACGAAACCGCGGACAATGCCGGCACAGAAGCAGCCAGCGGCGAAACCGCAGACAATGCCGGTACAGAAGCAGCCAGTAGGGAAACCGCGGCCAGTGCCGATACTGAGGCAGCCAGTGCCGAAGCTGCAGCCACTGCCGCTGCGGCAGAAGAAACCGCGGCGCCGGAAAATCCTTCCGGAACAGCCGCGGAAAAAGAAAATAACATTGATGTCGTGATGATCGGAACGGCAGGCGGCGGCGCAGTAGAGGTATTTGCCACTGAAGAGGAGGCAAAAAACCGCGCGGAGTACATCGCGTTTTTTGACGGGAGTGTTATGGAGGCCGGTCCCTGCCTGGTGGAGGGCACCTGCGTGATCCGCGCGTCCAGGCATCTGGAAGCGGAAGACCAGCAAAAACTCCTCAGGGAAGTCCGCGATGCCCTGCTGTCTGTAGAGGAGTGAAAAAGGCTCGATAGGGAGGAGACAGGGGACGGTTCTGTGTCTCCTTTTTCTCAAGGAAACAGGAGACACAGAACCGTCCCCTGTCTCCTCCCGGGTAATATCCTGCTTACATGATGATGCCTCCGCCGATCACGCAGTCGTTTTCATCGTAAAAGACGGAAGACTGACCGGGGGCGGCGGCGCGGACGGGCAGGTCAAAAGTGATACGGACGCATCCGTCTTCCTGCATTTGCAGCAGAGCCGGCGAAGCTTCATGGTGGTAGCGGACTTTGGCTCTTGCGCGGAGCTGTTCGCCGGGCTCCATGCCGGGAATGGAGAGGAAGTTTACATCCCGGACCAGCACAGTATTGCTGAAGAGGGCGGGCTCGTCAGAGAGGACGACCTCATCAGAATCTGCCCGGATTTCCTTTACATAGACGGGCCGGCCCATGGCGATACCCAGTCCTTTGCGCTGACCGATGGTGTAATGGGTGATCCCCTTGTGGCGGCCGAGGACTTTTCCTCTTTCATCTACAAAGTTTCCTGGACCGGGAACCTTCAGCAGAGTCTCCGCGGAGGCTTGTCCGGCAGTGCCGGACAGGACATCCGCGTTCTTTTTTTCTGCATATTTCTCGATAAAATCAGCATAATGGCCGTCTGTCACAAAACAGATTTCCTGAGAATCGGGCTTGTGGGCAACAGGGAGATCTGCCTCCTGCGCGATCTTCCGCACTTCATCCTTGGTGTAGCTGCCCAGGGGCATGAGGGTGGCGGCAAGCTGTTCCTGGGTCAGCTTATAGAGCATATAAGTCTGATCCTTGGCCGCGTAATCCGCCTTTTTTACTGTGTACCTGCCGTTATCCAGATGTACAACATGGGCGTAATGGCCGGTGGCTATATAGTCCGCCTCCATGACTTTTGCGGCATAGAGCATCTTGTCCCACTTGAGATAGCGGTTGCATTCGATACAGGGATTCGGAGTCTCTCCGCCCAGATAACTCTGCACAAAAGGATCCACTACTTTTTCGGAAAAATCGCTGATACAGTTGAGGGGATAGAAGCGGATCCCCAACGCGTTTGATACTCTTCGGGCATCATCGATTTCACAGCATCTGCCCTCGCTTCCGTCGTCGGGAGCCCAGGTGCGCAGTGTCACACCGCACACATCATATCCTTCCTTCTTCAGCAAATATGCTGTCACGGCGCTGTCCACACCTCCGGACATGCCGACCAATACTCTTTTCATTATTCATTCATTCCTGTTTATTAGATTCTTACTGCTTTTCCTATTATTTTTATTTCTCCTTATTTCTCCAGCAGAGGCGTCATGGCACCGCGGGCAAGGACGGTCAGGCGGCGGGTGGCGCGGGAGAGAGCCGTGTAGAGACGGTGACGGCCCAACAGGGTGTCCGGATAGTTTTCCGCATTGCAGTCGGGAATGATCACGCCGTCAAATTCCAGACCCTTGGCATGCGCCAGACTGATGAGGAAGACACCGCTTTGGGGAAGTTTGTCACCGGAACGGATGACTTGCACGGGGCAGTTCCGCAGAAGATCTGCGCCGGAAAGTCTGCTGTCCCCGGAGGCATTTGCGGCCGGACCGGCTTTCCTGTCTTTGTCTGCAGATCGATTTTTGCAGTCTGCCATATTTTCCGTGAGCAGAGCGGCAACCCTTTCCATATTGCGTGCGCCGGCGCAGATTATGGCGGTCAGGCCATCCTGCTGAGCAGCGTTCTGCACAGCCTGTACCAGAGCCTGTGCGTATTCCTCCCCGCTGCCGCAGGTCAGGAAAACAGGTTCGTTCCCTGAGGGCTGTACGGAGGAGACCAGGATCTGCTTTTCCGCAGGCAGAAGACCGGCGAAGAGAGCAGTGATCTCCGGTGAGGAACGGTAGCTGGTCGTCAAAAACAGCTCGGTGACTCTTTTGCTGTTTTTCCTGACAAGCTGCCCCATTGCGGAATCTGCCAGAGGCACATTAAAAAGCTCATGGATCTGGGCGAAGGTGACAGTGCCTTCGCGGATCGCCTGGTATTCATCGCCCAGGAACATGAATCTTGCGCGGGGGTAATACCTGTGCAGCACCATCAGCTGGGCGGGAGTATAGTCCTGTACTTCATCGACCATGACATATTTGGTCCGCAGATCCCGCTGGCCGGTGAGAAGCATCTTGAGGTAGAACCATTCGATATCGGAGAGCTTCTTTTTGCCCAGAAGGCGGGTGCCGATCCGGTCTATATTGATCCACTGGCAGGAATTGATTGCCTGGAAGGCGCCGCCGTACTGGCTCTGGATACGGTTGTCTTCCGCGCGGGAACCGGCCGTTTCCGGAAGGGGGAAAGTGTTTTCTGAGGAATCCGTTCCGTCGGAATCTTCGAATTCATCGCTGCCGAGCATTTCCTGCTCTTTGCGTTCTTTGCGGCGGATCTCATATTTAGCAATCTCTTTCAGCTCATCGATGGCAATCTGCACCAGCCTTTCTCCGGTCGGGATCTCCGGATGACGGCCAAGTACTTCGAGAATGTCATTTTGAGCGAGAACGCGGATGCTCTTCTGATAGACGGGATTAAAATCACCGGGCTCCAGAACCAGAGAAGGCAGACCTTCTTCTATCTTGCGCAGGGAGCCGGCAGGTGTGCGGTGATCCGCACCCTCTTTGCCGCCTTTTCTGCGGGAGACGCCGACCATGGACAGGAATTCGTTCCAGGTCACAGAGACCGGGTTCATTTCGCCCATATCAGGGAGTACCTGGTCTATATATCTGCGGAAGATCGGATTGAGTGTCATGAGGACGACTTCATCGGGACGCAGTGTTTTGCGCTGGCGGTAAAAGAGCCAGGCGATGCGCTGCAGAAGGACGCTTGTCTTACCGCTGCCGGCAATGCCGTTGACGAGCAGGGCCGGTACGTTTTCGTGACGTATGACGACATTCTGCTCCCTCTGGACGGTCGCAGTGATCGCCTGCATCTTATCGCTGCGCTGCCTTGTGAGCGAGCGGATGAGGAGAGGATCCTGGATGGCGATCTGTGTATCAAAAAAGGCTTGCAGATGGTTTTCAGACAGCTCGAACTGACGCCGCAGCAAAAGATCGACGTCGATCCGTCTCCCGTCCACAGTATAGAAGGTTCTGCCGTTGTCCTGATTGTAGTATGTCTCGGCGATGGGGGAACGCCAGTCGATCACCAGAGGATCCAGATTGTCCTCCGTAATTCCCACACTTCCGATGTAATACTCTTCAGGATCTTCATCGGGCTCGAACTGCAGCCGGACTTTGGCAAAATAGGGCGCCTTCAGAAGGCGTTTCACTCGTCCCAGCTTTTCCGCAGCGGTATCCCGGTCCATATTGTACTGATCTATGGTATGGTTCATAACCTCGACTTCGATGTAGGTCTCCATCGATTCCGAGTCCCCTTCGAAATTGAGGGCAAGATTCTCACGGATATCCAGCTTTTCTGCCGCGGCCTTCTCCTCGATCGCCCCGATCCTGTCCTCCAGATTTTTTTCCATTTCCTGCAGCTTGCCGTATGTCGCGGACAGATGCTCCTGCTCCTGCGCGAAAACGGCGGAAGTATCGGTGTCGGACGGATTTGCATTTGTCAGCGGCTGTGTGATCGGTTTCTTTTCCAAAATCTTCCTCCCAGGGTCAATGTAGTATCCAGATGATTTATTGTTATCAATGATTATAAACGGATGACTGCTATGCGTCAAAGGTGGGGACGGTCCTTTTGTTTCTGCACGGGCAATGGGTGCGGGCAATGGGGACGGTCCTTTTGTATCTGTCCCCTTGTTCTCTTCAGAACAAGGGGACAGATACAAAAGGACCGTCCCCAAGCCATAGAAAAAAGGGAAGGATTGCGCTATAATGCTGACGGTATATGCAGACAGAGCGGCAGGACAGAGAGGAAACGAATATGACAGGGAATGAGCCGTTTTTTACTCAGGAAAAGTCTTTCTACAGGCAGCTGTTTTCGATCTTTATCATGGTGGCACTGCAGAATCTGGTGGCCTACAGCGTGAACATGATCGACAATGTCATGATGGGAAGCTACTCACAGACATCGCTTTCGGGCGCCGCGACGGTAAACCAGATTTTCTTTCTGGTACAGCAGACGGCCATTTCTGTCTGTGACGCAAACATCATCCTGGCATCCCAGTACTACGGCCAGGGGAGGATGTCACCGGTGCGGAAAATTGCGGGAGTGTCGCTGAAGCTTGGCCTGGCATGCGGCCTCTTCTTTGCAGCAGTATGCGGCCTGTTCCCGGTTCAGCTGCTGCACTTTTTTACAAGAGATGCGGCGATCATAGAGCAGGGTCAGATGTATCTGCAGATCATCCTGTTTACATTCCCGCTGTTCATTCTTACCAATGTGCTGATGGCGGCGCTCCGCTGTGTCGGAACGGTCAAAATTTCCTTTTATATTTCCGTTGTTTCTCTGATCATCAACACTTGTATCAACTATGTGCTGATCTTCGGCCGCTTTGGATTTCCGGAAATGGGTATCCGCGGAGCTGCTGTCGGGACACTGACTGCCAGGATCGCGGAACTTCTGATCGTACTTGGCTACGTTCGCTTCAGGGACAGAAAACTGCAGCTCTTCTCAGAGAATTTCCTGTCTTGCGGCAGGCAGCTGACAGTAGATTTCCTGCGCGTTGCGGCTCCGGTCATGGCAGCCAGCCTTCTGTGGGCGGTCTCGGTGCCGCTGCAGACGGCGATTCTGGGTCATCTGCCGGGTCCGGACGCGTCAGATGCCATCGCAGCAAATTCAGTGGCAACGACCTTTTATCAGTATCTCAAAGTAGTCGTGAGAGCCATGGCCTCGGCTACGGCTGTCGTGATGGGGCAGACGGTTGGCAGGGGGAATCTGCGCCGCATCAGGTCCGATGCGCGCACAGTTTCTGTTCTGAATCTTTGTGTGGGAATTGTTCTCGCCGTGATTCTTTTCCTTTTGCGCGGACCGCTCCTGTCCCGCTACAGCCTGACACCCAATGCCATGCGCCTGGCAGATCAGATTATGATCGTCATGTGCTTTGTCATGGTCGGTATGGCCTATCAGATGCCCGTCTGTAACGGCGTCCTCCGCGGAAGCGGAGACACGAAATTTTCGCTGATCCTGAACACAGTCAGTGTCTGGGCGATTGTCATGCCGCTCTCCCTGCTGGCAGCTTTTGTGTGGCAGCTGCCTGTGCCGCTGGTCGTCCTGTGTATTCAGTCGGATCAGATCTTCAAGGACCTGCCTATTTTTCTGCGGGTGCGGAGCGGCAAATGGATCAAACATTTGACGAGGTAGTTTTGGGGACGGTCCTTTTGTTTCTGTCCCCTTGTTCTGAAGAGAACAAGGGGACAGAAACAAAAGGACCGTCCCCAAACAAACAGGCCCGGAAGCAGAGGGTTAGCTGCTTCCGGGCCTGTTTAGGCAAGGTATTATGGATTGAGCAAAGAGTTTGGACGGATTCGGGGAAAGATGCCTCGCCCGTCCGTTTTCCCTTTTTACAAATTTGAATGGGCTTTCCGGAAATCCCGGGGCGTCAGCCCGACCAGAGATAGAAAAGTGCGGTTGAAATTTCCTATATTGTTGAATCCGACATCCATTGCGATGTTGGCAATTTTGTCATTGCTTTCTATGAGACGGACCTGCGCCCTGCCTATGCGGAGATAATTGACGTACTGCATCGGCGGGTATCCGAAGCGGTCCTTGAATGTATGGGATACATAGCCCGGACTCAGCGAGAGGCTGTCGGCCACGTCCTGCAGGGTGATCTTTTCCATGTAGTGCTCATTGAGCCATGCGAGGATTTCCGCAGAGACATTCTTTTTTCCGGAATTCACGAACAGGGATTTTTCTTTCTGCTCATTGCATTTCAAGATGACTTCTTCCATAAGGACTTTCATATAGTTGTCCAAAAGCTCGGTCTGTCTGTAATCTCCGATCCGGACAAGGTTGAATATTCTGGAGAAGAGCATACGGAACTTTTCGAAATCATTTTCCGTGTGCAGGACTTTGGGCGCGTCCTTAGCGCAGATATGATCATCGGGAAGTCCCGGAAGCCGGATGCCTGTGGCAGCAACGGCATACAGAGAGAATCCCATGTCCAGATCTGCATTTTCCTGATGATAGGAATTCCTGTTGTATATAATGATATCTCCGGCACTGACATTGCACGGAACCCCGTCAATGATCACCAGCCCGGAGCCGCCCAGGATCAGCATCAGCTCAAGAGCATCGTCATGGGAATGATATACCCTGCGCAGCTGCATAAATTCTTCCCGGGTCAGAAAACTGGCATAGACGACCCGGACTTTCTGATTAACTTTTTTCACTGCATAATTGCGTCTGTCAAAAAAATACTGCATAAAGTCCCTGCCAATCGAATTCTCACCTGGTTACCGGGTTTCCAAAATCGGGCTGTAAATATCTGTCAGTAATGCGCTGGCAAGATAAATTATCAGACAAATAACCTGCTCCATATATAATTGTTTCTGTATATATACATTATATTGCTAAAAAAATACACTTCCACGCGGATTCTGTCCGCTTTTTCCGCCATTTAAGCTGTAAAAGAAATCAAAATTCTGAAATCCTGCCATTTTACCGGAATAGACAAAAAGACATAAAAAAAGAGACTGCAGATGACTTTGAGCCTGCTTTTTTACTGAAAAAAAGCAGACTCAAAAGCGTCCGCAGTCTCCTGCTGTGTATAGATCTTTCCCGGTATAAAACCCCTGCTTCCTCTTCCTATCGGCTGACATTTGCTTTTCGGAATTCCCTCGGAGAGAGCCCGACCAGGAGATAGAAGGCACGGTTAAAATTACCGATGTTATTGAATCCGACATCTGTCGCGATATCGGCAATCTTGTCTTTTGTATCGATCAGGCGGGTCTGAGCCTGTCCTACCCGCAGAATGTTCACATACTGCATGGGGGAATAACCGTATTGCTTCTTAAACGTGTGCGACACGTAATCAGGGCTCATGGAAAGCTCCCGGGCAATACGCTGAAGGCTGACCTGTTCCGTATAGTGCTGGTTAAGCCAGGCCAGAATCTTTTCTGCAAGATTTTTCTTCAAGGCAGGCCCGGGGGATGAATGATCTTTCTGCTCTTCGCATTTCAGAAGTACTTCTCCCAGCAGTACATTCAAATAGCTGCCCAGGATCGGGGCCTGGCCGGCGTCCCCCGTCCGGACGATTTCAAAAATTCTGGTAAAGAGCATCCGGAACATCTCAAAATCATATCCCGTATGCAGGACCATGGGTGCCTTTTTGTCACAGATATGATCCTCCGGCAGGCCGGGGAGCTGAAGGCCCGCAATCCCTATACAAAGAAGAGAAAAGCCATTGCTCTTTTCTGTAATTTCCTGATGATAGACCCCTTTATTGTAGATCAGAATATCACCGGCGGCGGCATTCCACGGAAAGCCGTCAATGATGGCAACTG
>Ga0310695_10001309_pt1 | contig 59686 bp, 46 predicted proteins | sample RumenRJG_04DNA_FD_203882 | JGI IMG/M metagenome (GOLD analysis project Ga0310695, IMG submission 203882) | Bovine rumen microbial communities from Lethbridge, Alberta, Canada - RJG_04 (v2) (version 2) | ecosystem: Host-associated > Mammals > Digestive system > Stomach > Rumen | place: Canada...
ACATAAGGATTGCCTTGTAGTGTAATGGTAACACAACGGTTTTTGGTGCCGCATTTCCTGGTTCGAGTCCGGGCAAGGCAACCAAAGAAAAAGGAGATAGACCCAGTGTCCGTCTCCTTTTCTTTTTGCAATGATATAGCAGTTGACCCATTGGTGATAGCCCTCACGAACCTCTAACCCTTAACCTTTAACCTGCGGACATGTCCGCATGAGTACAAAAAACACAAAGGCAAAGCGCTAAACTGATGTTAACGCTTTGCTGCGGTAGCCCATAGCAGAATCGAACTGCTCTTTCAAGAATGAAAATCTTGCGTCCTAGCCGATAGACGAATGGGCCGTACCTGGCTGAACCACGGCACCTGGTGGGAGGCGCCTGACTCCTAATTGCTTAGGCCTGGTTCAGCTTGTTGATGTGCTGAGCGAGCTTTGACTTGAGGTTACCAGCCTTGTTCTTGCTGATCACGTTCTTTCCAGCAAGCTTGTCGAGCATGGCGACTACCTTGGGCATAGCCTCGGCGGCTTCCTTGGCGTCGGTCATTTTGCGAATGTTGCGGACAGCATTGCGCATGGTCTTGCTGTAATAACGGTTGCGAAGACGGCGGGTCTCGCTCTGACGGATTCTCTTAATAGCTGATTTATGGTTTGCCATAATAATATATAAAACTTTGATATTTAGTTGTTTACTGTAGCCCATAGCAGAATCGAACTGCTCTTTCAAGAATGAAAATCTTGCGTCCTAGCCGATAGACGAATGGGCCGTTTGCGAAATTTTTCCGCAAAAGCGACTGCAAAATTAGAACTATTTTTTGAATTGACAAAATTTAACCTCGCGAAAAGCGTAAAAAGTTGCGAATTTTGCCCTTTTTATTATTGCTGAATGCCAAATAATGAGTAAATTAGCGGCATGTATGAGAAGTTGAGGGGTATAGTGCTCAACACGATTCGCTACAGCGACAAGCACAACATCGTGCACATCTACACCGATGGGCGCGGACTGATGTCGTTTGCCGTGCCCATCGGCAAGACACCGGCTTCGCGGATGCGCAATGCCCTGCTCATGCCCTTGTCGCTGGTGAATCTTGAGGCTGCTATCCGCAACGGGCGCGACTTGGCCGTGATGCGGGAGTTGCAGCGCAACTATCCGCTTGCCTCCATCTATAGCGACCCGGTAAAGAATGCCATTTCCTTGTTCATCAGCGAGTTGCTGGCACATGTTATCCAGGAGCCCGAAGGCAACGAGCCCTTGTTCCGCTACATCGAGCAATCGGTGCAGCTGCTGGAGCAATTGCCCGGCCAGGTTGCCAATTTCCACATCTGTTTTCTTTTTCACCTGGGTGCTCACCTGGGCATCCAGCCCAATATGGAGAGCTACCGCAAGGGGTACTGGTTTGACATGAGCGACGGCGTGTTTGTCGCTGCTGCCGTTCGTGGCCATGCCATGCTCCAGCCGCAAGAGGCCCAGGCCATCCACTTGCTGTCTCGCATGTCGTTTGCCAACATGGGTGTGTTCCGCTTCAACCGCGAGGAGCGCAATCGCATGCTCGATGTCATCATCAGTTACTATCGCCTGCACAATGCTGCCATCGGCACCCTGCGCTCGCCCGACATTCTCAAGCAATTGTTCGTATAATCAAGTGCCAAGAGCCGATGCTCTTGGCACTTGAGTTTAGAGTTTAGAGTTTAGAGTTTAGGGTTTAGAGTTTAGGGTTTAGAGTTTAGGGTTTAGAGTTTAGGGTTTAGAGTTTAGGGTTTAGAGTTTAGGGTTTAGAGTTTAGGGTTTAGGGTTTAGGGTTTAGAGGGTGTCCGCGAGTTGGCTCGCTTTGCTCGCGGTTTTGGGTCTAAAATAATCATCCGCATCCCATTGGCTGGGGTGCGGATGTTATCATTGGATTAATCTGTGTAATTCGAAATCATTAAGAGGTGGGTTACCAACTGCCGCCGCCACCGCCGCCGCCGAAGGAGCCGCCGCCGAAGCCGCCCCATCCGCCACCGCCGCCGAAGCCGCCGCCGTGGGAACCGCCACTCCAACCGCCGCCACCGCCGTGGGTGATGATGACGGGACCACCCCAGGTGCCGGTGTGCTTGCTGTTGCCGCCGCCCCCGTTGCCTTTTCTAGTCGAGGCGTAGATGACAAGCGCTATGATTCCGACGAACACGAGAAAGCCCAACCAAGCGTCGCCCTCATCGTACTGATTGAGGTAATCCTCCTCGTTGTACTCGCCAACGGCCAGGTCGCGCACCACTTGTGCCCCGGCCCAGATGCCACCCAAGTAGTCGTTTTCCTTGAAGTGGGGAATCATCTCTCTTTCAACGATGCGGTAACTTGACACATCGGTAATCGCGCCTTCCAAGCCAGAGCCGGGTGCAATGAATGCTTCACCTTTGCTTTCTTCGGTCTTGGGTTTAACGAGAATGACAACACCGTTATCCTTGTCGGCCTTGCCTACACCCCATTTTTCTCCTATGGCAGTGGCCATTTCTACTGGCTCATACCCTCCAAGGTCGTTCATGGTGACCACGCAAATCTGGTTGCTGGTTTCCATGGCGATTTTCTGGAGCGAGTCCTCGAGCCACTGGCAATCGCCAAGGATGCCGGCAAAGTCGTTGACCAACTTGGGCGGGTCGGGACGAGCGGGCACCTGTGCCGTCACCGTCAATGTAGTGAGGCACAGTAGCAGAACGACCGTCAGTTGCGACAGCCTGCTATTCCATGTTGCCTTAGTTGTCATGATGGTCATTATCAAGTTCGTCCTCGTCAAGTTCGTCGAAGGATACCTCGTTGCTCAACTCGTTCTCGTCGTCACGCTGGCCAGGGAAGAATTCCGACAGGCGATCGCCGATATGGGCAATGATTTCGCACAGGCCGTCAACAGGCCTGCCTGCTTTCAGGTAACGGGTCAATTCCTCGACCTCGTTGTTCCAGAAGCCCTTGGGAACCACTTCGTTGATGCCGATGTCGCCCAGGATAGCGAGTTTGCGTGCCTCGTAGGCGATAAAAATCAGCACGGCATTGCGGCGCTTGGTGGTGTAGAGGTGCAGGCGGTTGAATGTCTTGATGGCGCGTTTTATCACCTTGCCACGGCAGCGGGGCGTCACATGGACGCAAATTTCGCCCGTGGTGTGACGCTCGGCTGCGGTAATGGCATCGGCAATGCGCCGTTGACCCTCACTGGGGATGAAATCGGCCAGTGCCATTGCTTACTTGGTCTCGCTGGTACCGAAGTCTACCTTAGGAGCCTTTTCAGCGCCCTCTTCAGCTTTGTAGTTAGGTTTCTCGTCAAAGTTGAAGATGCTGGCGATGATGTTAGAGGGGAAGGTACGACGCTTGATGTTGTAGGCTGTAGCCTTCTCGTTATAATCATTGCGGGCTTTGTTGATGCGGTTTTCAGTGCCTTCCAACTGTTTTTGCAAGTCCTTGAAGTTTTCGTTGGCCTTCAGATCGGGATATGCCTCGCTCACAGCGATGAGTCGGCTCAATGCGCCGGTTACCTCACCTTGAGCAGACAAATACTTTTCCATATACTTCTGTAGTTCCTCGGGAGTTGCTTTCGACGGGTCGATTTCGTTTTTAATGCTGGTTGCATTGGAGCGAGCCTCAATGACACCTTCCAGTGTCTCCTGCTCGTGCTTGGCGTAGCCCTTTACTGTCTCTACCAGGTTGGGAATAAGGTCAGCGCGACGCTGATATGAACTTTCCACATCGGCCCAAGCCCTTTCAACATTCCCCTGGTCCTTGACGAGGCCGTTATAAGTCCATGCGCCCCAAGCAATTACTGCGAGGGCGATTAAAATCAGGACACCAAGTCCGCTAAATCCTTTTTTCATTGTCTTTTAAATTTATAAGGTGAATAATGTTTTTAATCTAAATCGCAAATATACTAACATTTTGTCAAATAATTGCAAAATGAAGTTTTTTTTTGCTAGCCGCATGATTCTGGGCTGAAAAAATCAAATAACCGAAGCCTCTCATCAACCTGCACAAGCTCTTGTCATCATGATGATGAACATGATGACGATAAGCATGGTAATGCACCCGAAGCCTCCGCTGCGAGGCATGCCTTGCTGCGGACCTTGTCCCGTGGAATCGCCTGGATTGACAACCCCGCGCGGATTGCGCATCATCAGGTCCTGATGGGGGATAAGGATCTGTCGGGGGCCTCCGTGGTTATAGGGACCGATGATGCCGGCAGCCTCGAGTTGGCGGATGAGTTCGGCAGCGCGTTCATCGGTGATGTGGAAGCGGTCTCGCAGCATCATGGGTGTGATGGAGGTACACTCTTTCAGGTATTCCACCACCTCGTTGTAGAGCGGGTCGGCGCCGTGGAAGGGCGGGGGCACCGGCATGTTGCCTGTCGTGCTGTCGTCATCACTCGTCGACATCGTGCTTGGTGCTGGCGTGTCGAAACTCGTGCCGCAGTTGGGGCAGAAGTGTGCGTTGCTGTTCATCACATGCCCGCACTTGGGGCAGTTGATGTCCTGTGACGGCTCAACTGTAGTGTCCAGTTCCAGCGTGTCGCTCGGGATATAGGCATAGTCGCCCACGATTTGCAGTTCGGATTGGCACTGCGGGCAAGTTATCCTGTACTGGCTGTCGATGAGCACCTCGGTGGTCACCTCTATTTTTTTGCCGCATTTGGGGCAGGTATAGTTCATCATTATTGTTGTCGGTTGATTGAGTTTTTGCAAAATTAATATAATTTAGGATAACGAGATAGATGTTGGACCAGGTCATTTTTATTTTTTATGTATTCAACCCTTTTATGTGCCAACAGCTATATCATGCTAAAACACAAATATAGCAAAAACCGTGCCGTTGCCCATGTTGCCGTCAATCGGGCGTAAAAACCGTTGAAGATTTCTTGTCGAGTAAGAAAAATTACGAGATATTAAAAAATATTTGCATTTTTTGTTTTTAGTTACTACTTTTGCCCCGTAGCCAATAAAAGATGACAGTTAAAAGGCAAAAGACGAAGAATAGTTGAAAATATGTTATATATAAACCTTTAAACAAAATGTTATGAGCAAAAAATTATTGACATTGATGGTTGGGCTTGCTATCTCCCTGACGGGAAGTGTATGGGCCCAAGACATCGAAGATGATGAAGAAGTGGCCTACAACCAATATGGTGTAAAGGTCGATCGCGAGGAGCTCCGTGCCGAGCAGCGCAATAACATTCTTGTGCTCGAGTCCAAGAGCAAGAAGTATAAAGTGTGGTTTGACAACCGCGTGCAGGTGGATGGTGCCACCTTCTTCGGCAAGAACCACTCGGACTACAATCCCATCGGTAACGGTGTGTCGATCAGGCGTGCACGCTTTGCCGTCAAGGCTCAGGTGACCCCCGACTGGTATGGTGAGATTGACATGGACATGTCCGACGGCGTGTTTGAGCTCAAGGACGCTATCATCGAGTATGACGGTCTGGAGCACTTCGCCTTCAAGGCCGGTAACTTCAAGGAGGACTTCTCGATGGAGCAGACCACTACCTCGCGTTACCTGACCTTCATGGAACGCCCGATGGTGTGCAAGGCACTGGTGCCCTCACGCCATATCGGTATCCAGGGCGAGTACCTGCTTGACCACTTCCGTGCATCGTTGGGTATGTTCTTCCAGGAGATTGCCGGTAGTGAGGAAGCGACCAATGTCCAGGACAACAACAAGGACTTCGGCCGCAGCCAGGGTTATTCGTTCACGGGTAAATTAGGCTACATGCCTTACAGCAAGGACCGCTACTGGGGTCTGTACCTGGGTGGTAAGGGTTCTTACCGCACGCCCAAGACCGACATGGCCACCAACGAGTATGGCGGTGTGCGTTACAGCACTCGCAATGCCACGAGCATCAACCGCAAGAAATACCTTGACACCGATGTCATTACCAATGTTGACCATGAATGGCTGTATGGTCTGGAGGGAGCTGCCTACTATGGCCCAGCCCGCATCCAGAGCGAGTGGATCCGCAATCATGTGTCGGCAACCAACAGCTACAACTTCGGTGGTTGGTATGTACACGCCACCTGCTTGTTGCTTGGTGGTCAGCAGCGCTTCAATGTTGCCGAGGGTGAATTCACACAACCCTCGAGCGGCCGCAAGTGGGGCGACATCGAGTTGGCCCTGCGCTACGACTATCTGGACCTGAACGATGGCGGCATCTATGGCGGCTCGGGCGAGAACATCACCGCCGGCCTGAACTTCTATCTGGGCAACTCGGTGAAGATTGTCCTGAACTACCAGTACAGCAACAACGACCGCTATGCCAACGGCAAGGGCAAACTCTTTATCGGCCACGATGCCACCGGCGCTCCCACCGCCGACTATACCAAGGCTGTTGAAGCCAAGGGCAAGGGTGGTGTAAGTTACCACATGCTGGGCCTGCGTTTCGAGATTGACTTCTAATGGACAACCACTTAAAGAATATTACGACAATGAAAAAGATACAATTAGCACTCCTGCTGCTGGCCACGATGGTCTTGGCCACATCATGTGTAGAGGATAAAGTGTATGAGGGACCGTCAAAGATTGAGTCCGTCTCGATGATGCCCGAGGCTCCCACCTCGTTTGACGATGTTGTGGTCACCGCAGTCGTTTCGGGTTTGCAAGGTGTAAAAACCGCTACTTTGAACTATAAGGCCGGGTCTAATTCAGGCAGTGTGCCCATGAGCGGCAACGGCAATACCTGGATGGGCACGATTCCGGCTCAGCCCGACGGCACCAAGGTGACCTATACCGTTACCATCGTTAATGATGCAGACTACACCACTGTTTCACCCGAGAAGGAATACACTGTGGGCGACAAGCCTTCGGACTTTACCAAACTTGTACTGAATGAGCTTTTTGCCGCCGCCGATGCTGACGAAGGAAAGTACATTGAGCTGTACAACAATGGCGATGATCCCATCAAGTTGAAAGACGTTGTCATCAAGAAGGATGAGACAGAATCATGGCGCGGTCTGGCCGAGGATGTCATCATGGGTCACAGTTATTACACCATTGTGGGTGCCAAGGGAACCACCCCGCATGGTCTGAGTAGCGGTTTCTCTAACAAGAAGAGCGTGCTCATCGAGATTTATGACCCCAACAACAACCTGATTGACAAATTCCAGCGCGGCGAGAAGGAAGACGCTTGGGGTAACCAGTCTCTGGCCAAGGTGACGGGTTCGTGGAGCCGCTGTCCCAACGGCACGGGTAAGTTCATGATTACCGAGGAAACCACCCTGGGCGCCAAGAATCCCGACACCGGCGTCGAGGATCCCACCGTGGTACAGTAATAGTTAACAGTTAAGAGTTAATAGATAACAGTTAATCGTTTTAAATAATATTGTGAAGAAGACAAAATGGCAAAAGAAGAATTGAAGATTGGCGAAATCTCAAAACCCCGTTTTGAGTTCCGCAGTTTCGGACGCTGTTTCTGTGAGGCTGCCAAGCGTATGGCACGCCTGAGTACCCCCGTTCCCGAGAAGGTGTGGGAGCGCCACAGCAGCGAGACCTATATTGTTAGCCGCACCAACGATGTGAACAACACCAAGATACGCAACGGCAAGATGGACATCAAGACCTATGTGCAGACCGTTGACGGCCTGGAGCAGTGGAATCCTCTGATGAAGGGCGAATTCCCCATCTCGGCACAGGTGTTGCGCGACGAGGTCTTCCCCGCCTTCAAGGTTGACGGGATGCCCGAATTGACCAAGGACACCTATACCCTGGAGGAGTTCCTGGGCATGATTGACGCCCATCCCGACCTGCAGGCCGTCAGCGTGGAGAAAATCCGCTATGGCTACATGGTCAACGACACCATCTGCGAGACGGGCGACGTCTACATCAACGGTGCGCTGGTCAGGACCATCAACTCCGAGTCCACCGAGGTCGAGGACATCAAGAAGACCCTGGCCGACGTGGGCCTCGAGGGTGTTGAGAACATCAACTACCTGCAGGCCATCAAGCGTGTCATCGGTATGATTAACAAACCCTTAGCAAACTAAACGGATATGGCAAAAGAAATTGAAAGAAAATTCTTGGTGAAAGGTGATTTCAAGCCTGAGGCTTTCAAGGCCACTCGCATCACCCAGGGCTATCTGAGTTCAGTTCCCGAGCGCACCGTGCGTGTCCGCGTCAAGGGCGACAAGGGTTTCATCACCATCAAGGGCATCGGCAATGCCAGCGGCGCCAGCCGCTATGAGTGGGAGAAGGAGATTCCTGTCGAGGAAGTCAAGGAACTGCTGCTCATCTGCGAGCCCGGTGTGATTGACAAGACGCGTTACCTGGTCAAGGCCGGCGAGTACACCTTTGAGGTCGATGAGTTCTACGGCGACAACGAGGGCCTCATCGTCGCCGAGGTGGAACTGCCCGACGAGAACGCCGCCTTTGAGCGCCCCGCATGGCTGGGTGAGGAGGTCACCGGCGACGCCCGCTACTACAATTCCATGCTCATGAAGAACCCCTTCAAGACCTGGAAATAATGATTTAAGCGATTGATTCAAGGGGCACACATGCGACAGCCCGTCATGTTGTGCCCCTTTTTTCCAACTAAAAGAAGACCAAAATGGCTGAGGAACAGAACGCCCAGCATGCCTTTGACCCGCTGGACATGAACAACTACCGGATTGAAAAACTGCCCAAGATGCAGAAATCCGGGTTCGAGAAGATATTACAGCGCATCGGTGCGCCGTTGGCCATCCTGGCCTTTGTCATCCTCTACTGGGTGGCCGACATCCCGTTCATTAATCAGATTGACACCAACAAGGAGACCACCGAACTCACCGAGTCGGCGATGAAGCGCTATGAACAGATCGAGGCCGACCAACTCAAGACGATGAAGACGGCCGATGGCGAGCAACTCAAGGCCGACCAACTCACCGAGGCGCAGCAGGCACAACTCAGTGACGGTACCCACAAGAAGTTCATCCGCATTAACTATGCGATGCTGGCCATCTTTGTTGCGGCGATTATCCTGTGGATATCGGAGGCCATACCCAATTATCTGACCTCGCTCATCGTCATCCTCTTCATTGTGCTGACGGGCATCACGACCGACAAGACGGCCTATGCCCAGTTGGGCCATCCCGTGATGTGGCTCAACATCCTGTCGTTCATCCTTGCCAGCATGCTGGTCAAGACGCAGGTCGCCAAGCGGTTTGCCATCTGGTTTGTGCTCAAGTTCGGCAAAAACGCCAGCGGCATCATGATCAGTTTCATCGTCATCAACCTGGTGCTCTCGGCATTCATCTCGGCGACGACAGCCAAAGCTGCCATCCTGCTGCCCATCTTCATGGTCATCGCAGCCATCTATGGTGCCACTGGGGGCAAGAACCGCAACAACTTCGGCCGCAACCTGATTTTGCAGAACCTGTTCCAAATCAACTTGGGTGCCAACTCGTTCCTGACCGGCTCGGGTGCCACGCTGCTTGCCGGTTCCATCATCGCCGGCGCCATGGGTTGGGGCGCGTTCAGTTATCAGGACTGGTTCAAGGCCGCCTTCCCGATGAACCTGCTGCTGATTCTCATCGCCTGGTTTGTGGGCTCCAAGATTTACTTTCCCTTGAAGAAAGAGGAGCGTGTGCCGCAGATTGAGGGCGGTATGGACCGCCTGCGCGACGAACTCAAGAAACTGGGCAAGATGAAGGCCGAGGAGTACAAGGCCATCGCCATCTTTGTCGCCGTGCTGTTGCTGTGGGCGACCGACAAGCAGCACGGCATCAATCAGACGGCTGTGGCGTTCATGGGCGCTGTGGTGGCGCTGTTGCCTGGCATCGGCATTGTCAAGTGGAATGATGTGGACATCCCCTGGCACCTGCTGCTGTTCTCGGCGGGTGCCTACACGCTGGGTGCCGGCCTTGATGCCACGGGCCTGTCGGGCACGCTGGTCGACGCATTGTTCACCAGCCTGGGCATCACCCAGTCCACCCCGTTCTGGACAATATACCTGATATTGACGGCGGGCATTCTCTTGTTCTCGCTCGTCTTTGAGTCCAAGACGATGCTCACGCTCATCTTCATCCCCATCGCCATCGGCGTGGCGCAGAAGAACGGCTATCCCATCATGAGTCTTGCCTTCCCCGTCGCCTTGCTGGTGGGCCATGTCTATGTACTGCCCTTCAACAGCAAGCCTGCGGCGCTGCTCTACACCACCAACCAGTACAGTTGGAGCGACACCTTCAAGTTCGGTATCACGATGATGTTCATCAGCTGGATCATGATTATCGTGTGGGGCGAGACCGTGCTGCGCTGGTTTGGCTACACCAGCGGTGTGTTCTTCTAGCATGCCGTCAGGCCGCTTTCAAGATAAAAAGGCAGCCCCGAGGAAGAATCCTCAGGGCTGTCACTGTTTTCTTATCATTTGTAATGATGTGTCAATACTCGTCAGGGTCAAAGAAGAAGTCGTCGTCGTTGGTCGGATAGTCGGGCCAGATGTCCTCGATTGACTCGTAGGTATCGCCTTCGTCTTCTATCTCCTGCAGGTTTTCGATCACTTCGAGAGGTGCGCCACTGCGCACGGCATAATCGATGAGTTCAGCCTTGGTTGCGGGCCAGGGAGCATCCTCGAGTTTTGTTGCCAATTCAAGTGTCCAATACATAGTTTTTTCTAGTTGTGCTTTTTATGAAAATATCCTGTTTTTTAAAATTGCGCAAAGGTAATATAATTTTTGATATACGATTGTTTTTTGGGAATTATTTTTCAATTTCATGCGTCTTTATCCCAATAAATCTCCTCGACCTGGTTGGTGATGTTGTTATATCTTGCAAAAACAAAGAAGAAATCACTCAAGCGGTTCAGGTATTCGAGCACGAGCGGATTGACGGGTGCGGTCCTGTTCAGGGTCACCACGCGGCGCTCGGCACGGCGGGTGATGGTGCGGCAGCGGTCGGCCTGTGCCGACAGGCGGGAGCCGCCAGGGAGGACGAATCCTGTCATGGGAGGCAGTTCCTCGTTCATCTCGTCCATCATCTTCTCAAGGGCTTTGACATCATCCTGGGTGAGCCCATACAGGGTTGCGTCCTCGCGGTCGTTGGCCAGATAGGCGCCGATGTTGAACAGTTTGTTCTGGGCTTTGCGCAGCAGTGTGATGACATCTTGGTCGTCGAGTTTGGTGCTGTGCAGCAGCACGCCGATGTTGGAATTCAACTCATCGACAGTGCCGTAGGCCTCGACGCGCACGTCATCCTTGCTCACGCGGTTGCCGCTCACCAGCGATGTCATACCGGCATCGCCGGTGCGGGTGTATACTTTAGTAATCATAGTGTTGTATATTATTGTATGGTTATTATTGTTGATGAATCATATTAAAGATAACGGGCAAATTCCGCCAATGTTATATCACTAGCAAGAAACATGCCACTGTAAAAATGTCAGTATCCTTTTTACAATTATTTCCCTTTTACAGCAACAGTGCGGCGGCAAGTGCAATGACTGCGATGGCTGTGAGGCCCATCAGCAGGGTCATGAGCGTCATGGTGCGGTAGCCGTCGCGGGCCTTGATGCCGCCGAAACCCGTCACGACCCAGAAATAACTGTCGTTGGCGTGCGACACGGTCATGGCACCGGCACCGATGGCCATCACCACCAGGGCGGCAGCCAGCGGACTGGTGAAGCCCAGTGCGTTCATCATCGAGCCCGAGTCGCTGAACAGGCCCATCATGCTCGCCGTGGTCGTGATGGCGACGGTCGAAGACCCCTGGGCCGACTTCAGGATGGCGGCGATGAGGAAGGGGAACACCACGCCAAGGGCTTTGAGCGCTTCGCCCGACTCCTTGATGATATCGACGAAGCCGCTGGCAACGACCACGGAGCCCAGCACACCGCCTGCAGCGGTAATGAAGATGATGGGGCCTGCGGTCTTGAGCGACGACTGGGTGATGCCATAGAACAGGTCTGTCGTTTTGGCCTTCATCAGCAGCGGCAGGCAAGACAGCGTCGCGATTATCAGGGCGATGACAGGCTTGCCCAGGAAGGTGAGTGCGGCGGTGATGCCTTCGGGTATCGTTACCAGCGTGGCCACGCTGCCCATAGCCATCAGCACGATGGGCAACAGGATGGGCAGCAGCGCCAGCGTCGCCCCGCAGTTCGGGCGCTGGCGTTCCGAGTTCTCCGAGCCCTCTGAGCTCTCCGAGCTCTCCGAGTTGCTGAATCTTCCAGAGAACCAGTAGGCGGGAATAAGCGACAGGAGCGAGATCACGGCACCCAGGCCGATGACCAGCAGCAGGTCGTTTTCGAGACCCACCATGCCGGCGGCCGCCACGGGACCGGGTGTGGGCGGGATGAACACGTGCGAGGCAAACAGACCCGCGGCCAGGGCCAGCATCAAGGGCACGGGCGACGTGCCCGACCGCCGTGCCAGTGACTTGCCTATCGGGCTGACCAGCACAAAACCGCTGTCACAGAACACCGGTATCGACACAATCCAGCCGATGAGCATCATCGCCAGGCGCGGATGCCGCTTGCCCACCACGCGTTCCACCGCGCGGGCCAGGGCCACCGCGCCGCCAGTGTGTTCCAGCACGCTGCCAATCAGCGTGCCGAAGATAATCACCAGAGCGATGCCGCTGAACACGCCGCCGAAGCCCTTACCTATCACGTCAGGGAGTTCGGTGTACGGCACGCCCAGCACCACAGCGAGCAATATCGCGGTGCCCAGTATCGCCAGGAACGGATGGACCTTCCACCGCGCAATCGCCACCACCATCAGCACGATGGCAGCAGCAAATATCAATAAAGTGCCTATTGTTGTCATAACCGCAAAGTTACGACATAAAATCCAGAGAATCAAAATTTAATAAACACGAATGACCGCTAATGATCATGGATTAAGATATTCACGGCCCATTCATGGTCAATAAAGGAGTAGATCTTCAATGTTGTCTCGGTTGATGACGGTGAAATCGGCATCTGGATAGGCATTGCGGAACGACAATGGTGCTGAGGCTTTGCGTTTGGGGTTCCATTTTAGTTCATAGGCATGGATCCTACCGTCTTTCTCTTCGATATAGTCAATCTCCTGTTTATTGGTATTTCGCCAGAACCAACTTCTTGCATAGTCCATTAGGTACTCTTTGCGTTTCATCCGTTCGGCAATGGCATAATTCTCAAACAAGGCCCCAGCATCAGTGCGATTCTCGACTTGGGAGAAATTGCCTATTAAGGCGTTTCTGATTCCATTGTCATAGAAGTAGATTTTGCGGCTGTTTTTCAATTCGTTTCGCAGGTTGCGGCTGAATGTGCCCAAACGGAAGATAATATAAGCCTGCTCGAGAATAGAGATATAACTAGCCACCGTCTTGGCATCCAGTCCGCAGAGTTGTGACAACTCATTATAGGACACTTCGGCCCCTACCTGATAGGCTAGAGCCTGAAGCAATTTGGTCAGTTTTTCGGGTTTATGAATTCTATCGAATTCAAGAATGTCTTTATAGAGGTAACTTTCGGTCAATTCACGCAGTATCGCTACCTCCTTGCCTGGATGTGTCACCACATCGGGATAACTGCCATAAACCATGCGATGAGGTACCATTCGTTTTTCCTCTAACAGATTGGTTTCGTTGACAAGTTCGGTAAATGAGAGGGGGAACAATTTGTACTCCCACTTGCGACCCGTGAGGGGTTCATTGATTTTGTTGGCCAGTTCAAACGACGAACTACCCGTAGCCATCAGTTGAACACTCGGAATCTGGTCGATAATCAATTTCAATTTAATGCCGATGTCCTCAATGCGTTGTGCCTCGTCGATGATGACAACACGATGATTGCCTATAATGCTTCTCAAACGAGTTGACGTCATGTTTTCAAACATTCCTCTCACATCGGGTTCGTCGCCACTCATCCACAACACGTCGTTACTGTCTGTTGAGAAAACCTGCTTTAGCAGTGTGGTTTTACCCACTTGCCTTGCACCCATAACAATGATGGCTCTGCCACCATGCAGTTGACCTTTGATAAGATTCTCTATGCTTCGCTTGATCATAATCAGGATTGTTCAGTTGGGCGCAAAGTTAACATTATGTATCTAATTCTGCAACAAATTTCCTTAAAATTCATGATTTTTCGGGAATAGATTCCTTAAATTTCATGATTTTTCGGGAATTTAAGGCTCAGCGGAAAATTAGTAGGGGCAAGCATGAGGTCGAAAGACCTCGCCAAGGCCGCTGGCCTTGCTGTGGTCTTCGACCACACCGTCCCCACCTTTTATCGGGTGAGCCGAATTTCTGGCGATTAATGTCCTATAACTCGATGCCCAGTTTGAAGGATAGGCAGTGATAGCGGTCGTTCTGTAAGTTCGGGTAGTCTGGTTTGTAGTCCAGATGCTTGATGGTGTTTTCGCCGTAGGTGCGGACAACAATGTCAGTACTCTGTAGGCTGTAACCTAACGAGACATTCATGGCTAATGAGATGATTGTTACAGTGCAAATTTAAAGAAAAAGTGAATGCATCCACATGAATTTTTTCCAAAAAGTTAGTGCGTATTCCTCTTTTTTGTCTGATTTCGTGGATGCATTCACTACTGTTTTTAGGGAACCATTTTGTTCCCTCATGCTTATTTGTCCAGGACGACGAAGTCATAGGCTGAAAATTCGGACAAGTTGACCGTGTCGCCCCCTTGATAAAAGACCGCTGATCCGTCGCCTGGATAGCGAGCGTCCTTGATATAGGCCCTGCCGTCGATCTCAACGGGCTCTGTCCCCTTGAAGATGCGGGTGTTGCCATTAGGCGGATATTTGGTTTGATTACTGCACGTGAGCGTATAGACGTCGTTGCCATGGCGTTGCACCTTGATGATCATGTTGCCGGCTGGAACGTCAAGTGGGTATTCCTGGCCACCCACCATCAGCACAATTGTGCTACGACGGTAGCCTGCCATGTAAGAAACGCCACCGGCAATGGCGATTTTTGGTCTCGGGTATCTCGACCCGATCCCAATGTTAAGGCCAAAGTCCTGTGGCAACTGATGGGCTTCTCCGTTCATCCACCAGTACGGGGACTGGCTGTAAACATACTCGTCTATAACAGCCAGCGTGTCTTTCCCGTTTTTAACGATTTCAGCAATAGGTGTGAAATCACTGCCCACGTGTATCGGGAGTGAATAAATCTTGCCGTTGAGCCAGTAGGTGGGCGTGCCGTAGTGGCCGTTATAGTATGCCCTGGCAATGAGGTCGCCGTGATCCACGCTGAGGCCGTAGATAAACAGTTCCTCGCTGTCGTACTCATAGAGTTGGCGCTCGTTCTTGAAGATCCTTGCCGTGTAGTGATCGATGGAGTTGAAGTTAGGTTCCTTGTCCCACTGCAAGGTGTAGATGTCGCCATTTTCAACGGCGAGACCCATGATCTCGTTGGGCGTGGAGATGACGACCTTGCCGTTCTTCAAGATGCGGTAGATCGAGTCGCTGTTGGACTGCAGCACGCCATACCAGTTCTTGCCCTCGCCTGTCAACTGGGTGATGCCATAGCCCTTGGGGCACTCAAATATCAGTTTACCATTGGAGTCATAGATATAGTACCCTCCCAGGCTTCCGGTAAATATCTCCAGATAGATGCGTGCCGATTTTTCCCCACTGGGCTCGTCCTTGCCGTTATTGTCGCAGGCCATCAGTACCAGCAGCCCCACCAGCAGTAAGAAAAATATCTTTCTCATCTCTTTTTCTGTTTATTCAGCCTGTGTTGCGAGTCGATTGAGGCTTTTGCTGATGATGGAGGAGATGCGGTCAGTGGGTTTGTCGACAGGTACGAAACGGCCAGAAAAACCCAGATAAGACTTGAGCAGAAACAGTTGCTCCTCGGGCAACGTGGAGTCATAGTGATAGGCGATAAAACCACCCAGCAGATAGGCAAACGCGAGACTGATTGATTCTGCCTCATCGATTCTTGTGGTAACGACCTGCGAAAGGTGACTCACCTGGGCACTCGAGAGCACCTTGTGATCAACGGCGGAGCAGACAAAGAAAGTCCAGGCCCAATCATAGGTGAGTGCACTGCTCATTAGTTCAGTGTCGGCATAAATGTCAAGTGTGGCCTGCAAACCACTCTTGCGTTTCATGAGTTCGGCATAACCGTTGAAGTGTGAGATAGTATTCAGGAAACCAGTGTATTCATCGTTATAAGCCGAAAAAAGAGGGTTATACGGGTAATTAAAGCAGGTGATTGCCAGGTTTCGGGTGGACATGCTGGCCAGTATCTCTTTAGGGATATTGCACATGTCCATCATTTCCTCAAAGGTCTGCGCTTCGGCCTTGTGCTGCTTCCAGTAGGCGAAGTCATAGCCTTCTCCCTGTAGATTGCTGTCATCGATACTGGGCGAGGGCCAGAACTGGAAGTCAGTTATCGATTCATACTCGAATATCGCCACATTGGGATCAGTCTCCACATCAATGGGATTGGGCTCGGGCTCGTCGGTCGTGCAGGCTGTCAGGGCCATCAGGGCCATCATTGCCATCGAAATCATTTTCTTTTTCATATCTTTATTGTCGTTTAAGTGGTTAATTGACGGTTTCTTGGGTGCGCTGCAGGTGGGCGTCGTTGCCGCTGCGGCGCTTGAAGGGGTTGTTGATGGTGTTGAACGTCCACCGCGCGATGACCTGGATGCAGCGCGAGTCGTTGTTGACCTCGGTGCTGTTGAACACACCCAGGTAATTGGTCTCGCTGCGGGTGCTCATGCTGCGGTTAAGCACGTCATGATAGTTGGCGCCCAGCATGAGCCTGCCCTTGAAGAAGGTGGCCCTCACGCTCAGGTTCAAGCCCAGCAATGAGTTGCAGCGGGTGTAGCCCGCCGTCCACGGTGTCGAGTAGAGCACACTGCAGCCCAGCATCAACTGCCGCAGCACGTTGTACTGCACATTGCCGTGCAGCAGGCCATAGGGGCGCTTCTCGGTCTCCAGTCCCAGCACGGGGATGGTGATGCGGGGCAGCGTACCCGAAGCCAGCAGGTAGAGGCTGAGCCTGTCGGTGCTGAGCGAGTAGTCCAGGTCGAGCGTCCAGGCGTGGTAGGGGTTGATGTTGATGGGACTCTGGCGCAACGTTCCCGACTGGAGCAACTGGTGTATCGTCTGTATGCCATTATACACGTGGCGATAGGAGGCCCGGGCGTTGAAGTGGCGATAATGTGCCGCGAGGCTGACTCGGTCGGTCACCGTGGGATGCAACAAGGGGTTTCCGGTAGCGATGTCGTCGGCATAGACGTAGGTGACGCCAGGCGACAGGCTGTTGCTGGAAGAAGGGGCCTGAGACGAAGTGGGGAATACCATGAAATCGGTGCCTACCAGCGCCGAGTAACCCAGGCTGCTGTAGGGCAGGATGTTGAAATAGAAAGTCGAGCGCAACTGGTTGTAGGATGGGCGTGCGAGGGTGCGGCGGTAATTGGCCGTGAGGTCAAGGTCGCGGTTCACGCGGAACCCGACATTGACATGGGGCAGCACATCATGGTAGTCCTTCTTGTAGCGGATGACGACGTCCTGGACACTGCTCGTGTGGTCATACTCGTAGCGCAACCCCGCACTGACGTGCCAGCGCCTCCATTGTTTGCCGACGGAATAGTAGGCGGCAGCCCAGTCGTTGTCGCGGTTGATCTGCTGCGTGTCGTGGTCCTTGGTCGCCTCACCGCTGTTGCCGGCATGGCCCCATTCCAGTCCGGTCTTGTGCTGCCAGCCGAGGGCGGCAAAATCATACCTTGCCGTCGCCGTGGTGATGTCATAGTCGTTGGAATAGTGTATCGTCTGGGTCTGCTGATAATACTGATTGACAATCTTCTGGTCGTTGGTCTGTCGCGAGGTGGCATAATCGGCGATGACCAGCAACTGGGCATCATCGCTGGGCTGCCACGAGTAACTGGCCGAGAAACTGTTGCTCACCGAGCCAAGTTTCATGTCGTTGTCGTCAATGGTGCGTATCATGTAGTAAGAGTTGCTGCTCGTGCGCAGGAACTGCCGCGTCACTTGCAGGCCTATGCCCGTCTTGCTGTAACTGCCATTGTATTGCGCACCCAGCACGCTCTTGGGCGTCAAGGCATAGTTGATGCCGGCAAACACGCGGTAGTCGTTACCGCTGCCCTCGTAGTGGATGGTATCGTCCTTGTCGCTGTTGTAGATGTGGGTGTGCTGCGTGTTGGAACTGCGCGAGTTGTAGTGGTTGTAACTCAACGAGACGTTGCCCGATAACCTGTTATACTTGCCGTCGATGGTCAGTGAGGTGGTGTTAGACACCTTGTGCTTGAAGTCTACCACATCGGCAACGCTGGCACCCAGGTAGTTCTTGAGTGAACTGTGGGTGTAGATCTTGATGACGGCATCGGCCATGGAGGCATATTGCGCGCCGGGGTCACGGATGATCTCGATGCGCTTGATGTCGTGGGAATTGAGCATCGAGAGTTCGGCTACATCATTAACAAGACGATTGTTGATATAGACCAGGGTCTTGTTGCGGCCAATGACCTTGATGTTATCGCCAGCGTCAATGACCACGCCGGGTGTCCATCGCAACAGGTCGAGCGCTGTGCCCGCATTGCCCATCATGGTGCCGCCCAGGTTGGTCAAGGTGTAGTTGGCCCCGTCATGCTGCAGATTGATGCTGGGAGCGGTGACCTGTGTCCCCTGGAGAGGGGTGAAAGAACGCTCCATCGTGATGTTGCCTATCGCTGTGGCTTGGCAACGCCGATATACCGTCTTGTAGCCCACGTGGCTGATGCGGGCGATGACCGAAGGCACTTCAACCGGAATGACAAAGATGCCGCTGGCGTTGCTCACACCGCTGGTAATGAATGAGGAGTCGGCAGGATTGAGGAGGGCGACATTGGCATATTGCAGCGGCTGGGCATTCTCGTTAATGAGTCGCCCCTTGAGTCGGTACTTGGTCTTGTGAGTGCACTCGACATAGATTTCCCGCCCGCCTTGCTTGGTGGTCATGGCGATGGGATAGAAACCGATGAGTTGCCTGATGGCCTCGGGTATGGTCTGGTTCTTGACGTTTGCGGTCACGTTGAAGTCTTCCAGTTCGTTGAAGATGAACACGATGTGATAGTCGTCGGTCTGATTCTGCAAGAAGCGCAGCGCGTCGCTCATCGACACGTTGTCAAACCGATGGGTGACCCGTTGCGCCCCAGCGGTCATCGCCGTGAGGCATAGCGCGAGCAGCAATATGAGGCAGTGCTTGATCATTGGTCGCCCTCGATGTCGCTGATGATGAGTTTGTTACCTGTGCGGCTGATGGTGAAGGCCTGGAAACTGTTGAGCATGTCCACCACCTTGTCGATGGAGTAGGAAGGTTCCCAGCGGTAATACAGACGCAATGACCTGGCTTTGCTTGATTGCCACTCGACCTGCGCGTCATATCTTGCTGCCATGTCGTCGATGATTTGTTCCAGCGGCACGTTGTCATAGAGGTGTGCCTCGTCTTGCAGTGTGGAGGTCTCTTCTTGGCCCTGGGTTACATCACTTGAAACGTCTACGCTGGAGGTGGGCTGTCGCAGCGAGGCCTGCTGGCTCACACGATCCTGCTGCAGCAAGCCAAAGCCGTGCGTGTGTACCGCTGCCACCACGAGACTGGCAAAAACAGCGAACACGGCAGCCACGGTAGCCACCCTGCGCCATAAGGGACGGGTGGTGGAGCCCGCATGAGGATGTTGAGCCGCGAGCCGCTCCCATTGCTGCAGGGTGTCATCGGCTTGACGGTCAAATCGCTCAGCATCCATGGCGCTCCTGGTTGCCGACATCATCGCGTAGAGTGTGCGGCACTCCTTGTCAGCCAGGATTTCGCGCCACTGCTTGTCATCATATTTCTCGGGTTGTTCCATCATGTGGAGCAGCAGTTCGGTCTTGTCCATCATCCCAATTGTTTTAATGTTAAACGTAGTTGATTCATCGCGTTGCGCAGGTGCTTATAGATAGTCGTCTCGCTCACGTTGTAGTGGGCGGCGATTTGCTTGAAGGTCAGCCCGTCACGGTAGTGCATGAGCACGATGTCACGGCCGATGGGCGGTGTTAGCCGCTCGATACCGTCCTGCAGGGCTTTAATGTGCTGCTCTTGCAGTGTGAGCGCTTGTGACTCGTCATCAAGCGGATAGAGCGACAAGGCCTGCTCGCGCATGCTGCGGCTGCGCATGGCGTTCAGGCACTTGTTGTGGACACAAGTCATCAGGAAACTCCTGGCTTTTTCAAGATCGAAGCGAATTTCCCCGTCAAGGAGTCGTGCGAAGATGTCATGCACGATGTCACGTGCTTCCTCCTCATCATGCAGTAGCATGATGGCCAGTCGACACATCTCGTGGTAATGCGCCTTAAACAGGCGTTCAATATGACGGTTCTTGATTGCCATTCACCATTAAGACACGCGGCGGGTCGTTTACTAAACCCCTAATGGCAATTTTTTTTGAAAAAAAATGGGGTTAGGGTATCAAGGAGTCACTTCGTTTAGGATTTGTAGCAGGTGGGCTGCGGAGGTGGCGACTAGGGTGCAGGCAAGGTTCTTGCCGCGGGCAAAGGGAGTGCGGGTCATGTCGGCGAGTTGCTGGACGGTGGCATCGTACATGCCGTCGATGTTGGCGACGATGATGGGGCGCGGGTCGTCGTTGCCGATGGTCATGACAGCTAGGGTTGACATCCACTCGTCGAGGGTGCCGATGCCGCCGGGCATGACGACGAACACGTCGCCGTGTTCAATCATGTACTGCTTGCGGTCGCCCAGGTTGGCTGTATAGACCACCTCGTCACACACGGGGTCGATGCGATGCCTGAACATCTCGGGAATCACACCGATGATGTGGCCGCCAGACTCGTGGACTGCGGCAGCGGTGATGTGCATCAGACCGGCATTGGAGCCGCCATAAAGCAAGGTGTGGCCGTGCTCACCAATCCAAGTGCCCAGGTCGCGGGCCAACAGCCGGTATTTCTCGTCCAGCCCCTCTCGCGAACTACAGTAAACAACGATCTTCATATAGTTAACAGTTGACAGTTAATAGTTAACAGTTGATGTTTTTTAGAGGACGGTGTTGTTGATGATGTGCTTGACCTGCTTGAACAGATAGTCGCGGCTGGTGCCGTCCTCGTGAAGGAGGGTGAGGGTGCCGTCGGGGGCGATACCTGCCACACTGGCCATGAAGCGGTGGCCGTCGGCGTCCTCGTAGGGGTGCAACTGGCCGTCGTTGCGGTACAGGGCAGCCATGTAGCGCTGGTGCAGGTCGGCACGGGCATTGTCATCGGTCAGCGAGTCGACCAACTGCTCGATGCGTGTGCACACGCGCTTCAACAGCGTCATCAGGTCGTGCTCACGACCCGTGATGTTGATGAGCGAGACAGGGTTGGGCGCATCGCTCAAGAAACGCTCCTGGTTGACATTGATGCCGATGCCCACGATGCATGTGGCGATATCGGTGCCGTCGAGCGAGTTCTCGAGCAACATGCCGCACACCTTCTTGTCTTGCCAATAGACATCGTTGGGCCACTTGACGGCGAAACCGTCGCCCGCCTCGGCACTGAGTGCCTCGACGACGGCGATGGCTGCCGCCTCGCTCAGGTAGAACTGGTCGCGCGCCTTGACGGGCGGCCGCTTGAGCAGCATCGAGAAGGTGAGGTTCTTGCCGTCTTCGCTCTCCCAGGAGTTGCCCTTCTGGCCGCGGCCGGCGGTTTGGCAGGGGGTATAAATGACCGTACCGCCCGGCAGCGTTGCTGCCAAGCGGGACAGGTAGGTGTTGGTGCTCGCCGTCTGGCTGACCTTGATGTAATGTGGCATGGCAGGTCAGGCAGTGGCAGGGAATGTCATCTTAAGGGTGCGGCTCTCGTCGTCGTTGACGGTGATGTCGACGCGCACGGTGTCGTCGGGCAGCAGGCCATCGATGCGTTCAGGCCACTCGATGAAGCACAGGGCGCCGCTGTCAAAATAGTCCTCGGCTCCCAGGTCGACGGCCTCTTCCTCCTTCTCGAGGCGGTAGCAGTCGAAGTGGTAGATGAGTTCGGCGGTGGTGTCGCTGCGGTACTCGTTGATGATGGCAAACGAGGGCGAGTTGGTCACGTCGCTCTCGACGCCCAGTTGCTTGCACAGCGCGTTGATAAATGTGGTCTTGCCGGCTCCCATCTCACCATAGAAGGCATAGACGGTCAGGTCGCCCATCTCGGTCATGAACTTGTAGGCAGCCTCCTCGAGGGCTTCGAGGTTGGGAATCTGTATCTCAATTGTTTTCATAATTCTGGTATTTATTTTTTTCTAGATATCTAGATAATCTAGTTGTTCTAGACTGTCTAGATGGTAATTACTTGGGGGAGAGGGTCACGATGGGCACGAGCATTTCTTCCATCGAGATGCCTCCGTGCTGGAAAGTGTCGTTGTAGTAGGAGACATAATAGTTGTAGTTGTTGGGATAGGCAAAGAAGTCCCGGTTCATCGCAAAGATGTAGGTGCTCGAGATGTTGGGCGCTGGCAGGCCTACACGCTTGGGCTGCTTGATTTCATAGACTTGCTTGCCGTTGTAGGTGAGGCTCTTGCCCACCTTGTAGCGCAGGTTGGTGTTGATGTTCTTGTCACCGATGACATTGATGGGCCTGTCCACCTTGATGGTGCCGTGGTCGGTGGTGAGCACGATTTTGTAACCGTTTTGTGCCATGAGTTTGAAGATTTCAAGCACATTGGAGTTCATGAACCATGACTTGGTGAGCGAGCGGTAGGCCTCGTCGCTGTTGGCCAGCTCGCGGATCATCTTGGACTCGGTGCGCGCGTGCGAGAGCATGTCCACAAAGTTGAACACGAGCACGTTGAGTTCATAGTTCTTGAACATGCCGAAGTTCTGCATCAGTTTCTCGCCGGCGGCACTGTCGTTCATCTTGTTGTAAGAGAAGTGGATTTTGCGGCGATATCGGTCGAGGAGTGTCTGGATGAGGGGAGCCTCGTTCAGGTTCTTGCCTTCCTCGCTCTCCTCGTCGACCCACAGGTCGGGGAACATCTGCTCGATGTCGACGGGCATCAGTCCCGAGAAGATGGCGTTGCGGGCATACTGTGTCGCCGTGGGCAGGATAGTCGTGTAGAGTTCCTCGCTCTCGATATTGAAGTAGTCGGTGAGCAGTGGGCTCACGGTGCGCCACTGGTCGAGCCTGAAATTGTCGATGACGACAAAGCACACCTTCTCGCCCTTGTCGAGCAGGGGCAGCACCTTGGTCTTGAACACCTCGTTGCTGCGCAGCGGGTGTTCAGGCTTGGTGAGCCAGTCCTCGTAGTTGCGCTTGACAAATTTGGCAAAGGCGCTGTTGGCCTCTGTCTTCTGCATCCTGAGCATCTCGTCCATGTTGGTGTCGGCGTTGGACAGGGTGAGTTCCCAGCGCACGAGGGTGGTGTACAGTTCATACCAGTCCTCGATGGTCTGTGCCGTGTTGATCATCTGGCTGATGCGCATGAATTCCTGCTGGTAATCCCCGGTCACTTTCTCGGTGATGAGGGCCTCGCTGTGCAGGTTCTTCTTGATGGACAGCAGAATCTGCATGGGGTTGACGGGCTTGATGAGGTAGTCGGCAATCTCGCTGCCGATGGCCTGGTTCATGATGTCCTCTTCCTCGCTCTTGGTAATCATGATGACGGGCACATTGGGCTGCATGATTTTGATGCGCTGCAGGGCCTCGAGGCCGCTGATGCCCGGCATGTTCTCGTCGAGGATGATGAGGTTGAAGATCTGGCTGCCCAGGGCGTCGAGGGCGTCACGACCGTTGGTGACCGTTTCCACCTCGTAGCCTTTGTTCTGTAGGAATAGTATGTGGGGCTTCAACAGGTCGATTTCGTCGTCGGCCCACAGAATTCTTTCTTTGCTCATGCGTTATGTCTCAATTATATAGTGTTAATCGTTCTTTTTGCCGGGTCTGACGGAGTGCTGTGCGGGCTTGTCGTCGTCAGGCTGGCTGTTGGCATTGGCAGAGTTGGCCGGCGCTTGTTTTTGGCCATTGGTGTTAGTAGGGTTGTTGGCATTCTGCTTGCCGCCAGAGTCACCAGAGCCAGGTTGACTGTTGTCCTTATCCTTGGCTTTGTCCTTAGCCTTGTCATTGCGTTCTTGTTCACGCTCCTTGGCCTGCTGTTTGCGCTCCTCGGCCTTTTCTTTGCGTTCTTGTTCACGCTCCTTCATTCGCTGCTTGCGTTCTTGCTCGCGCTCCTTGGCCTGCTGCTTGCGCTCCTTCTGCTTGGCTTTGCGTTCCCGTTCTCGTTCTTTGGCCTTTTCTTTACGCTCTTTCTCTCGTTGCTTGGCGAGTTCCTTGCGTTCTTTGGCCTTGTCCTTGCGGGCTTGCTCCTTAGCCTTCTTGGCATCCTTCTTGGCTTGTTCGGCGGCCTTGTAGGCTGCTCTTGCCGAATCTTCACGCCACTTGTAGCGGAAGTCGCGTTCTTTCTCCTTCTCGCGCTCGGCAAACTCGATGGAGTCTTGCTCGGCGATTTCGGCCATGCGTGCCTCTTTGCGCATGCGCTTCTGTTCCTGCTTGATGCTGTCGTTGATTTCCTTCTGGCGTTTGCGCTCGGCTTTCTCGCGAGCCTTGGCTTCGCGCTCGAGTTGCTTGAGGTGCTCTTCCTCGGCGCGTTCCTGAGCCTTGCGTTCTTTCTCGCTGAGTTGTTCAGTTTGGCCAGTGGCGACGGTCGAACGGTTGCGGTAGTCGCTGGCCTTGATCTGCTGTTTCTCGGCCTCTTGTTTGGCTTTTTCGGCCGCTTCAGCCTCTTGTTTGGCCTTCTCGGCCGCTTCGGCCTCGAGCCGTGCTTTCTCCTGTGCCTCCTCAAGTGCCTTGGCCTCGGCGTCCTGTCGTGCGAGTTCGGCCTCTTCGCGTGCTATCTGTTCAGCCTCGATGCGTTCTTTCTCGCGTTGAGCGGCAGCTTGTGCTTCGGCTTCCTCAAGTTCTTTCTTCTCGGCCTCGTCGAGTTCTTTCTTCTCGAGGTCGCTGTGCTCCTTGTCGTTCTTCTCTTCCAGATAGTTGAAGTAGTCCTCAAAGGTGCGTCCCTCGTTGAGCAGCAGGTTGAAGTTGTCAACGCTAATGATGACATAGTGTACCTGCCTGGGGACATTGATGGTGTTGTCCTGTTCAAACAGGGTGCGGTAGTTCTTAGCCTCCTTGAAGTTATCCATGCCCTTGACCACCAGCAGGCCCAGCGTGCCGAAGTTCATCTGCTCGATGTCATAGTCCTTGACCTTGAATGCATTGAAGTTGTGACGAGCCACCTCATAGAGCAGCATATTGGAGTTCACGCTGTCGGTGGGGTAAAGCAGGATGAATACCTGAGGCTTGTCGTTGTCCTCGGCAAATGGTGTGAATGTGCGTTCCAGCGCCTGGGGTGTGGTGTCGTTGCTCAGTCGTGTGGTCCACAGCATGCCTCTGACATTGCTGCCGCCGCCCTCGAGGCGCCGTCCCTGGTTGAGCTGCTTGACAATCTCGGATGCCACGGGTGTGATGTCGGTCTGCGGGTAACGCTGGAGCATTTCCTTGATGGTCTCCTTGAACTTGTCATGGTTCTTCTCGGTGAGGTAGCTCAACGCGTCGATGAACATGAACTTGGGCATGATCTTGGAGAGTGGGTACTTGCGCATCATCTCGGCATAAGCCTCATGGACCGCGCTATGGTTGTTGGCCAGGTAGTTGGCATAGGCCACCTCGTACATGTTCTCCTGGTCGCGGTTCATGTTCTTCAGGTTCTCCAGGTAGTTGGGGTCCAGCATAGCCTGTCCGTATTTAGAGTCAGGGAACTCTGTTAGGATGCTTTCGCGGTAGGGTTCGGCATCGGCCTCCTGCCCGTTGCGCATGAACATCATGTACATATTATAATACACATCGAGGCGGTAAGTGTTGTCGGGGTATAACTCCAGCAGTTGCCTGAACTCGTAGGCTGCGGCGTTATAGTCTTCCATCTTGTCCTTGAGGATGATGCCCATGTTGTAGAGGCCTTCCTGTATAATATCATGAGCGGTATTGATTTCCTCTTCGGTCTTAGGGATCTGCTTGAGGTAAAACTCCTCATAGTGCGGGTCCTCGGCACGCTTGAGGGCTTCAACATCGACCTTAACGGTGTCGCCGTTCTCGTCGATGACCACGCTGTCGGCCAATGCTGCCATGAGGCTGTCGGCTTCCTCGTCATTGAACGAGAAAGTGCTCTTGTTGCGTCGTCGCCAGTTGTCCTCGAGTTTGCGGTTGCCCCATGCCTTCTGGAACTGGGTCTTGCCGGCGTTCTTGGTGGCAGCGTTATAGAAGTACCATGAGTTGTCGTTGTTCATGGTGTAGCTGGAAGGCGCGTTCTTGCTGTCACCCAACGGGTTGCCCTTGGCGCCCTGTTGTGCCAGGTATTCCTCTCGGGCAGCGTTCTCGGCCTCTTCTTTTTCCTTTTTCTTGAGCTCCTCGATGATTTTGGCAATGACAGCTTTCTGCTCCTCGGGGGTCATCTTTGACAGCCTGATGAGCGAGTCCTGCAGGACGACATTCTGAGCGTAGACTGCGAGTTCGTCGAGCACATCGCTGCGCTTCTTGAGCGTCTTGTAGTTGGGATAATCCTCATTGACGAGTGGTATGGCCTCGGCATAGCATACCTGGGCCTCGTCATACTGTCGGCGGTCAAAGTAGATGCCTCCCAGAGTGAGTTGGCTGATGGCCTTGTCCACGCCGTTACGGGTGCTCTTCTCGGCTGCTAGGCGGTAGTTCTCGATAGCAGTGAGCGTGTCGCCGTGTGAGAGATACAGGTTACCGATGGCAAAGTAGATCTGGTCGAGATACTCCTTGTTGCGGTCATAGCGGGTCATGCGCTTCAGGGCCTTGACCTCGCTGGCGATATTGGTTCCCTCATAGACGGCGCTCTGCTTGATGCGTGCATTGAACTTGGTGCGGTAGGTCGTGCTGCCGCCGCTGCCAGCCTGCTTGTAAGCCAGGTAGGCGTTGTGCTTGTCGCCGATTTCCTCATACAATTGTCCCAACAGGAAACACATGCGTGCCTTCTCGGTTCCCTTGAAACTCTTGACGGCTTTCTCCAGATAGGGGATAGCCTCCTCGGTCTGCTGAGCCTTGATATGGTAGTCGGCGAATGCCGCATAGGCCAAAGCTCGCACATTCTTGTTGGTGATTTCATCCAGATGGACATGGGCCAGGACATTGTCGGCCTCGGTGGGCCATCCCATGGCACAGTAGCACAATGCCTCGCGAATCTGGCATTCCTGCACCAGGTCGTTTTTCCATGTGAAGTGTCGGGCAATGTAGCGGAAGGTGGCTGCTGCATCCAGGAAATCGCCCTTCATGTACTGGGACTTGGCCAGCAAGTACCACGCGTTGTGCAGGTAGGGGTTATACTCGTCGCGAGAGAGCCACTCCTGGTATTTGGGGTCCCGTCCCTTTCCGCTCTTGCGTTTGGGCTTCTTCTTGATGGAGTGCAGGGTGATGGCCTTCTCCATCTTCTCGATAGTGCGGTCAAAGCTGCCACCGGGCTGCGGAGCCTTGGGGTTGGAACGGGCCTCGGCAGGGTGCATGTACAGGCGCTGCGAGTAGTCGTCTTCATACTTGTCCATCATCTCCTTCAACTGCTCGTCATAGTTGGTTTTGCCGTGGAAGTAGACATTGTACTTGGTGGTGAACGACTGCCAGAATCGTGAACGGGCGGTGTTGGTCTTGTTGCTGCATGCTGCAAGAATGACCACCATCGTCACAATCATCAACGGTATGAGTGCTCGAGTCCTGTTCAAAATGTCCTTTTGGGCTTAATTAGTATCTTAATAACGCTGCATAGACTATTTTATTGCCTGAGAGTTGTGACCTTCGGCCGCAAGTTGCATAAATTCTTCACGGATAGCCGCCGGCATTACCAGTCCGCGGTGCTTGATGCTCTGTCCCCAACCCAGCAGGTCGGCTGGCTGCAAAGTGTATAGCACATCGCGCCACTGTTCCTCTTCCTCGGGGGTATACTCGTTCTCGTTGCGTCCGGCAAAGTCGTCGAGTTCCTCGTCCTCATAGTAGGTGATTTCCTGCTTGCACTCGCCAGCCAGCAGTTGTTCGCTGGGGCAGATCGAGCGCAGGCCGCAACCCTCGTCGGCACATCCCTGGCGCGAGGTGTCGGTGCCACTGTTTTGCTCGGTTTCATCGATGTTTTCGGTCCTGTCCTTGTGGTAGAACAGTCGGTCGATGAGCCAAACGATGGCTCCACCTGCCACCAGTATCGTCAATAGAATTATTATCAGTTTCATATGGTCATGAATATGAATATAGGCACAAAAGTACAAAATTTGTTTAATTTCCATTCCGCTGGGCAGTATTATTTCCAGGCGATGCAATAATGATACAGTTATGTTGGAATCTCATAGAGTGCAAATTTCTTTAGGTTCTTGAGTTATTCAGAAAATAGCGTTATGGTGATAACTATCCAAAAATCGGCTCTCAATTTTTACCAAGAATGATGTTTATATTCTGTCTGCCGAGACTGTAGTGAAGAATTGTATCTTCTATGCAGGTAGCAGCTATTACGCCATTGATCAAGAAAATTGTTATTTTGGCATTGGCTCGAATATCTTTACCGATACTGATGGTGGTGCCTATAGCGCTGACCGCACTTTTGAGATTCAGCAGCCTGATGTATGGATTGGCACGGACGGCACCCAGATTGGCCTGCATGGTGGTCAAGGGTGGAGCAAGGTTCCCAGGATTCCTGTCATCAAGAGCCTGGGCCTGAATGTTGAAGGCCCGACGCTCAAGATCAACTATGAGGCCGAGGTAAGAGAATAATTCATCGTTTAAATGATTAATGCTATGAATATTCTCAAATATTGCTTATCGGCGCTCGCCATCTGCAGCAGCATGGTGGCGGCGGCCCAGGGTGGTGTCACCGAGCGCGAAGCGTGGTTTGACTTCAATTTTGCTGCGCGCCAGGCCATCAGTGCCTCGCCGGCCTCGCTCGACATCTCGTCGCTGCCTGCGGGCCTGCACTGGTTCACGCTGCGTGTCAAGGACGACTTGGGCCAGTGGAGTTCGCAGAAGAGCGTGTACTTCATCATACCTCACGAGGAAGTGGAAGAGGATGTTGAACTCGTCAGTTACTGCTACTGGTTTGACGACGATATGGCCAATCTGGTGGTCGGCACCCTTCCCGTCAGCGGCAAGACCGTGGCCGGTGTGATAGAAATTGACATGGCTACGGTGCCCAGCGGCCAGCACACTATCCATTGGATGATAGGAGCCAGCAATGGTGCTTGGGCCGGCTATTACGGTGAGGTGAACTCAATGTTGTTCTATAATTCCCGCGGAGATGTGAACATGGACTACGATGTTGACATCAACGATGTGACCGCTCTCATCGACTATCTGCTTACCGGCAATACCACCGGCATCGACTTGGAAGGAGCCAACTGTGACCTGTTTGGCGGAGTAGACATCAACGATGTGACTGCACTTATCGACTACCTGCTCACGGGATGTTGGTAGAGTGATTCTGTTTGAAAAAATGGTACCCTGTGGCTAAGGATCAATCAACACGATATCGGTTGGAATAATGATCAGGCTGCAGGGTCGCCATTCCCACAAGTCATCAGCCGCCTGCTGAAGCATCTTAAAAAACTTGGTGTCATGGCGTTTTAGCGTGTGAAATTGAGGCATTCGTCAGGCTGAATGAGTTGTCTGGTGCTTAAATAATGTTAAATAGTGTGAATATTTCTGCTGTTTTACGGCGGTTTTCACATTAAATATTGCGTGTATGGTGGAAAATGAGTACTTTTGCACCAGCATTCGTGAGAGGGGGCACTCGGGCTTCCTCGTTTTTATTATAATTCAAGTTTTCAAAGTGGTTTGGTCTTTTTAAAACTTGAAGTTTAGGGTTTAGAGTTTAGTGAGCTTGAACGAATGCCTGAGCAGGTCCTGGCTTGAAACCCACAATGACAATAGAGAACCGATGATTGACAAGACAGAACTGGAACGAGTGATCAACGAGGCCCTCGAGGGCACCAAGATGTATATGGTTACCCTGAAGGTGAGCAAGGACAACATCATCGATGTTGCCCTGGACAGTGATGAGGACATCACCATCGATGACTGTGTGGCCATCAATGATGCTGTGCTGGCCGCCTTTGACCGCGACACGGGTGAGGACTATGAGTTGACGGTGGGCTCCTATGGCATCACCTCGCCGTTGTTGTTGCCGCGCCAGTACCGCAAGAATGTGGGCTACGAGGTCGAAGTGTTGACCGCCGACGGCCGCAAACTGAAGGGTGTGCTCGCCGATGCCGATGACGAAGGCTTCGTGCTGTCGATGTCAGTCAAGAAAACCCTAGAGGGCAAGAAGCGCCCTGAGCTGGTCGAGGAGCAGGAGCGATTCAACTACAGTGACATTAAACAAACAAAAAATATCATCAAAATTTGAAGTTTAGGTTTTAGGCTTTAGGCGACAGAAATCGTACTTAAAACTTACAACTTACAACTAAAAACTCAATTTATGGCTAAAAGAGAAGAAGCGGTTAACATGACCGCACAGTTTGCCGAGTTCAAGGAACTCAAGGACATCGACAAGACCACCCTGATCAGCGTTCTCGAGGAGTCGTTCCGCAGTGTGTTGTCCAAGATGTTTGGCAACGACGATAACTTTGATGTGATTGTCAACCCCGACAAGGGAGACTGTGAAATCTATCAGAACCTGATGGTCGTTGAGGACGGCGAGGTAGAGAATCCCAACAAGGAGATTTCGCTTACCGAGGCCCGTGCCGACGATGACCCCGACTGCGAGGTGGGTGAGGAACACACCCGCAAGATTGACTTCACCAAGTTCGGCCGCCGTGCCATCTTGAACCTGCGCCAGACCTTAGCCAGCAAAATCCTTGACTTGCAGAAGGATGCCATCTACAACAAGTTCAAGGGCCTCGAGGGTCAGCTGGTGGCTGGCGAGGTATACCAGGTGTGGAAGCGCGAGGTGCTGCTGCTTGATGATGACAAGAATGAACTGTTGTTGCCCAAGGACGAGCAGATTCCCACTGACATCTATCGCAAGGGAGATGTGGTGCGTGCCGTCATTGAAACGGTCGACAACACCAACAACAACCCCAAGGTGATTGTGTCACGCACCAGCCAGAACTTCCTGCGCCGCCTGTTTGAGCAGGAAGTGCCCGAGATTCACGACGGCCTGATTGTCATCCGTGCCGTTGCACGCATTCCCGGTGAGCGCGCCAAGATTGCCGTCGAGAGCTATGACGACCGCATTGACCCCGTGGGCGCCTGCGTCGGCGTGAAGGGTGCCCGCATCCATGGCATCGTGCGCGAGTTGCGCAACGAGAACATCGATGTCATCAACTACACGAGCAATCCCCAGCTGTTTATCCAGCGTGCGCTGAGCCCTGCCAAGATTTCGTCTATCCGTCTGGATAACGAGAACAAGCATGCCGAGGTGTTCCTCCGTCCCGAGGAGGTATCGTTGGCCATTGGCAAGGGCGGCTTGAACATCAAGTTGGCCAGCATCCTGACGGGCTACAGCATCGATGTTTACCGCGATGTCGAGACCGAGGGCGAGGAGGACATCTACCTCGACGAGTTCAAGGACGAGATTGACGAGTGGGTAATCGAGACCTTGAAGAATGTGGGTCTCGCCACCGCCAAGGCCGTGCTGCGCACCCCGCGTGAAGACCTGATCAACCGTCCCGACCTCGACCTTGAGGAAGACACCGTGGACAACCTGCTGGCCGTGCTCAGGTCAGAGTTTGAGGAATAAAGCCGTCAACTCATTGCGAGAACCGGTTTTAACAAGAGTTCAACCAAATCATCCACTACTTAACACAGCAAATTATAAAAGCCGAAAGCATATTGCCGAAAGCGAACCGATAAAAAACAATATATGGCGATAAAAATCAGTAAAGTCATTGCGGATTTAAATGTGGGTAGGCAGACCATCGAGGAATTCCTGCACAAGAAAGGCATCGAAATCGATGCGAGCATCAATGCGCGCATCCAGGACGATGTTTATGAGATGCTAGTCAAGGAATTCAAGCCCGACATGGACCTCAAGAGCAAGTCGGACAAGATGGCCAATGAGCGTCAAAAGGAGAAGGCCAAACAGAATGCCGCCACCAAGGAATCGCACGAAATCAAAACCGTGATTCCCGGTCAGAAGCCCAAAGTCTTGGGTAAGATTGACCTGGATGCCGCCGGCAAGCCCAAGCCTGCTGCCACTCCCAAGCCCGCTCAGGAGGTTAAACCCGAAACGCCTGAGGTGACCCCTCAGAAGAATACCGTTGAAGAGAAACCTGCCGAGAAACCCGCTGTCGAGGAAAAGGTTGCAACACCGGCTCCCCAGGTTGAGCTCCCCGTGGAGCAGGAACCCTCTCCCGAGCCCGTCACCGTCAAGGAGGAACTTCCCGCCACGGTTGAGGAGGCGGCTCCCGCAGCCGTTGAGCCTCAGCCCGAAGCCGACGATGTGTTCAAGCCCGTCTCGGGCACCGTTGGCGGACCTCAACTCAAGGTTGTGGGCAAGGTGGACTTGACCTCGCTCAATCAGCAGACGCGTCCCCGCAAGAAGAGCAAGGAGGAGAAGCGTAACGAGCGCATCGCCAAGGCTCAAGCCGAGGGCGGCAAGCGCAAACGCAAGCGCATCGGCAAGGAAAAAGTCGATATCGAGAGCGCTGGTAACCAGGCTGCTGCACAACAGCCCAACAAGGGCCGTGGCGGCAACAAGGACGACCAGAGCAGCAAGCGCAGCAAGGATAAGAATAAGAACCGCAGGCCGCTCAGGCCCGAGGTGAGCGAGGAAGATGTACAGCGCCAGATGAAGGAAACGCTGGCACGCCTCACCGCCAAGGGAGGCAAGAAGGCCGCCGCTAACCGTCGCCGCGAGAGGCGCGAGGAGCATCGCGAGGAGGTCCGTGAGGAGGCCGCACTGGCAGCAGCACAGAGCAAGATTTTGAAACTCACCGAGTTTGTGACGGCCAATGACCTGGCCATCATGATGAATGTGCCCATCAACAAGGTTATCGCCACTTGTATGAACTTGGGTGTGATGGTGAGCATCAATCAGCGTCTGGACGCCGAGACCATCAATATCGTGGCCGACGAGTTCGGCTTCAAGACCGAATACACCAGTGCCGAGGTCGTTGAGGCCATCAGTGAAGAGGCCGACGATCCCGCCGATCTGGTTCAGCGTCCCCCTGTTGTTACCGTGATGGGTCATGTGGACCACGGTAAGACCTCGTTGCTGGACTACATCCGCAACTCTAATGTGATTGCCGGCGAGGCTGGTGGTATCACCCAGCACATCGGTGCATATAATGTGAAGCTGCCCAACGGCCGCCGCATCACCTTCCTGGATACTCCCGGTCACGAGGCATTTACCGCTATGCGCGCCCGTGGTGCCAAGGTTACCGATATCGTTATCGTCATCGTTGCTGCCGACGACAGCGTGATGCCGCAGACCGTCGAGGCATTGAACCACGCATCGGCTGCCGGCGTTCCCATCATCTTTGCCATCAACAAGATTGATAAGCCGGGAGCAAATCCTGAGAAGATCAAGGAGGAGTTGGCCAACATGAACTACCTTGTCGAGGACTGGGGCGGTAAATACCAGAGCCAGGACATCTCGGCCAAGAAGGGTATCGGCGTGAGCGAACTGATGGAGAAGGTGCTGCTCGAGGCCGACATGCTTGACCTCAAGGCCAATCCCAACCGCAAGGCTACCGGCTCGATCATCGAGTCGTCGCTGGACAAGGGCCGCGGCTATATCGCCACCGTGCTGGTAGACAACGGCACCCTGCGCGTGGGCGACATCGTGTTGGCAGGTACCCATTATGGTAAGGTCAAGGCGATGTTCAACGAGCGTAATGTGCGCATTACCGAGAGCGGACCCTCGACCCCGGCGCTTATCCTGGGTCTTGACGGCGCTCCCACCGCCGGTGACAAGTTCAATGTCATGGACACCGACCAGGAGGCACGCCAGATTGCCAACAAGCGTGAGCAGCTGCAGCGTGAGCTGAGCCGCCGCACCCAGACGCGTGTGAGCCTCGAGGACATCGGCCGCCGCCGTGCCCTGGGTGAGTTCCACGAGCTCAACATCATCGTCAAGGGTGATGTGGACGGTTCCATCGAGGCCTTGAGCGACTCGCTCATCAAGCTTTCTACCCCCGAGGTACAGGTCAATGTCATCCACAAGGCTGTGGGTGCCATCACCGAGAGCGATGTTACCCTGGCAGCCGCCAGCGATGCCTACATCGTGGGCTTCCAGGTGCGTCCTGCTGCAGCCGCCAAACGCGCTGCCGAGCAGGAGGGTGTTGACATCCGTCTCTATTCCATCATCTATGACGCCATCGAGGAGGTCAAGAGCGCTATGGAAGGTATGTTGCAGCCCGACATCAAGGAGGAGGTTACCGGCAGTGCTGAGGTGCGCCAGGTATACCACATCAGCAAGGTGGGAACCATCGCCGGTGCCATGGTTGTCGAGGGCAAGATCAAGCGCGGCAGCAAGGTGCGCGTGATTCGCGACGGTATCGTCATCCACACGGGTGAGCTGGCATCGCTCAAGCGCTTCAAGGATGATGCCAAGGAGGTCACCAGCGGCTATGACTGCGGTTTGAGCGTCAAGTCCTACAACGACCTGCAGGAGATGGATATCATCGAGGCCTTTGAGGAGATCGAGGTACACAAGACCTTGTAACGACAATGAACTATTACCTGAATATAGGTAGCAATATAGGCGACCGGCGCGATAATCTCTATCGCGCCGTCGTTGCTTTAGCGGCAGGCACTGGAGGCTGTGCCGTTTCGTCGATTGTTGAGAGCGAACCGTGGGGCTTTGAGAGCGAGCATGGCTTCTTGAACTTGGGCGTGTGCTTCAACAGTACGCTTCCGCCTCAGGATATGCTCGAGCGCATCCACGAGATAGAGCGCCGCCTGGGTAGTGCCGCCCACCGCGACAGTGAGGGCCATTACATCGACCGCCTGGTGGACATCGACATCGTAGCCATCGACGACCAGGTCATCGACACCCCCACGTTGCAGGTGCCGCACCCCCATCTGGCGGAGCGCGACTTTTTCCTAAAACCCATGATGGAATTGGCTCCTGACTGGCGTCACCCCGTGACGGGGCTCACTGCCGGCCAGATGCTTGAGCGGTTGTCAGCAGGGGGACCGTCCCTTTAATGACGGTTTACTTGCCGTAGTTGTTGGCTTTGCGGTAGTTGTTGGGTGAAACGCCTAAGTGCTTTTTCACATATTTCCCGAAGAAGGAGAGGTTGTCAAATCCCATCTCTCCTGCTACTTCCTTGATGCTCAGGTCACTGTATAGCAGCAGTTGCTTGATGCGGCCGATGACGGCAGTGGAGATGAGTTCACTGGCAGTGCGGTCACTGTGCTTGCGGCACACGCTGGTGAGGTATTTGGGTGAGACGCACAGCTCGTCGGCATAGGACTGGACGCTGCGGTTGACACTGGTGTTCTCGGCTAGCAGCAGCATAAATCGCCGGTAGATGCGGTCGCTCTGGCGGAGCATGTCGTTATCGCTGCCGGTGTCGAGGTGCTTGTTGATGTTGGAGAGCAGGTCATAGGCGAAGCATCGGATGATGTCACGCATGGTCTCGCGCCCGAAGTTCATTTCCTGGTGGTCCATCTTGAATACCAGCAACTCATAGTATTTCATCATGAGGTCCACCTCGCTTTGTGACATCTTGATGACTGGATTGGCCATGATGTGCATGATGGACTGCAACAGGCTCTTGTTGAGGAAGGCGAATCCCACATCGGTGCTCATGGCGCAGATGATGCAGTTGAAACTCTCGGTGTGCCTCACATTCTCAATCACCATATTGCGGTCAACAAACAGCGAACAGTTCCTGTCCAGCTGGCAGTTGGCGCCATTCACATCCAGCGAGAGCCGTCCCTCGGTAACAATCACATAGGCGATGAAATTGACCTTGAACTGTTTCATCAGCCCCGGTATGGAGGTGATGTTGTCGGCAAAGTAAATCTCGCCGTCGTTGTACTTGAGGTTATGGTACATCTGCGGCACATCGTTCAGGTCGAGTTCGGTAATCCTGTTCTGTTTCATTGGTTGTCGGCTTAGAGTTGCGCTAAGGTAAGGATTTTTTTGTTGTGGTGCAAGAACCGTACAAAAAATCAAGGCTGATGAGGTCATGTGACCCTATCAGCCTTGGATTGGAGTCGGGGTGAGAAGACTCGAACTTCCGGCCTCCACGTCCCGAACGTGGCGCGCTAACCAACTGTGCTACACCCCGAATCCGCTCGTCGGAAACAGTATTGTTTCGTAAAGCGGTGCAAAGATACTGCTAATTTTTTAAACTGAGCAAAAAATCGTCATATTTATTTAATGGGCGTCGAGCCAGTTGCCGGCGGCGCCATGGCTGGCGGTGAGTCTCACCTCACCCTTGTAAACACCTTCCATCTCCTCGATGACGATGCGCTCGACGCGTTGGAGTTCGCTGGGGATGACATCAAAGTTGAGTTCGTCATGCACCTGCAAGATCATCCGGGACTTGATGCCCTCTTGGTTGAAACGCTGGTAGATGCGCACCATGGCAAGCTTGATGACATCGGCAGCGGTGCCCTGGATGGGCGCGTTGATGGCGTTGCGTTCGCTGAAGCCTCTCACCACAGCGTTGCGCGAGTTGATGTCCGGTAGCATGCGGCGCCTGCCGTAGAGGGTGGTCACATAGCCTTTTTCACGGGCCTGTGCGATGCTGCGGTCGATGTAGTCGCGCACCTGCGGGAAAGTGGTGTAGTAGCCGTCGATGAGCATCTTGGCCTCGTCGCGCGGAATGTTGAGCCGTTGTGCGAGCCCAAAGGCGCTGATGCCGTAGAGGATGCCGAAGTTGGCCGTTTTGGCCTTGCGGCGCTCGTCGCCGGTGACCTGTTCGAGTGGTTTATGGTAGATGCGCGCCGCGGTGATGGCATGGATGTCGTGGTCGTGTGCAAAGGCATCAAGCATTGTCTTGTCGTGGCTCAGGTCGGCCACTAGGCGCAGTTCAATCTGGGAGTAATCGGCGCTGAAGAACACATTGCCCGGGGCGGGGATGAAGGCGCGTCGGATTTCCTTGCCGTCATCGCTACGCACGGGGATATTTTGCAGGTTGGGGTTGGTTGATGACAGTCGTCCCGTGGCAGTGACGGTCTGGTTGTAGGTCGTGTGGATGCGCCCTGTCTGCGGATTGATGAGGGCAGGCAATGCATTGACATAGGTGGACAGTAGTTTGCGTATTCCCCTTAATTCCAGTATTTTATCCACCAGGGGATGACGGCTGCGCAACTTGAGCAGAATGTCCTCGGTAGTGCTGTATTGCCCCGTCTTGGTCTTCTTGGCCTTAGGGTCAATCTTGAGGTGGTCGAACAGCACCTCACCCACCTGTGCCGGCGAGGCGGTGTTGAACGGTACGCCAGCCAACCGGTGGCATTCCTCCTCCAACCTGTTCATCTGTTCGGTGAGGGTTACCGAGTAGTCGTTGAGTGCTTTGACATCGATGCGCGCTCCAGCCAGTTCCATGCTGGCCAGCACCTTGACGAGCGGTATCTCGATGTCGGTCAACAGTTTGTCGAGCCCTTGCTCCTTGAGCTGACTGTCGAGGGCGTCGGGCAGTTGCAGTGCCAGGTCGGCGGCCTCACAGGCCCATCGGGTCAATGCCTCGGGAGCCACCTGTTGCGGCTTGAGCTGGTTGCGTCCCTTGGGTCCCAGCAGGCTCTCGGGGGTGATGGCGGTGTAATGCAGCAGTTCATAGGCCATTTCGGCGATGGAATGGCCGCGTTCGGGCTGCAGCAGGTAGTGTGCGACAGCGATGTCATAGTAGGGTGCCGTGAACGGGATGCCGTGGCGGTCTAGGGCGACGATGGCGCGCTTGACATCGCTGCTCACAATGCATGCGGGGCCAGCAAACAGTGGTGCCAGGGCCTTGAGCATCTCGGGCTTGCCGTCACACTGGACAAAGGCCGCCTCATGTGCCTTGCCGCACAGGGCGATTCCCAATATCTTGAGTTGCATGGCGCTGTTGCCGGTGCCCAGCAGGCTCACGGCTACGCGAGGCTGTGCCTGCAGGTCGCTCACCAGTGCGGCCACCTCGATGGGAGAGGTGACGAGGCGGTAATTGTGGGGCGTGTCGGCCAGGGCCTTATAGGTGGGGGAGGGGGGTGCTACCTCGGCCTCGGGGGTGTCGTTGTCGATATCAAACAGTGATAGCTGCTGACCTGGTGCTGGAGGACTGGGCCGCCGCTGGAGCGGCTCTCCTGGACGACCTGGACCGCCGCTGAGGCGGCTCTCCTGGACATTCTGGACCGCCGCTGGGGCGGCTGTACTGGACGGACTGGAGGTGCTGGGTGCTCCGTCGAGGCCCGCATTGGCCTCGCCGCCGTCGATGAGGCGCTGGGTGAGCGTGCGGAATTCCAGCTCGTCGAATACAGTGCGCAGCGCTTCCATGTCGACGGGCTCGCGGCGCAGGGTGTCGGCATCGAGCGTGACAGGCACATCGGTGATGATGGTCGCGAGCCATTTGGACATCCTGATCTGCTCGGCATTGTCCCTCACCTTCTGCTGCTGTGCCCCCTTGAGTTGGTCGGTGTGCTCGAGCAGGTTCTCAATGGAGCCGAACTGCTGGATGAGTTTCTCGGCAGTCTTGGGTCCCACGCCGGGGCAGCCGGGAATGTTGTCGGCCGTGTCGCCCATGAGCCCCAGGATGTCGATGAGTTGCTTGGGCGACCGGATGCCGTATTTGGCATTGACTTCCTCCACACCCATGACCTCGTTCTTGCCGGGATTGAAAATCTTGATGTTGGGTGTCACCAGCTGTCCGAAGTCCTTGTCGCCGGTGACCATGTAGGTGAAGAATCCCTGCCCTTCGGCCTGATGGGAGAGCGTGCCGATGACATCGTCGGCCTCAAACCCCTCGACCTCAAAGATGGGGATGCGGTAGGCTTGCAGGATGCGCTTGATGTAGGGCACAGCGACGAGGATGCCCTCGGGCGTCTTCTCGCGGTTGGCCTTGTAGGGCTCGTAGTTCTCGTGTCGGAAGGTCTTACCGCCCGGCGGGTCAAAGCACACGGCGATGTGGCTGGGGCGCTCACGCTTGAGCAGGTCCTGCAGCGTGTTGACAAAGCCGAAAATGGCCGATGTGTCGATGCCAGTCGAGGTGACGCGCGGACTGCGTATCATGGCATAGAAAGCCCTGAAGATGAGCGCATAGGCGTCGAGTAGCAGCAGTTTTTTGGTGGGTTCCATTGTCGCGTAGTTTTTTTACAGGGCATAAAGGTAATAAAAAGTTTCTTATTTCCCAGATTAAAGATTTCGGTTTTTGCGGCTGTGACCCTTTAATCCCAGTTTCTTGGACCAAAAGCCCCCAAAAGTGAAAACTTTTTATTATCTTTGCAGGTTAAAATGCTTATTGTATGAAGAAAGACGACGACGAACTGGAAGGCATGGAGCAACAGGACGCTGCCGAGGACACTTCCCGGCAAGATACCCCTGCGGGCACCGACACCCCCGACGAGGGCGGTGACGGTCTTGAGCCTCAGGCCCATTCCACCTACCAGGTACCCAAAGATAAGAAACTGCAACTGAGCGGCATGTACGAGAACTGGTTTCTCGACTATGCCTCCTATGTCATCCTCGAGCGCGCCGTGCCGCACATCGAGGACGGCTTCAAACCCGTGCAGCGCCGCATCCTTCACGCCATGAAGGAGGCCGACGACGGCCACTTCAACAAGGTGGCCAACATCGTGGGTCTGACGATGCAGTACCATCCCCACGGCGACGCCTCGATTTACAGCGCGCTCGTCCAGTTGGGACAGAAGGAGCTGCTCATCGACACGCAGGGTAACTGGGGCAACATCCTCACCGGTGACGGCGCCGCCGCCGGTCGTTACATCGAGGCCCGCTTGAGTGAGTTTGCACTCGACGCGGTCTATAATCCCAAGGTGACCGACTGGGGTCTCTCCTATGACGGCCGCAAGCGCGAGCCGCTCACGCTTCCCGCCAAGTTCCCCCTGCTGCTCACTCAGGGCGCCGAGGGCATTGCGGTGGGCCTGTCGTGCAAAATCCTGCCTCACAACTTCAACGAGGTGTGTGACGCCGCCATTCACTACCTGCGCGGCGAGGAATTCCACCTCTACCCCGACTTCCAGACTGGCGGCTACATCGATGTGAGCCACTACAACGACGGCGAGCGCGGCGGCAGTGTCCGCGTGCGCGCCAAGATCGAGAAGCTCGACAACAAGACGCTGCTGGTCAAGGATGTCCCCTACGGCAAGACCACGAGCACCGTCATCGAGTCAATCCTCAAGGCCGGGGAGCGCGGCAAGATCAAAATCCGCAAGGTCGAGGACAACACCAGCGCCACAGCCGAGATTATCGTCTCGCTGCAGGCCGGCACGAGCAGCGACATCGCCATCGATGCGCTGTATGCCTTCACCGACTGCGAGATTTCCATCTGGCCCAACTGCTGCGTCATCAAGGACAAGAAACCGCAGTTCCTCACCGTGAGCGATGTGCTGCGCTATAGCGTTGACCGCACACGCGACATCCTGCGCCAGGAGCTCGAGATACAGCGCGGCGAGACCATGGAGACCCTGCACAATGTCTCGCTCGAGAAAATCTTCATCGAGGAGCGCATCTACAAGGACAAGGAGTTTGAGAACGCCAAGGACCAGGCCCGTGCCCTCAAGCACATCGACAAGCGCCTGACGCCGTTCAAGCCGCAGTTCTTCCGCGAGATTACCGAGGACGACCTGCTGCGTCTGCTCGAGATTCCCATGAAGCGGATTCTCAAGTACAACAGCGACAAGGCCGACGAGAACATTGCTCGCCTCAAGGAGCGCATTGCCGACATCGACGACAAACTCGCCCACCTCACCGACTATGCCATCGAGTGGTTCAAGGGCTTGAAGACCAAGTACGGCGCCAAGTATCCGCGCCGCACGATCATCCGCGAGTTTGACACCATCGTCGCCAGCAAGGTCGCCGAGGCCAACCAGAAGCTCTACATTGACCGCGCCGGCGGCTTCATCGGCACCTCGTTGAAGAAGGACGAGTTTGTGTGCAACTGCTCGGACATCGACGACATCATCATCTTCTACAAGGACGGCAAGTTCAAGGTCATCAAGGTGGCCGACAAGAAATTCGTCGGCAAGAACATCCTCTACCTCAATGTCTTCAAGAAAGGCGACGACCGCACTATATATAATGTATTGTACCAGGATGGCCGCGGTGGCACCACCTACATGAAGCGCTTTGCCGTCACGGGCATTACCCGCGACAAGGAGTATGACATCACCCAGGGCAAGCCTGGCAGCAAGATAGTGTGGTTTACCGCCAATCCCAACGGTGAGGCCGAGGTGCTGCGCATCACCCTCAAGCCCAAGTTCAGGCTCAAGATCCTGCAGTTTGATGTCAACCTCGCCGAGCTTGCCATCAAGGGCAAGCAGGCACGCGGCAACATCGTGACCAAGAACGAGGTGCACCGCATCTCGCTCAAGGAGGCTGGCCAGTCCACGCTGGGCGACCGCGAGGTATGGTTTGACCAGGATATCCTGCGCATCAACTACGAGGGTCATGGACGCTCGCTGGGATTGTTCGGCGGCGAGGACCGCATCCTGGTCATCATGCGTTCTGGCGAGTTCTACACCACGAGCACCGAGGCCAGCAACCACTACGAGGAGGGCATCCTGCGCATCGAGAAGTTTGAGCCCGGCAAGGTGTGGACCGCCGTGCTCGACGATGCCGACCAGGGTCACCCCTATGTCAAGCGCTTCACCCTTGAGGACAACACCAAGAAGCAGAGTTTCATCGGCGCCAACCCCGAGTCGCGCCTGCTGCTGCTCAGCGATGAACCCTGTCCGCGATTTGAGGTGAAGATGGGTGGCGTTGATGCCCATCGAGAGCCCTTTATCATTGATGCCGAGGAGTTTATCGGTACCAAGACTTTCAAGGCCAAGGGCCGTCGCGTCACCAACTGGGCCGTCGACACCATCACTGAGGTCGAGCCGCGCGAGCAGGCTCCGGTCGCGGAGCAGACACCTACTGTCGCCGAAATCGGCGACAGTGAAGATGCCGCCCCTGCCCCCGACGGCATCAGCCAGGACGAGGTCCTCGACAGTTTCACCGGCCAGCAACGCATCCCCTTTGACGAAGACTAACATCGCAGTGTGACACATCAATAAACCGCCCTGAAGGGTGGGAAATTTCACAAATTAATAAAGAATTGATTTTGAGTATTTTAAATATAATTTGTTTTATTTCCCGTGCGACAGCACGGTCAGTTCTGCTGTTGGTATTAGGTGCAATGGTGGCGATGAGTGCTGCGGCCATACCCGCTGACATACAAGGATCGGCAGCGCTGTACAACCAGTCGATGTTCATGCTCGACGCGGGCTATGCCTCGGTGCACGACAGTTACCTCACGCCCATTACCTACGACGGGCTCGACCTTGGACTCTCCATCGAGGTCACGCGCTGGGTCAACCACTATAGGTGGCTGTGGCAACTCCAGGTGGGCGCCGACTACAACTACGTGGAGAACAACGCCAAGAACAACGACCTGCACAAGGTCATGGGCGACATCTCATTCAACATGCAGCACGCCTGGCAGGGGGTGCTGCACCCACGGCTGGGCTTCTCGGCCGGCCCCATGGCACAGTTGCGCGCCGGCATCGTCTATGACGCCGTCAACAGCAACAACCCCGTCACCGTCAGGGCTCACTGGAATCTGGGTGTAACAGGCATGGCCTGGTTCAACACCCGCATGTGGCGCGTCCCCGTCACCCTGCGCTACCAGGTCCAACTGCCCGTGGCAGGCGTCTTCTTCGCCCCCGAGTACGACGAGAGTTACTACGAGATCTACCTGGGCAACCACAAGAACCTCGCCCATCTGGGCTGGTGGGGCAACCGCTTCGATATGACCAACTACCTGGGCGCCGACTTCAACCTGCACAAGGTCGTCTTGCGCCTGGGCTACCGCAACCGCCTCGAGCACTGGACCGTCAACAACCTCCACGTCCACGACTTCACCCATGCCCTGGTCCTCGGCATCCACCTCTAATTTTCAAACAACAAAAACAACAAAAAACAACAATGACAACAATATTTATCAATAAAACTCTTAGGCATTTCGGCGCTTGCCACACGACGCCTCAAGCCATTAAAAAAGTTGTTCCTGTTGTTCAATGTTGTCTGTGTTGTTTGATGTTGTCTTGCCTGTGTTGGGGATGTGCCGAGCAGGACGAGTTCGGGCACGACCAGGTGGGCAACTTTGAGGCGCTGTGGACCATCATGGACGAGCACTACAGCTTCTTTGACTACAAGCAGGTCGACTGGAACGATGTGCATCAGCGTTACCGCGCCCGTGTGTCTAATAACATGACCGACAGGGAATTGTTTGACATCTGCGGCGACATGCTCAAGGAGTTGCGCGACGGCCACACTAACCTCATCGCCAGCCACGATGTGTCACGGTACTGGATTTGGGAGCAGTGGCCCGTCAACTACGACGAGCGCATCATCGACCAGCATTACCTCAACTTTGACTACAAGATGGCGTCGGGCATCAAGTACCAGATTCTTACCGACAACATCGGCTACATGCGCTACAGTTCCTTCTCATCGACCATCGGCGAGGGCAACCTCGATCTCATCCTCAGTTACCTGTCCACGGCCGACGGCCTCATCATCGATGTGCGCGACAACGGCGGAGGCCTGCTTACCAATGTCGAGACCTTGGTCTCCCGTTTCATCGGCCGGAAGACCCTCGCGGGCTACATCTGCCACAAGACGGGCCCGGGCCACAACGATTTCTCGGAGCCCTATGCCTACTACTTCGAGCCTACCAAAAACCACCTCCATTATCTCAAGCCTGTTGTCGTGCTGGCCAGCCGCGGCTCCTTCAGCGCCACCAACAATTTCGTGTCGATCATGAAGGGGCTTGACCAGGTCACCATCGTGGGCGACACCACGGGTGGCGGCTGCGGCCTGCCCTTCACCAGTGAACTGCCCAACGGTTGGCGCGTGCGCTTCTCGTCATGTCCCGTGATGGACGCCCAGGGCCGGCTCACCGAGTTCGGCGTGGCGCCTGACATCCGCATCGACATGGACGAGAACGACCGCACCCGTGACGCCATCCTCGACGCCGCCATCAGCCACCTCACCTCACATTAAAACTGCGAATTACGCGAATTATACTAATTGGGCATCCGCGTTCTTGGCTCTCGCTTTCGAATTCTAGGTCTTCGAATTAAACGAATTTGGGCATGCGCGTTCAATTTTTACGAATTAGCACTGTACCCAGTCGCCCCCATTGCCACTGCGCCGCTCATGTAGGGCTACGCCACAGCGCCGCCCTATGGCATGCTCCCTGACGGGCCCCTACGTGCTTACCGTGCAAGGGCTTATCTTTCGAAAATGTATAATAATTTGATGAATAAACAGTATTTTTAAATTTATATCCGATTTTAATACAATTTTTGAGTCTTCATTGAAATTGATAGCCGGAAAGATTACTTATCTTACTGAATATCAAATAGTAGTAATACTTCTGTAATGTCCTTGCCTCCCGAAAGCCCCAAAACGCCAAATTGCCGAATCGTGGCCCTAACACCTTATCTTTAATTTTTTGCGCTTTTTTCTTTGTGTAAAGAAAATAAATATTACCTTTGCATCTTGAATAATTAACGGCATTTCTCATGGTTAAGTGTTTATGGGAACAAGGGAAGCAGTATCCTGTGGTTTTGAACTTGCCGATAAATCGCTCTATACCAACTTCTCCACAAGCCGGCAACGGTTCGCAGGCACATCAGGAGGCTTGTGGACAGATGTCGAAACCATGGCAGGTGGCGTTGCCTATGAAACTTCAATTCGTGAAACAAACTAATTTATTTTTTTAATTTATATTGTACAGTATGAAAAAGAAGTTATCAATCTTAGCGTTCGGCCTGCTCCTTGCAGTGGGCTGGACTAATGTTGCTTCGGCTCAGAAAGCTGTCGGTGTACCTGCTAATCAGGTCACTGATGTTTCAAAGTTGAAGGTTCAGATTGCTCACCAGCAGATGAACACGTCAACTGCCGAAGAGGATGCCGTCATTGCTTCTGGCGAATACCAGCGCGGCGGTGCCTTGTACGCGCCCCAAAGGGCTGCTAACAACTACACGACCCCTGTTGTCAAACCGAGATCGTTCTATGAGGGATTCAATTACACCTGGATGAACGGTACGACCCAGGAGACCGCTAATCTCACTGATGTGGTTACCAACCCCGACCAGATGTGGTACCTGTTGAAATACATCTACAACACTGCAGACATTCCTGGTCCCTGGTACAACAAGGCTTATGAGACCACCCAGACCTATCCTGGCTTCGCTTATGGATGGGAAGATAGAGGTACTCCCACGATGCCCACGAATATCGTAATTAATCTGTCGAGTTCGTACTCCAGCATTTTCTACATCGATTTCTATGACAGCACCAACACCGACTCGTTGTACACCTTAACTGCAACAGACCTGTATAACAATTATGGTTGCTCAAGAACAACATTCAGCTATGGTGGCTATAATTATTATATAGCCTATATCAATGGTGGTGGCAATATCACCATCCCCTTGAGCGTTCTTCCCGCACAGGCTCAGAACGGTGTGGTATTACACATTGCTGCTGTTCGTGATGGCGGCAGCTCTGCAGCAACCATCTCGGTAAATGGCGGTACGGCTCAAACTCTCACGTATAATACGCCTCAAGAGTATTATTTCACTGTTTCTCCCACCGCTTCAACCGGTACAGTGACCGATGCTCCCTTCCCCACCGAGAACGGACACACGGTTTGCCTTGTTAAGGTAAAGAACAATGACAACACCGCTCCGACCGAGACCTCGACTTACAACGACTTGACCACTATCTTTAACGACTATGTTGAGTCGATCGAGTTGCTAACCGACGGTTTGCGCGTGGATCAGGATGGTGAATCACAGGCTGGTACTGTGTTCACTTACTCTGGCATGCTCAACAAGTTCTTCTTCATTGGTAAGAGTAAATTGGCCAAGTTCGGTTACCAAGCTCCCTTCTATGGCATGTATGAGGAGTATAGTCCTACTACCACGGCCACGGGTGACGAGATTACCGACTTCTATTCCAAGATGCTGGAGGGCGACTCCTATGGCATCGTTCATGACTGCTCCAGTGTGATTTACCGTAAGCACTCGTTCTCGATGACAGGTAATGCAGGCACCGAAGAGAAGTCACTGACCAACCTGATATTCTACATCCCCGATGAGAGAGGACGTTCGCCCTATGACTCGATTGGCAACACCTATCATTCGCGTAACTACGAACTCAGGCCTCAGGTAGGCTTGTATACCATTACGCTGACTGCCGAGGCCGTACCTGTGCCCGACTACTCCGCTTCTAACAGGTATTACAACGTAACCTGCAACTGGATTTCATCACTGAACACCATCGTTGATACGGAGGTTCCCCAGACCTATGAATTGTGGATTTTCGTATATGACGAGGATGGTAACCCCGTGCCCGTGCCCGAGACTGATGGAGGTCTGCTCTACAAGGGTCCCAACACCACCTATACCTACAGGGTTCCCCAGTATCCCGAGAGCTATACCATCATCTATCGTGTGAAAGGCTGGCCTACCAATGCCACCAACAGCCCCGAGCACGGCGGTGACTTCTATGCTTGGAGTAACCTCGACGATGTGCTCATCCCAGGTTACAATGATTTCCTGGCACTGAAACTCGACCACTATGAGAGCGACTTCATGATTGACGAGGAGCACAACTACTACCGCAATTTCTTCACGGTAGCCAACCAGAACCCCGACAACGTGCTGACCGCTCAGCGTGTTATCAACGGCGAGAACCTCTTCAAACTCTACCGTTACGCTGATGGCAACAAGAACGAAAAGGTTAAGGCTGCCGAACTCAAGTTCTCGCAGGAAGGCGATAACATTGTGTATGATGTAAACTACTTTGCCCAGAATTATGTTTCAGGCTATGAACTGGAAACGCTGAACATCCCGACCCATGGCGTTGTGGCTACCATCGGAGGTGGCGGAGCGACTGTAGGTGACGTAACCTTCGCTGCCGGTGCAGGTTCAACTACTGGCGCAGATACTCCTGATGAGATGAGTAGCGGCAGTGTTACCATTTCTTCTACCGGTGCAGCCTTTGGCCGAAGCGATCATCACCGTTTGGCCGCTAGTTCCACCACGACCATTTCGACGACCTATGGCACAATTACCAAGATTGTGTTTAACGGATCCAGCACATCTTATCCAGTATCTCGCTTATCTGCAGCTGTAGGCACATATACTGCCGATGCTAATAATGTCGGTACTTGGACGGGTAGTGCGACAAGTGTTAACTTCACGGCTAGCGCCCAGGCTCGCTGCTCCAGCATTGTTGTTACCGTGAGTGACAGCAGAGGCGAAAGGTCCTACACGCTTCTTGATGACGCCATCGACAACACTAAATACTCAGGCCAAAATGAGGGTAATATTACTCTCCAAAGCCCGTGGACAGCAACTGGTGTTTACTATCAGACGAATACGTTCTTCTATATCGTTCGTGGTGGCAACCTGAAGTTCACCATGCCCTCTCAATATCATGGTGCCCATGTGAAATTTGTAGTTCACAATTCCAACAACTCCTATTCTAGTGGAACGTTCACTTTTGTAAGTTCAACAGGTAGCACCCAGACGATTACTTGTAATACTCAAGACGAGGATTATGACTGCATCTTTACTGATGTGAACGCTGGTGATGTGATTACCATCACGGGTACTTGTGGTTCCGCAAGTTACTCACCTGACTTCTCGCGTTTGTATGTCTATGTCGAGGGCGAAGGTGAAGCAATTAGTGTTGACGATCCTCTGTACTTGAATGAGATTCAGATTGTTGACCAGTTCAACGCCGAGACCAAGAACGATGAACATCCTCACATCTATGGCTACTTCCTGCAGTACGATCCCGAGGATCCCGAGGAGGAACCCAAGACCAGTTCAGAACAGGAAGTTCCCGTGCAGCACACCGGTGCTACCCTGGGTGGCTACTACACCACCGATCAGATCCAGGGCGATACCGACATGGGTCTGACCATGGATGTGATGAACGCTCAGGTGAACATGAACCTGGCCAACAACCCTGCCATCTACTACTACACCCTGGACCGCAAGCCCAGCAACGACGCTGACGCTGAATGGGACGAGATCTCACAGTTGCAGATCCGTACCAACGGTACCTATCAGGAGCTTGACGAGAAGTTGACCCAGTACATCGAGCAGACCTATGATCCCGGTATCGTTCCGCGCTACGACAACGAAACCTACAGCGTGCTGGATGGCAACTGGAACGACTACATGAAATATGTACCCATTGTTTGGACCCATGGCGACCTGTCAAGCAACAGGCGCATCAAGTGGGATACCGAGAAGTTGCACAACAGTTACGGCGCTCCCATCTGGAAGACCGGTGTGGGCAAGGTAGAGATCTATCAGGGTACCTATGCCGAGCGTCAGACCGGCAAGTTCGGTTCGACCAACTGGACCGACGAGAACGGTGACTCGTGCAGCCTGTACATGCTCGTCCTGGATGCCAAGGGCTTCCTGCCGACCGCCAACACCATCGGCAACACCAACGGTTATGTACCCTATGTACCCTACTGGTTCAATGTTTACGCCAAGAGTAAAACTGGCCAGCTGCGTGGCTTCAGCTGGGTGGGCGAAGGCAGTGAGGGTGCAGGTCTCCCCGGAGAGCCTGGCTCGCATGTGGTCAACGACCAGACGCACAACCGTTACCTGTGGCACCTGTATGGCGGCCCGACTACCGACGGCATCCTGCAGCACGGCAAGAGCAACACCTGGGCCGAGAACTGGATCTTCGGTGCTCTGGACGAAATCGACGACCTGGAGATTGTCGTACGCTACTACTATGTAGTGAACGGCATGACCGGCCGCGACGGTGGTCCCGCGGGCTACGGTTCCGAGTCGCCTGGCTTTGAGCCTCCCACGCCCACTGCAGTTCTCGAGAACTGGACGAACCGCACGATCGTTTCGACCATCTATGTTAACCCGCAGGGTATACAGAGCGACAAGCCGTTTGATGGCGTGAACATCGTGATCAACCGCTACGAGGACGGCAGCACGAGCACCAGCAAGGTGATCAAGTAATTGCCGTAATGTTCCAGAAATGAAAAATCAAAAGTCAAGTAATTAGGTACTTAAATTTTTCATAACCACAGCAACTCCGTGGGCGCACTTTAACAGCGTGCCCACGGAGCTTTTTAACTACGAACTACGAATTTCACGAATTGAACTAATTGGGCTGGCGCGCTCGTTTTTCTGTCTTCGAATTAAACGAATTGGATTGATTGGGCTGGCGCGGTCTTTTTTTTTCTGTCTTCGAATTAAACGAATTGGACTAATTGGGCTGGCGCGCTCGGTTTTTATTGTCTTCGAATTAAACGAATTGGATTGATTGGGCTGGCGCGGTCTTTCTTTTCTGTCTTCGAATTAAACGAATTGGATTGATTGGGCTGGCGCGGTCTTTTTTAATTCGGAGACCGTTTATTTTGTGTTGGAGATGGGGAGCGGCTGTGAGGGGTTTTTCTTGGTGTGAAGGCATTTTTATGCTCAAAAATGATGAGTTACCCAGGAATTATTGCTACCTTTGCAAGCTATGGCAATAACGCTGACACAAATACAAGAACAACTGAGACCTGACCTGGACGAGATGAACCAAATCATCAAGTCCGCATTGGCTAGCAATAATGACCTTGCGAACAGCATCGTGAATACTTTTCTTGCCAACAAGGGCAAGATGCTGCGTCCGATTATCACGCTGCTGAGCGCGAAGCTGTTTGGTGGCATCAACAGGAAGTCGCTGCTGGGTGCTGCTGCAGTGGAAATATTGCATAATGCCTCGCTCATCCATGACGATGTCATCGACGCTGCCCAGGAGCGCCGCGGAGTGCCCACCATCAACAGCGTGTGGAGCAACCATGTGGCGGTGCTGGTGGGAGACTTCTTTGTGACCGGTGCGCTGCGTTGCGGCATAGAGACTGGCGACGGACGCATCATGCGGGTGCTGGCCGACATGGGCCGCGACCTGTCGCTTGGCGAGATGCAACAGGTGAGCACTGCACGCAACCACAACATCGACGAAACGACCTATATGGAGATTATCCGTTCCAAGACGGCCTCGTTGTTTGAGTGCTGCGCCCGCTTGGGCGGCTATGCCAACGATGCGCCGCAGACGGCCATCGATGAGCTTGGACGCTTTGCCCGCCTGCTGGGCATCTGCTTCCAGATCAAGGATGACACCTTCGACTACTACAATGACCCCATCGTGGGCAAGCCCACAGGCAATGACCTGCGCGAGGGCAAGATGACGCTGCCGCTGATATATGCCTTGAGCCGTACCGACCTGCCCGATCATGACGAGATGCTCGCCCTGGTCAACAAGGAGTCGCTGACGAGCGAGGACATCGACCGCCTGATTGAGTTTGCCAAGCGTGCAGGCGGCATCGACTATGCCTATGAGACGATGGAGCGGCTGCGCGACGAGGCCAACGATGTGCTCTCGCCGTTCTCGCCTGACGAGACGGTGGACCAGCTGCGCGAAATCTTTGACTATGTCATTGCCAGGAAACTTTAACTAGGCTTTGGGAGTTAGGTTGGACGGGCTGGATGGGCTGGATTGCCGCTGTCGCGGCTGACCTGGATGGGCTGGACAAACTTGTGGTTTTTTATGTTGGAGAGGTATCTGATAGCGGGACGGGTCGAGGCAGGCTGTGACGAGGCCGGCCGCGGCTGTCTGGCGGGACCGGTGACGGCAGCCGCCGTAATACTGCCTGCCGATTTCCACAACGACCTTATCAACGACAGCAAACAGCTCACCGAGCGGCAACGCGAGCAGCTGCGTCCCGTGATTGAGCGCGAGGCGCTGGCGTGGGCTGTGGCGATGGTGTCGCCCCAGGAGATAGACCGCATGAACATCCTGCGGGCGAGCATCACCGCGATGCATCGCGCGCTGGACCAGTTGTCGGTGCGTCCCGAGGGCATCCTGGTCGACGGCAACCGCTTCTATCCCTACCATGACATACCACACACGACAATCGTGAAAGGTGACGGCAAGATGCTGTGCATCGCTGCCGCCTCGATTCTGGCCAAGACGCACCGTGACGAGCTGATGTGCCGTCTGGACAAGGAATTCCCGCAGTATGGCTGGTCGCGCAACAAGGGCTATCCCACGACTGAACACCGTGCGGCGATTGCTCAGTATGGCGCTTCGCCCTATCACCGGCACAGCTTCCAGCTGCTGCCGCAGCCGACGCTCTTCCCCGACCTATAGGCATCGGCACACGGTTTTCAGACAACATAAACAACACAGGAACAACATAAACAACGACTTGATTTTTGGGCATCCGTGGTCCTTTTTCCTGTCTTCGAATTAACCGAATTGGACGAATTGGGCTGGCGCGTTCTTTTTTTCTGTCTTCGAATTAACCGAATTGGACGAATTGGGCTGGCGCGTTCTTTTTTTCTGTCTTCGAATTAACCGAATTGGACGAATTGGGCTGGCGCGTTCCTTTTTTCTGTCTTCGAATTAACCGAATTATACTAATTGGGCATCCGCGTTCTTTTTTTCTGTCTTCGAATTAACCGAATTATACTAATTGGGCATCCGCGTTCTTTTGGGCTGGCGCGTTCTTTTTTTCTGTCTTCGAATTAACCGAATTGGACGAATTGGGCTGGCGCGTTCTTTTTTTCTGTCTTCGAATTAACCGAATTATACTAATTGGGCATCTGCGTTCTTTTGGGCTGGCGCGTTCGTTGGGTTGGGGCGTGTTGTTGTCAATAAAAAGAGGGGTCCCGGTGAGGGACCCCTGCTATTGTTTAGAGGATTGGATTTACCAATAAATTACCAGTTGCCAGTCAGCACGCGGTTGATCAGTGCGGTTACATCGTTGATGTCGATGCCACCATCACCAGCAGCGGTGTTGCAGTCGGCAGCGGTTGCGTCGTAGGCTACATCCTTGCCCAGAACGACATCGATCAGGCGGGTTACATCGTTGATGTCGATCTCACCGTCCATGTTTACATCGCCACGCTGATAAGCGGGAGCAGCGGGCTGAGCCTTGAAGATGTAAACGGGATTCTTGATCGGACTGGACTCCTTGTAGCAAGAGAACAGGATGTTGTCGGCGGCGTTGTCGTTGAAGCGCATGAACCTGGTAGCATTCTCACCCACGAACTCGATAACGGGAATCTCGTCGGTAATCGTGATAGTAGCGTCATGGGCTACAGTATCCAGCTTCAGGTAGTTCTGCGAGTCAGTACCGGCAGCGTGCAGGTAACGACCATCAGAATCCTGACGGAAGTTCCAGTTGCCCACGTTAGCGTTAAGGGTGAATACATTGGCCTTAACGGTGGTGATGGTGTTGTCCACTTGCTCTACAGCAACAGCAGCGAAGTTGTTGGTCTTGAAGTTAGCCATTGCGTAGGGCTGAACCGTTACAGAGTCTTCGAGCATATGGTATCCCACGAAGATGATCTTGTCGCCAGCGGCGAGTTCAGCAACATCGGTTACCAGGGTGTAGGTAACAGGCTCCATCTTGGTGTAGGTAGCGGAAACGACCTTACTCTCCTTACCGTCCTTAACAGCCTTGGCATAAACGGTGGTGGTCTCGGTTACATTGAGGGGCTCGCTGTAGTCGTTCCATACAGTCTCGTCGGTGCTGTACTTGATGGCAGCGCCTTCCTCGGCAGTGATGGTAACTTCTACACTCTCGTCGAAGTTGCAGGAAGCGGGAGTGATAACGGGAGCAGCAACGATGCCATCGGCAGCGATGAAGTTGATCTGGTAGGTGCCATTGTAAACGCTAGCGATACCGGTGATGGTAGCGTCGGCGTTGTCAAACTCGGGAATATCGATACCGAAACGCTTGTACAGGGCAACGGTGGTGCCGTTGGTCAGCGTAGCGGTGGTGCCGCTGACGCTCTTCACATGTTCGATCTGAACATAAGCGTTAACCTTGTCTTCAATCTGATCAACAGTGATGATCTCGGGAGCGACAGTGGTGATGCCGATGCTGTCGAGACCGGTAGCGTTGATGAACTCATGGAGGCCGTTGTAGATGGCGGTCTTAGCCTGCCAACCGGGAGCGAGCATAGTACCCTGATCAAATACGGGATTAGCTCCGCCATTGGTCGAGCCGAAGATGAGGCCGTAGCCAGTCTCGTCCTTAATGTACAGGTATTGACCGTTCTGATAGGTCACAACGGCGTTGCCGGTGAATGCGATCTCAATATCAGCACCCATGTCGGCGGCAATCTCGAGAGACTCAACTCCAGTCTTGAGGGTGTAGGTAGCCTCAACAGGATCACTCTCGTCACCGTCCTTCTCGGCATGAGCTACGATAGTGGATTCCTCAGTCAGCGTTACAGTAGCGGGAGAAGCAGCGGTTACCTGAGTGCCGTTGTTAACAGCATAAACGATGTTGGCACCCTCGGTAGCACTGGTCATGGTAACCGTCAGGCTGCCGTAGAACTTGGTTCCGCTGGCGGGGTTGAAGACGGGAGCGGCAACAGTAGTAGAAGCATCGGCCAGGGTGACAACCATCTTTTTGATGCGCACCTGGCTGCTCTTTTTGTTGGTGAAGACGATGCTGGCAGCATTACCGATCCAAGCGGCATCGGTAGTGGAATAGGTGCCAACATTGGGGCTGGTGGTGTCCCATTCACCGCTTGCATAGGTAAAGGCGATGCCTGTAATCACCTTGCCTGCGGGAGCAGTTACCGTCATGGTGTTGTTGGCGTAGAGGCGCATCGAAGTGTCGGAAGTGTAATACTTCGGGGTCGTACTACCTTCACCCTTGCTGAAGGACAGCGTGATACCATTGATGGTAACGGTCTGGCCATCGAAGTCCTGTGTATTTTCATATCCCTGTGCCGAGAAGTCGACAGTCACCTCATCGCCGCCTACGGGTGCATCCACCTTGGTATAGGTAGCGGAAACTTCATTGCTCTCAGTGCCATTGAGGGCGGCCTTGGCATAAACCGTGGTGGTCGCGTTGATGGTGAAGGGCTCGCTGTAAGTGTTCCAGTTAGCCTTGTTGTCGATGCTGTAAGAAATGGTAGCACCGGCAGTAGCGCAGGTCAGACTGATTGCCTGAGTGTCGGTGAAGGTAGTACCGTCAGCAGGTGAGAACTCGGGATCAGCAACGATGGTTACAACCTGGCCGCCCATGGTCACCTTGATGTTTTGGATACGGGCATGACCGCTCGTGCCGCCACGGGTGATGGTGAAATTCTGAGCATTGCCAGTCCAAGTACCAGTAGCACCGTCCTCAAGATAGGTGCCGGCATTTACGGAGCTGGCGCCATTGTTGTTCATTGTGTTACCAGTGCCACTGAAGGTGAAGACAACTTCGGTGATGTTGTCACCACTCGAAGCGATGTTCAGTGTGTTGCCGCCATACATGCGAACAGCCGTACCAGTTGTGTACCACTTGGGAGCATTGTTGTTCGTACCCTGGCCAAAGGTCAGCGTGACTTTGCCATCTGAATCTGAAATGGTTGTTACTTCGTCACCATTCCCATAACCAGTGGTCAGGTCAAACTCCACAGCAGTGGCTGCCCCAGCCGACATGGTCAGCAGAGCAAGCGTGAGGAGAGAAAAGAATTTCTTCATAAATGCTAGAATGAATGAGTTAATGAAATATGTTAATAAACAAAAAAGTGTTCATTCTGAGTGCTTTATACAAGCGAGGTCCGTTTCTTGCCGCAAAGGTAGTCACAATTAGTGAATCGTGCAACACTTTTCCCCGAAATTTGCCGAGTAGAGGTGGCTCCTGGTCTGGGAGCCGATGGCTTGCGCTACCTTGACGGGGGACATAGGAGGGTGCGTCATCATTATGATACACCCTCACGGGCCGTGACGGGGACTGACTGGATGGGGTGGAAGTGGGGGGTGGAGACGGTTTTTTGCATTTTTGTGCCCTGGAATGCGTTGTGTGCATGTAAGTTTTATTACCTTTGGGGTCAAGATGCGCGTGCTGATTGTCAATACGGCTGAGAGGACGGGTGGGGCAGCGATTGCCGCCAACCGTCTGTTGCATGCCTTGAACCACAACGGGGTGGATGCACGCATGCTCGTGCGCGACCGCAAGAGCGACGATGGCGCTGTGGCCAGTATCCCCCAGTCGTGGCGGCTGAAGGCCAAATTCCTGTGGGAGCGCGGAGTCATCTGGCTGAACAATGGCCTGAACAAACGAGGCGTTTTTCAAGTCGATATTGCCAATGCGGGCACCGATATCACCACAATGGATGAGTTCCGCCAGGCCGATGTCATCCATCTGCACTGGACCAATCAGGGTTTCCTCTCCCTTGCCAACCTGGAACGCATCCTAGCCGCTGGCAAACCGGTGGTGGTGACGCTGCATGACCAGTGGTATTTCACCGGCATCTGCCATTACTCGGGCGGCTGCGACAAGTATCAGACGCAGTGCGAGCATTGCCCCATGTTGAAGGGACAGGGTTTTGACTTGGCGCGTCGCGTCTTCAATCGCAAGCAGGCTATCTACGAAGGCCGTAACATCACCTTTGTGGGCTGTAGCCGATGGATGGCCGACTTGGCCCGTCAGAGCCGGTTGACCCAGGGACACACCGTGGTTAACATCCCCAATGCCATCGATACCGATGTGTTTGCCCCGATGGACAAGACGGCGGCCCGCAAGCGGCATGACTTGCCTGAAGATAAACGCCTCATCCTCTTCGGCGCGCAGCGCATCACCGACGAGCGCAAGGGCTTCTATTACCTGAAGGAGGCCTGCGAGCACATTGCACAGTTTGGACCCGAACTGGCGGCCCGAATGGGTGTCGTGGTGCTGGGTGGTGATGCCCAGAGCGTGAAAGAAGCCTTACCACTGCCGGTGTATAGTGTTGACTACTTGAACAATGAGGCCGAAATCGCCAGCCTGTACAATGCCGTGGACCTGTTTGTCACGCCGTCGCTGCAGGACAACCTGCCCAACACTATCGTCGAGGCGATGTCGTGCGGCACACCGTGTGTGGGCTTTGATGTGGGCGGCATTCCCGAGATGATCAGCCACCAGCAGGACGGTTATGTCGCCGATTATTGCGACAGCATCGATTATGCACAGGGCATCGCCTGGTGCCTGAACGGGGAACGGCTCGCCGCCTTGGGAGCCGCAGCGCGCGCTGCTGCGCTCGCCACCTACGGCGAAAGCGTAGTTGCCCGCCGCTACCAGGCCGTTTATCAATCAGCCATCACTAACCCCTAATCACTCATCAAAAATAGTGCCGCAATTTTGCGGCACTCTTTTTTTACTTCACGCTCCAGTCGATGACCGTGGCGAGTTTCTTCTCGTAGTACTGTTTCAGGTCGCTCCATCGGTAGTAGGGACCCGTGACAGGCGTGCCCGGGAGTGTGGCCTCATGCTCGTTGAACAGCACCTTGACCAGGATGTCATCGGCTTTGTTGCCCACGGTGCCCACGGGACGGTAGAATACCATCTGGATGTTGCAGGCCTTGGGGATGATGTTGTAGTCCTGCCAGTTCTCGTGCAGGGTGTTCAGGTCGTCGCAACTGTAGTTCACATTGTCAATCTCCAGCAGGCAGGCCAGCGGCAGCACGCAGGTCTCATGGCCGAAGCGCAGATTGGCGCCGTTCTCACCGGTTGCGATGGCGGCATCGGCCTTTTCGATCATGTCACGCAACAATGCCCGCTCGATGAAGGGCATGCGGTTGCCATTCTGGGGTGCATTGGCCCAGTGGATATACCAATAGATGTTCTTCAGTCGCCAGAGTTCAAAGATTTCGCTGTTGTTGAAGTAGTGGTACAGGTTGATGTTCTCAAAACTGTCGTGCCCTTGCAGCGATCCCGCGATATCAAACACATCGCGCATCAGTTGCCTGGTGTTCAGGTTCTGGGCGGCCCAGGCCGTGTCGTTGACAAATTGGGCGATGAAGCGCTCAGGGTGCAAGTACTTGTCATACATGCCGTTGGAGATAGGGTCGACGCTCTTGCGCAGGTCATTGGCCAGCGTATCCTCGCCATAGCCCCACCCCATGTAGTACATGTCGTGGTAACTGGCATCGGTAGTGATGCGCAGGGCGGGATTGAGCGAGCGCAGCCGCATGGTCTCGTTCTGCATCGACAGGATGCAACGGATGATGACAGTCGACCGGGCATCGACGCGGGCATCGCCGCTGAACACCTGGGGGAAGTTCCGGTACATACGCTCGGCAATGATCTGGTGCTGCACGGCACCCTCGTCGCTCAGGTCGCCGACGCGATCTCTCGAAGCCTCGTTCACGCGGGTGAGTTGACGCAACAGCAGGTCGCCCTGCATGTTGAGCATGCCGGCTTCCTTGGCCTTGCTGAGTTGCTTGATGGGAGCCTCATACACCTTGCCGTTGGTGAGCCATCGGCTGCCGTGACGGCCGTAATGGTCGATGTGGAACGGCTCGTAGCCCGCAGGAGCGTCCGTGAGTTCCGGGACATCCACATCGGTGCCATAGGGGTAGGCATAATGGTTGCTCGCCGAGCGGTCAAAGTTGCTGATGACCTGTTTGCGGGGATTGGTGGCATTCAAGGCCAAACATGCCGCTATCGCTAATATAAATAATGTAATGTGTTTCATTTCGAGGGTACGATGATGGGTTGACGGGAGAGTTTATCGATAAAGTAATCGCGCACATCGCTCCAGTGGTAATAGGGGGCGACATCGGTCGCAACGGGCAGCGTGGCCTCGTGCTCGTTGAGCAGCGGCAACATCAGGATGTCATCGCTGCCGGCCTTGCGGAAGTACACAAACTGGATGTTGGCGGCCATGGGGAAAAACTTGTAGGTCTGCCAGTATTTATCCAGCGTCTCGAGGTCGGTCGTGTGGTAGTCGGCGCCGTTCAGGCCCATCAGGCAGCACAGCGGCAGCACCACGCTCTCGTGGCCGAAGCGCAGCGACGCTCCCGGTGCGGGGTCGTCGTCGGTAGTGGCCTTGTCAGCATCCTCGATGAAGTTGCGCAGCAGGTTGGCCTCCATATAGTCGACGCGGCACTGTGTCAACGGTGTTTCTCCTGACCTGATGTACCAGAAGGCATTGTTATAGCGCCACACGCTGTAGATGTCCTCGGCACTGAACAGGTCATACAGGTCCACATTCTCGAACCGGTGATGGCTTTGCATGTTGCCCACCACCTCGAACAGGTTGATCATCATCGTGCGGGCTTCGCCCTCGTCGATGTTGGCTTTCACCCAGCGCTGGTCGTTGAACAGTTTCTTCAACAGTCCCTTGGGATTGACCCATTTGTCGCGACACAGGTCGATTTTCTCCTGCATCGAGGCACGCAGTGCCCTGGCCACGCTGTCGCTGTAGTTCATGTAGTACATCGTCGCCTGGCTGGCGTCGGTGGTGATTTTCAAGCGCGGGTTGAGCGATGCCAGCACATCCACCTCGTTCTGCATCGACAGGATGCAACGGATGACGACCGTCGAGCGTGCCACGACGGGGGCACCGTCCTTGAAGACTTGCGGGAAATTCTGGTACATGCGGCGTGCGATGCCTTGGTGTTGCTCGTGGCCGATGTCGCTTAGTTCGCCCAAACGGCCCTTGCTGGCATCGTGCACCTCGCGCAGGATGGCAAGCACCTCGGCACCGCGGCGGGTGAGTTTGCCGTCACGCTCGCCCATCTCCAGCATGTTGATGGGACGGGTGTAGGATTTCTCGTTGATGAGCCAGCGGCTGCCGTGGCGGCCATAGTGGTTGATGAAGAACGGCTCGTAGCCCGCAGGGGGCGCGGTGATGGCGGGGAAGCCGCTGGTGGGGTAGGCCTGGTAGTTGTTGGCGCTCAACTTGGGGTTGGCCTTGAAGTCCTCGCGCACGCCTGCCGTGAGAGTGAACCCCACAAGCAGGGCGAGGAGGACAGAGGTGTAAAAGCGTTTCATGTTCATATCTTCATATTAAGGTTGTTTCTTGAGGTGGTAAGTATAAAGTGTTCCTTGCTTGTCGGTCTTGGCAAATGTGATTTCGCGGGAAGAAGTCCTTGTCACTGTGAAGAGGTTCTCGGCTTCCAGTCCCGGCATCTCAATGTAGTAGACCGTTGGGTCGGGGAATGTGACTACCATTCCGTCGCCGTCCTCGCTCTCGCTCCATGCGCCGAAACTCTCTACCAACTGCTCATGGCCATAGACCTGCGAGACCCTGAAGACCTTGTTCTGGAACTGGAAGAAATAGTCGCCAACAACATTGACGGGCGTGCCGCCGGCCGTGATTTGCTCGACATGCCAGGTGCCGAACCAGATGCCGATGTCGCCGTGGTTGCGGGTGCAGGCTCCCAAGGTCAACAGCATAGCGAGCGATGCGGTAATATATAATAATGTCTTTTTCATCATTTCTTGAAATTAAAGAAGCCGTTATAGTAGATGCCTAACTGGACGCCCCAGTTGTTGCCGTATAACTTGCCGTGGTCAACAGCCACCGTGGCATTTATTGTCAAGCGATCAACAACATTCCAGCACGGGAACCAGTTGGCGCCGGGGGTATAATAGACCCGCAGGGCCATCGAGAAATCGTCGACGCTGCCCGCACGCGGGATAATGGGAGTGCCCCACGCTTTGCGGTAAGAGCCCTTGAGGCGGTAAAACCATTCATGGGAGAAGAAGCCCTCGATGGCGGCATGGAAACCGCGCATCACATTGTCGCGGTAGCGCATGTAGCCGTCCTGGTTGTAGAGCGGCGACTTGACAAAGGGCGAGCCGATGGACATGCCGCGGCTCTGGT
>Ga0310695_10001310_pt1 | contig 59635 bp, 48 predicted proteins | sample RumenRJG_04DNA_FD_203882 | JGI IMG/M metagenome (GOLD analysis project Ga0310695, IMG submission 203882) | Bovine rumen microbial communities from Lethbridge, Alberta, Canada - RJG_04 (v2) (version 2) | ecosystem: Host-associated > Mammals > Digestive system > Stomach > Rumen | place: Canada...
GGAGGGAATCAACAATAAGATTAAGGTGATGAAGCGTGAGGCTTATGGCTTCACAGATGACCGTTATTTCGAGCTTCGCCTACTGGCCCTGCACGATGCCGGTATCACGTCATTCCTGTGAAGACCCAGATGTATGAGTCCACTTTAAAAAGTCCACTACCGCTAACGAACAAGCCGCATGGTCCTCCCCTCCCTTCAAGGGGAGGGGTGCCCTTTGGGCGGGGTGGGGTCTGTATCTTCTTCATTGACAAAAAGTTACAGACCCCAACCCCTCCCCGTAAGAGCAGGGTTCAAGAGGGGAGCGGCTACGCATCGTTTTTACTCAATATTTCTCATGTTTGGACTTTTTCAAGTGGACTCATATATTCAAGGAGCCAGGAAGTCACCACTTGTCCTTTGTCTGGATATCGTCGGCCCATCGGTGGTCTTTGGGGAAGGGCTGACCACCCCACGCCTTCACCTGCGTCCAAGGCTCGGCAGGACAAGTCCAGAACTCATGGTCGGCAGGCAGGCCAAGCGGCATGAGCGAGAGCGAAGTCATGTAGAGCGAGCCGTTGTTGGTGTACCAGTCGGCGGTGCCAGGCTGAGAACCACAGAAGCCGATGGTCAGGAAACCGGCATCGTTGTAGTTGTTCTGCTGGTCATACATGCGGTGCATCACCTTTGTCAGGGCAGCGCGTACCTGTCCGTTCGAGATGTCCTTCGGCAGTTTCTGGTACCAGGCCATCAGGGCAAGGGGCTGCATGGCGGCCATGCGGTAGGGCGTGCTGCGACCGATGACGGGGAAGGTTCCCTCGGGCGAGATGAAACGCTCAAGGATAATGGAGAACTTCTGCGCACGCTTCAGCTCGCGGTCGTAGTACTTCTTATACTCCAAGCGGGTGTTGGCCTTCGCGTCGATCATGTTCTGCAGCGTCTCGAGATACATGGCATGGAACACATACGAGGTGTAGTAGTCGAAAGCGAAGACAGGGCCGTCGGCATACCAGCCGTCACCAATGTACCACTCCTCTACCTTACGGATGGTAGTCATCACGCGGTAGTCGTCGTATGCCTTCAGCCCGAAGGCCTTGGCAAGGAAGCTCTCGATGGTCGAGGAGAAGAGGAACCAGTTGGTGTAGGGCGGCTCTATGCGGCGCAACTGCTGGAACTCCTCCAGATAGCGTTGTTTGGTCACGTCGTCAAGCGGCATCCACAGGGCGTCGTAGGCACGGATGAACGACTCGGCCACATAGGCGGCATCGACCAGTGCCTGACCATGACCGCGCCAGGCCAGATAGTCGGGCGATTCGGGATCGACCGCATGCTTATAAGCGGCCAGAGCCCACTCACGCAGTTGCTTGCGCTGCTGTCCCTCGGCAGTGTCGTCGTCGGGGAGGGTGAGCCAGGGTGAGAGTCCGGCCATCAGACGTCCGAAGGTCTCCATGTAGGCCACTTTCTTGTTGCGGCCGTCCCAGTTGGGCGACACCTCGACTTTCATGTTTTTCTGCAGTTCGCCCTTAGCCATGTTCTCTAACACAGGCTGGGCCATCTTGTAAGCTTGTTCGCACCAGTATTCACGGTCGGTCTGCTGCTTTACTTGTTTTTTCTTCGCGGCCATGGGAAGAGCTACCAGCGCCACGGCAAGGATGATGAGTAGTCTTTTCATTGTTGTTTTTTGGGGTTAGGATGATGGGGCTCATGGGGCTCATGGGACTCTTGGGACTCATGGGGCTCATGGGACTCATGGGACCAATGGGACTCATGGGGCTCATGGGACTCATGGGGCCTATGAGATTATAGGGGTTTTGTTTTCTCGAACTGTACTTGGTAGGGCCACTGCTCCTCGTTCTGCGACCAGTCGCTGCTGGCCTTACCACTGGTCCAGGGGTGAGCCCAGTGTTGGGTGGGAGCGCCCATGACCACGAAGAACAGGTTCTTGCAGGTGCCGTGCCCCTCGGGGATGGTCAGCTCGGCGGTGCCTTCCTTGTCCTTCTGCACCTCGCCGTAGACGCGCGTGTCGTCGCTCATCAGTGCGACGAAGGCGTAGCGCCATCCCGCGCGTTCCTTATATACATAATGATAGCCCTCGGCATCGGTCAGTCCGGTGAAGTTGGCCTTGACGGTGGTACCCACGGCGGGAAGGGTCATGTTGGTGATGTGGTAGCCATAGTTCTGGATGCAGGTGAAAGGACTGGTACCATAGATAAATTCAGATGCTTTGACAGTGACGAGATACTTCTTGTGCTGGCCGATGCGGTGCTTGGCGCGGTCGCGCACACCGTCGATGTCCCACGTGGCCATGCGCATGTAGCCCTCCATCTGTTCGTCGTTGAACTGTTCCTGCGTGAGGTTGTTCATTCGCTTATAGGTGTCGACGGGGTCTTCGTAACGCACGGTCTCGCGCCACATGCGCCCGATGAAGTCGCGCCCATACTTCATGGCCCACCAGTCGTGGATGAAGCAGCAGGCATAGCGCCAGTCGTCGTGCAGCAGGTTCAGGTAGTGCTTGTTGAGGTGCTGCTCGAAGTACTCGCCGTCAGTGAACTGCCGTTCGGGGAATATCTGGTAGGCCTGCCAGTCGGCACAAGCCTCCCACCACATGTTGTCGTTGCCGCCTCCCCAGCCCCAGCGCCATCCGCGGTCGTAATGACCAGCGGCTGAGGTGCCCAAGTCGGCTGAGACGAGATACTGGAACGTATGGCCTACCTCATGGGCGATGGTGTGACCGCCACGGGCCACGGCTGCCCAGGGATTGAAGTGGCCTATGCCAGTCATTCCCCCGCCCACACCGTCGGTGCCTGAGGCGTCGGCTCGCCATTCCTTCTGGTAGGGGATGTAGAGCTGGATCTTATACTTGTCGGTGGTTGACTGTCCCGGCACGATGAATCCCAACTCGTTCACATACATATTCCAACATTTCTCGGCAATCTGGAGCACGGTGTTGGCGTTGGCCACGTTGCCGTCGCCAGGATACTGTATCTTAGCGGGGTTGTCGCCATAGCGCACGTCCCAGAACACGGCAAAGTGCTCACTCTCTAAATGATGTGCGAAGTTATAGCCACTGGTGGCAGCGTCATTGGTAAAGTTGGTGCCACTGTAAGTATTGGGCTTCAGCAGGTACCGGCCAGGGTCGGTAAAGCTCATCTCGGCCTTATCAACAGGAAATTCAGAGACATAGGTCTTTGTTGTAGGTGCTCCATTCGAGAAAAGCTGAAACTGAGCATTGTCGAAGCGCACGCTGTCAATGCCCGACAGCGAGTAGGACTTGTTGGGCTTGAAGCGGTCGTCATAACGTATCCAGAGCTTTTCCTGGGCCTGCGTGGCCATAGCAACAACGGTGAGCAGTAGCGAGGCGATGTATAGTTTCTTTTTCATGTCGTTGTTTCCTCCTTCCATTATTTAACGATGAATTTCCGGCCTTCCCTGACATAGATGCCGGGCTTCAACCCGAGCATAGCCTCGTTTTCTCCATCCTTGACCACAAGGCGACCCTGCAGGTCGTAGATAGCAGAATCCTTACGCCGGGGCGAAATGGTGGTCTGCGTGAGCTGCGTGGCATCTGAAGCTATACCGTCGATATAGAAGTGCAACTGTTGGGGCGTAGCGCTCATGTCGGCAAACCACGACGAGAAGGCCTTGACGAGCACGGAGTCGTTATACTGGGCAAAGCGCCCCTCTTCATCAATGAGGTAGACAGGATTGGTGCCTCCATAGAGCTTGCGGTTGAGCACAGCACTGCCGTCCTTCACCACATACGTACCTCGTAACACGAGCGAGGTTTCACCGTCGTCAGAGCGAAAACTCTTAATGTCGGGCTGCTTCTTGGCAGCATTCATCGTAGCATTGGGAATCAGGTAGATAGGACCCAAGGGCCGTCCGGTAAGCATGGTTCCACGCTTGTTGCTGGCCACGTCGGGCTCTCGCGTCGGCATGATCAGGTAGTGCTGGTGGGCGTTGAGCACGACACCGCCGGCATCGAGCGGTATGGTCTCAATGTCAATGGCACTATAATCGTTCTCGCGCAGTCCGCGTACAGTGGCCAACTGTGCTTCGTCGCCAAAGGCCTCGCGCACCTGTTCAGCGGTGAGCGACAACGGCAGCACAAGCGAGTTCCACTGTCCCAGTACAAGCGAACGGCGCAACACCAGCATGCCATGGTCGATGGTGTAGTTGGCACCAAAAGCCACACTGTCCTCGTCAAGGATGAACTGCGTAATGCTTTTCACGCGCATGGACTTGACATCGGCAGGGTCGAACAGGTCGCTACCCAGCTGCACCTGTCCGTCCTTCAGCTCGAGCAGGGTAGCCGACATATTGCTTACAATATAATAATAGGTAGTTCCCTGGGCAGTGCTCACGGTGAGCTGCTTGGCCGTAGCCAACGATGTGTAGCGGTCGGCACTGGCCGGACGCGGACAAAGGGAAAAAAGTAAAAAAGTAAAAAGGTAAAAGAATAACGGTCGCAGATGTTTCATACCAGTTTCAATTTTCAATTATCAATTCGTAGGAGTAACGGGTTTAATACGTCCGTCAGGCTCGAACTCCATGGGGTCAATACATACCTCGCGGTGATAGCCTGGTCCGTTTCTGCGGTCCAGATAGTCCTTGTTAATGCGGTGGTAGACGATGTACCACTTGTCCTTGCCCGGCACCTGAACTACAGAGTTGTGGGCCGTGCCATAGATTTCCTGGTCGGGACGCTGCTGCAGGATGACCGGTTCCTTGGCCACCTCGATAGGTCCCAAAGGCGACGTGCTGGTACCGTATGCCACGTGGTAATTGGGCGATCCGGTGTCGTCGACGCTCCAAAGGAAGTAGTACGTGCCCTTGCGCTTGAACACGTAGGGGGCCTCGCGGTAGGCATAGTCCTGCAGGGTGCCGCCGCGGGGTGTCATCACCTGGATGGTCGTCGTGTCGATCGAGACCATGTCGTCGTTCAACTTCGCACCGGCCATGTAGCCGTTGCCCCAATAGAGGTAGCTCTGACCATCGTCGTCGGTGAACACGTCGACGTCGATCTGCTGTCCGCCCCTCACACCTTCCGGACGCTTGTCGATGATGGGATGGCCCAAATCCTTGAAATGGCCCGTGGGCTTGTCGTTCGTGGCCACGCCGATGGCCTTGCGCTCGCCCTGGTCGCCGCTGTAGTAGAAGTAGAACGTGCCGTTCTTCTTCACGATGCAGGGTGCCCAGGCGTTGCCCTTGGCCCACTGGGTGTCGCGGTGCAGGTCAAGGGTGATACCCTCGTAGCGCCACGTCTTGAGGTCTTTCGACGAGTAGCAAGTAAAGAAATAGCCTCCCCAACCCGGTGCTCCATCGGTAGTGGAGTAGATGTAGTAGGTGCCACCATCACAAATAATCTCGGGATCAGCATGCCATTCAGGCAGGATAGGGTTCTTCTGTGCCATCACAGGCATGGTGGCAAGCATGGTAAACGCAATGCCCATCAGTAGTTTAGAAGTTGTTCTCATTGTAAATATAGTTTTGATTTCTACGTGCAAAGATAGTCATTTCTTTTCAATTTGAGCATGGTTTATCATTATTTAATATTCTATCCTTGCGCTTTTCTTTACCCTTCTACAACCAACGAATGACGGGCTTGCCGGCAAACAGGGGGCTGTCAGGGTGGCAAACAGGGGCTGTCAGGGTGTCAAACAGGGGGCTGTTGGGGGGTCAAACAGGGGGCTGTTAGGGGGTCAAACAGGGGGCTGTTGGGGAGTCAAACAGGGGGCTGTTTGCGCTTCGGGCAAGAATCCGTCGTTTCAAGGGCGTTTATCACTTGTCTGACAATGTATAGTTGTTCTTCAGATACTCATATCCGATGCGGCAGCGCAGGCAGTCGCGACGGTCGCAATATTCGCGTTTCAACTGTATCAGAGCCTGTGTGTCGCCGGCGGTATTGACATGTAGTCCGCATTCCTGCCACATGCGGGTGATGTGGTTCTGCTCAGCCCGCAGCTGCTCCAGGAAATCGAAGGCGCGGTCGCACCACGCTTCCTTCTGCCGGTGGCGTCCCACGGCAAAGAGCACGGGTATGGCGGTGTTGATCATGAGTAGCTCGAGCGACGCCTTGCTGAGCTGTTTCTTGTTGGATGCACTCTCTTCACCAAAGAGGTAGTGGCACTCCCAGTAAGGGGTGACGTGGGTGCTGAGCAAACGGCGTAACTGGTCAACACTTTCGCATTCCAAAAGATTACTCAGTCCCGCACGGCGGTCGTAGTAGAGCTGTGCTAACTGCGAGATACGTATGTGAGGGAAGTTCTGCGGACGCAGACGCAGAAAGCGCCATTGCGAAAAATCCATGGGCTTCATTGAGAATTTGTGGGCAAGATAGCGGTATTCGTTACTTAGCCGTTGGTAGTAGTCATCAGCTAAGGCTGCCTGACGGTGGCGCTCCGGTATGCTTTCCGGATCCAGGAGTCCGGCTTGACCCATGAAGATTGCCTCGACCTGAAACAGGTCGTCGCGGTGCTTGCCCACAGCCTGCAACGGCACCTGCAACGCCCATTGCTCGAAAGCATCGCCGTTAATGCCGAAGCCATAGTTGCGGGCCAGCGTCACGAAATAGGCATCTTCCCACGAACCGCCGCAGCGATCGGCGCGCTGACGTATGGCCTCGGTCTTCTGCTCAAGGCGCTCGGTCTGCAAGGCAGCAAGCCAAGAGTGCACCATAAGCGTGCTCAACTGAGGAATAACCTGGTAGCAGGGTGGATAATGGTCGATGCGGAGCAGCTCCTCGTAGTTCTTCTGCACCGACTCGGGCACGTGCAGCACCATCTGCGGCAGGTACTCGCCGCGCTGGTTGCGCGCCTCCGTGTCGGCCTCGCCCACCACATGCAACACTACGTTGTTGTAAGCTTCATCGCGATCATGGTGGTGCAGGTACCAGTCGGTAGCGCGCTCATGTAGTTCGACGTTGCCAACCCACAGTGTGCTGCCTATCCTCACCTTCGCGTTGAAGAAGTCGGGTCCGCTGTTGCGGCGGTTGTACAGGCCAGGGTCAATCACTTCCACCTCACGTCCGTCGGTGGTCGCAAGCTGACCGAGCGGCAACATCTTGTGCTTCCAAGTGTAGTGGAGCAGTTGTTCCATAGTTATTACTTGTTTTTTTGAATCTTTTATTCTTTTGTATCTTTTGTCCCGTTTGTTGCGACTGAGTCGCAACATACTGAACAAGGTTAGTCGTTCTCGCAGATGTAACGGGCCATCTCGTTGAGGGCGAGACACTGCTCACGGCTGATGGTGCGACGCTCGTTGTGGTGCTCCCAAGGAGCAAGCAGCAACAGCCGCCCCTCGGCACAGGCCTCCATGCGCAGCCCTCCCGGCTTGTCCAAGTCGGTGAAGCCGTTCTCCAAGAGCACTATCTGAGGGAGGCCAGCCTTGAACACAGCATTCATCACATCCTTCTCACCCTGTGAGATGCAGGGAGACACCATCACCGCCCCGCCTCTCGCCTCCGCCAAACACTCTTCAACCCGTTGCTGCCGCTGTGCGTCGGTGAGGCTGCGCGAGCACTGCACCTGCACCCTCTGCGGGTATTGCAACAAGAAGCAGTTGCCTATGGCATCGAAAGCGTATGATCCGACCGACACACCCCTCTGCACACGGAACAGGTCGGGATGCTCACGCTTCATGAGCAGACGGCGCGGATTGTCGGCGATGTAGTGTTGCCACCGCTCCAATTGTCCTTCCCGACGCAACAGCCGGTCGTTGTAGTTCGGCGCAAAGAGCAATCCATGCTTGCGGTCGTCGCGTTCTCGCTGCCACTGCTGCCCCGTTGCCGGCAGCAGCTCACGATAATAGCGGTTGCAGCCCGTCTTAAACCCACGGATTACGCGACTCAAACCCACCATCATCTGTTCTTTCACGAACAGGATTCCATGCAAGTGGTCGGGCATCAGCTGCAAGGCCATGATGGTAATCTGCGGGTAGTAGCGAGGTATGCCCCACCACTCCTCCTGAACGCGGAAACCCAACTCGGTGAGCCTGATACCTGGTGCATCGGCATCGCCGACAGGCGCGTCGCTGCGCCCCACCACCTCGCCAAAGAGCGGGCGGCGGCCTTCAGTGGTCATCGTAATCATATAGATCTGACGCCCAGTGTAGTCGTGACCTACGCAACGGCGCTGCATGGACGGTTTTTTCTCTCCTGCAAATGCCTTCTGCTGCTCAAAGGTTTCCTTCTTCATTGTCAGCGTCACTTGTTTTTTGATGGTGTTTTTTTGTATTTTTCGTCAGTAGTATTTCCGTTGTTCCGTTTGTTGCGACCGAGGCGCAACATACAGGACAAGAGAGACAGCATCCTGAACATGGTGCAAAAATAGTGAATAATTCTTGAAATGTATGGATTTTGCACCTTTTTTTTCACTTATCTGCCCAAAAATCAGTATCTTTGCACCCAGTTTCTAATTCGAATTAAAATGAAAATAGCTTTAATCGGCTACGGCAAGATGGGCAAGATGATTGAGGAGATTGCCCGCAGCCGGGGCCATGAGATTGTGAGTATCATTGACATTGACAACCAGGAAGACTTCGAAAGCGAGGCATTTGCCAGTGCCGACGTGGCCATCGAGTTCACCAGTCCCACCGCTGCCTACGGTAACTACCTGAAGGCATTTGCCAAAAACGTGAAGGTGGTCAGCGGTAGCACAGGCTGGATGAAGGAACACGGGGAAGACGTGCGCCGCATGTGCTCGGCCGAGGGTGGACAGACGCTGTTCTGGGCGTCGAACTTCAGCATAGGCGTAGCCATCTTCTCGGCTGTGAACCGCTATCTGGCCAAAATTATGAACCAGTTCCCGCAATACGACGTGGAACTCGAGGAGACCCACCATGTGCACAAGCTCGACCACCCCAGCGGCACGGCCATCACGCTGGGCGAGGAGATCGTAGCTGGACTGGACCGCAAGAGCGGCTGGGCCGAGGAAACTACCGACCCCACCCTACTGCGCATCGACCACATACGCCGCGGCGAGGTGCCGGGCATACACACCATCCGCTATGACAGCGATGCCGACTGCATCACCATCACTCATGACGCCCACTCGCGTCGCGGCTTCGCCCTTGGTGCCGTGCTGGCAGCTGAATACACCAAAGAGCACAGCGGATTGCTCACCATCAACGACATGTTTAATTTCTAATGCTTGTCTATAGTTTCTATAGCATCTATAGCTGCTATTAATTCCAAGACGAAAATGAAAAAGAAAGAAAAAACGAATATGAAGAAGCAGTGGCTGAAGTTCATCGTCGTCCTGGTGCTGTGGCTGCTCTTCATCTACTGGCTGCGGTCGTGGCTCGGACTCATCGTCGTGCCCTTCATCTACGATGCCTACATCTCTAAGAAAATCAACTGGCAGTGGTGGAAAGAGGCTGAAGGCCCCGTGCGCTTTGTCATGTCGTGGGTCGACGCCATCGTCTTCGCACTTGTAGCCGTCTATTTCATCAACCTGTTCTTCTTCCAGAACTATGTCATACCCAGCTCGTCGTTGGAGAAATCGCTGCTCACAGGCGACTATCTCTTCGTCTCGAAGGTGAGCTACGGCCCGCGCATCCCGCAGACACCGCTTACCATGCCGCTCACACAGCACACGCTGCCCGTGTTCGAGTGTAAGAGCTATATTGAGTGGCCTCAGTGGGACTACCGTCGCGTAAAAGGTCTCGGCAACGTCGAGCTGAACGACATCGTGGTGTTCAACTACCCCTCGGGCGACACCATCTGCGGCAACCTGCGCTACCAGGCACAGGACTTCTACCAACTGTGCTACGGCTACGGCTACCAACTCTATCCCAACCGTCCTAACCCAGACTCGCTGACAGCTGCACAACGCCTACGACTCTATAACGAGATAAAGCAACTGGGACGCCGCTACATAGAAGAGAACCGCAACGAATTTGGAGGTATTGCCACACGTCCCGCCGACCGTCGCGAGAACTACGTAAAGCGTTGCGTGGGTCTGCCCGGACAGACACTGCAGATCAAGAACCGTATCGTCTACCTCAACGGAAAGGCCAACAAAGAGCCAGACAACGTGCAGTACACCTACTACGTGAAGCTGAAGCGACACCTCACCGACGAGGAAATGCTGGAATGGAAAATCACCATGGAAGACCTCACACAGCTGAACCAGTTTGGCTACATGCCACTGACCAACACAGCCTACAACGCCCTGAAAGGAAATAAAGACCTGGTAGAAAGCATTCAGCTGGTGACCGATGCCAGCGAATGGGAAATCTATCCGCTGAACGGAAACTACCACTGGACACGCGACAACTACGGTCCCGTGTGGATTCCGAAGAAGGGCGAGAGCATAGACCTGACATTGGAGAACCTGCCTGTCTACGAGCGTCCCATCCGTGTCTACGAAGGCAACGAACTGGAGGTTCGCAACGGAAAGATATTCATCAATGGCGAACAGACTACGAAGTACACCTTCAAGATGGACTACTACTGGATGATGGGCGACAACCGCCACAACTCGGCCGACTCACGCTACTGGGGCTTCGTGCCCGAAGACCATATTGTAGGCAAGCCCATCTTCATCTGGTGGAGCAGCGATCCTGACCGCCACGGCTTTTCGGGCATTCGCTGGAACCGCCTGTTCCGAATGGTCGACAACATTAAGTAATAGCGTAGGTTGCAACGTTGCAATCATCAGAACCTAAAGCCTATCTATGCGTAAAACCCTGAAGTTCCTGCTGACGCTGACCGTCTCGCTGATAGCGATGTTGGCTTTCCGGTCGTTGGTGGCAACCATATACACTGTCGAAGGCGAGGGACTGGCTCCTATCTTCCTTGCAGGCGACCGCGTGATGGTCAACCGTTGGAGCTACGGTTTGCGCACAGGCAGCGACAACGGGTTGTTCAGCTACGGACGACTATGCCGTCAGCAGGTAGAAGTAGGCGACTTCATCGCGTATGAAGATCCACGCGACTCTTCCGACCAGACCATTCTCTTCGGACGCTGTCAGGCCCTGCCGGGCGATACGGTCTATTATGACGGGCGGCTGGTCGTGGTGCCCAGCACAAAAGACTGTGCCGATGCCGATTATTACTGGATACGCGCCTTGGGCGAAGGCAATCCCACCGACTCCCGACAGCTGGGATTTATCAGTGAACAGAGAATTATTGGTCGCGCCTTCCTTGTCGTTTTCAACCATGATGCAGAGCAACCTCTGTGGCGTGGATGGAAGGGCAATCGTCTGCTACTCCTACCATGACGGCTACGCTTAGCTCTACCTATTTCGGCCCAGTGCAGTGGTATCAGAAACTTCTGCGCTACGCCCATGTGTTCATCGAGCACCATGACAGCTACCAGAAGCAGACCTACCGCAACCGCTGTCTCATCGCCACGACCAACGGTGTACAGGCGCTCACCGTGCCTGTGAGCGTGGATGTCCACTCTCACGGTGTAAGAGTCTCCGACCACGGCAACTGGCGACACCAGCACTGGCAGGCATTGCAATCGGCCTATGGCGACTCGCCGTTCTTCGAATTCTACGAAGACGACCTTCGCCCCTTCTACAACGAGCGGTGGGAGTATTTATACGACTATAACGAGGCTATCCGCCAGAAAATGTGCGAACTGCTCGACATTCATCCCGTTGTCAGTGCAACGACCGAATATCAGCATCACCCCGAGAATGACTTCCGCAACAGCATCCAACCTAAAATAATAGCGCCGGATGCTGACTTTCAGCCCCGGCGCTATTATCAGGTCTACGAACTGAAGCATGGTTTCCTACCCAATCTGAGCATACTCGACCTGCTCTTCAACATGGGACCGGAAAGTATCTTCTATCTTCTTTGACAACGCTTCATCCATGATGGAACACTACTTTGTTCGGGTTGCCCGAACAAAGTATAATATTAATAATATGTACGCGAGGAGAGCCAGAAGCTCTGAAAGCGGATTGGCGAGCCATGCTTCGTTGATGAGGTTTACACCACCAAAACGCAGCAATGCACTTACCACGCCCATCAGTGCTCCACCGGCGATGAAGCCTGAGGCTATGAGCGTGCCACGCTCGCCACGAGCATCGTTGACGGCTTTGTCCTTCGACCGCGTGGTGACGTACCAGTTCACGGCTCCACCCACCAACAATGGAAGGTTCAGCTCTAAGGGAATGAACATGCCCAGTGCAAAGGGCAGCGCGGGAACCTTACTCAGAGTCAGGATGATGGCAATGGCAGCACCGATGGCATAGAGCAGCCATGGTGCTCCGACACCATTCATCAGCGGGTCGATAACGGCAGCCATGGCGTTGGCCTGCGGGGCAGCAAGCTGACCAGAAGCAAAACCATAGGTTTCGTTGAGCAGCATCATCACACCGCCCACGGTAGCTGCCGATACCAGTGTGCCGAGGAACTTCCATGTCTCCTGCTTTCGGGGAGTCGTACCCAGCCAGTAACCAATCTTCAGGTCAGTGATGAAAGCACCTGCCATGCTAAGAGCAGTACAAACCACACCGCCCATAATCAGCGCAGCCAGCATGCCGCTGGTTCCTTTCAATCCCACGCCCACCATCACCACTGAGGCAAGGATGAGCGTCATCAGCGTCATGCCCGACACTGGGTTCGAGCCCACAATGGCAATGGCATTGGCTGCCACGGTTGTAAACAGGAAAGCGATGACCGCCACCAATACGATGGCTACCAATGCAAAGAGCATATTGCCGTCCATCACGCCGAACCAGAAGAACACAAACGTCAGAAGAATGGTTACCACCGAGGCAATCATTATGAACTTGAAAGGCAGGTCCTTCTCCGTACGCTTCGCTTCTATCGAAGCACCTTCGCTTCCCTTCATCTCCTTAGCAGCCAGCGACACGGCTCCCTTGATGATACCCCACGACTTGATGATGCCGATGATACCGGCCATGGCAATAGCGCCGATACCGATACTCTTGCCATAGCTCTTGAATATCTGCTCGGGCGACATGTCGCCCACAGCTGTTGTTATCGACGGATCCCACTGGTTCAACACGTCACCACCCCAAATCAGGGCCATACCCGGCACCACCAGCCACCAGACGGCTACCGAACCGAGGCAGATAATCAGTGCATACTTCAAACCAATGATATAGCCCAGGCCAAGGACGGCTGCGCCTGTGTTTACCTTGAACACAAGCTTTGCCTGGTCGGCCAGCTGCTCGCCCCAGCTAACAACGCGCGAGGTGAAGTTCTCGTTCCACCAACCAAACGTGGCAACCATAAAGTCATAGAGACCACCTACCAGTCCTGCCAGCAAGAGTGGCTTTGCCTGGTCGCCTCCCTTTGCTCCGCTCACCAAAACCTGTGTAGTAGCTGTAGCCTCTGGGAACGGATACTTGCCGTGCATGTCGCTGACAAAATACTTGCGAAACGGTATCAGGAATAATATGCCGATGATGCCGCCGAGGAGCGACGAGATGAAGATGTTGATGAACGATGCCGACATCTCCGGGTACTTAGCCTGAAGAATGTAGATGGCGGGCAAAGTAAAAATGGCACCGGCGACCACGGCACCGGAACAAGCACCTATCGACTGAATGATGACGTTCTCGCCCAAAGCCTTTGACCGCTTCGTGGCTGTACTGACTCCCACGGCAATGATGGCAATGGGGATGGCAGCCTCGAACACCTGGCCTACCTTCAATCCCAAATAGGCAGCAGCGGCCGAGAACAACATGGCCATAATCACGCCCCATATCACCGACCACGCATTCACCTCAGGATAAACGCCCTTGGGCGACATGAGCGGCTCGTAGCTCTCTCCTTCTTTCAGTTCCCGGAACGCATTCTCGGGCAACTGGCTTTTGATTTCATCCATAATACTATAATTGAAGATTTATCATGATCTCAAAACATGTCCCGCGTCTTTCTTGCGGCCCACCTTGAAGCGGTCGAAGCCCTCGCCATACACACCAATGACTGCACTCTGAGACACAAAGGCCTGAGGATCTATCTCATTGATGATATGGAAAATCATGCTGCTCTCACGACGCTTAGCGAGTACGAAGAGCAGCTTCACCTCATGACCGGTGTAGAGGCCAGTGCCATTGATGACAGTACATCCACGGTGAGCCATGTTGATACGGCGGCCTATCTCTTCCCATTTCTGACTGACAATAAAGAACTGAACAGAGGAACGACTGGAGTTCACTACTTGGTCGATACAGAAAGCAGTGACGTAGAGCACCACATAGCCATAAATGACCTTCTCCCAGTCTTTCAACACCAGATAACTGCTGAAGATAATAAAGACATCGCAAATAAGAATGACACGCCCCAAAGAGATGTCGCGATACTTGTTGATAATGGCAGCTATGATGTCGGTGCCGCCCGTAGAACCACCTACAGACAGGCCAAGTCCCACACCGCAGCCACAGAACACCGAACCTATAATTGCTGCCATAAACGGCTGGTCGGCCAGCAGGTGGGCATTATAGTTGGCGCGCACTACCGATACACCCACGGTGAGCACTGTCACCGCAAAGATTGTCTTCACGCAGAAGCGCCAGCCAAGGACCTTCAATGCAATGAGCAGTAGCACAGCATTGATGAAGAAATAGCTCAGCTGCACAGGAATACCCGTACCCCAGAACAAAATGCTCGACACACCGGCAATACCGCCTGTGGTAATATTGTTGGGCAGCAGGAAGATAGACCATCCGATGCAATAGCTCAACATACCAATGGCAATGGTCATATAATCGCGCACTTCCTTGAAAATGCTCTTCTTGGGCACTGTAATAATATCCATAGTTCTTTTTATTTGCTAAAAGCCGCCTGGTTGCGATTAACCGGGCGGCTTTTCCGTGGTATGCTAAATTGAGGCTTCAGACACAACTATTCTATTACTGGGCAATGGGGTGCAAATACCAGTCGGCATTCTCAGCACCCTGAGTAGTTGACCACTTAAGGAATCCGGGATAGATTTCGTCAATCTTCTTGCTCTCGTTCTCTCTCTTAAGAATTGTGTTCTTGAAGTTCTCGATGTTTGCACCATAGAGGAAGAAAGCGAAGGGATAGTCACTGTCGCGAACAAAATATTTTCCTTCTTCAGGTATTGAAGCATCGTCTTTCGTTCCGAAATAGCCTAAAACCATCTTCGATGTAGGAGCCTCGAACGGGATGTGAACCTCCCAAGTCATGTCGTTGGCTTCCTCACGATAGATGAATGGCTGTACCGAGGCCAGTGAGTTGGTGGTCTGACCCTTAGAATAGTTTACTTCGATGATGTAGGTTGTACCCAGCTCTGCCTTTACATCGCTGGTAAGATAATACACATCGTCTGCAACAGCATAGTTTGCTTCAACAACTTCGGTTGAACCGGCAGCCATCTTCTTCATCACAACGCTCGAAGGACTGACGGGGGTATTCAGCTTCAGCGCAAGACCACTTTTAAGGTCTACATAGTTCTGATAGGTTGTCAGATAGAATGTCTCCTTAATAATCTTGTATTCTTTCTCGTTGCTCTGCTTTGACATCAGCTTCTCGTGCTTGTAGTCTACAATAACGTCGTTCAAGTCATAGTCACCTTTGTTGGGCCACAGGTCCTCAAAGGCATAGACACCCATCGTCGTCGACTTTTTGTCCTCAACCATAGGCAGCGGAGTGAAGGCATTGACTGGCTTCAGGGCAAAGATTACGTCATCATAGTCCTGATCGTTGCAGGCATCTTCGAATGAGACGATGGCATACTTGTCACCCTCAGGTGAGATATAAGAGAACTTGGCCGAACGGCTCTTGCCTTCTGGATTAGGATACTGATAGGGTGCTTTACCAGGCTGGCCGAAGGGACGGCAGTAGGATGCTCCGGGCGTTGACGATCCCCATACATTATACTTACGCTTTCCGTCGCCAAAGCCTTTAATCACGTTATTGTCGTTCTGCATGCCCCAACCATTGGTTTTCAGGATGAAGCCAATCCTGATGCCGGCAGGGAATATTTTAGTAGCCTCCGACAAGTCACCATTGTTGGCAATATTAGGATAGTACATCAACTGAACAGCATCACCACGGTTCAAAGCGATATTGCCGTTATAGTTCATGTTGCTCTTGAAATTAGCCCAGAGACCGTCCTGAGTATTGGGAAACAACATGATGATATTCAAGTCGGCAGGACCAGAGGGATGCTCGCTTTCCTTGTAATAATAGTAGCCCATTGTGCAATTCCAGCAGGTGCTTCCACCCAACAGCGTAAGAGATACCTCCGACGCTTTCTCTAAAGTCAGGTCAGGATAGTCAAGATACTCGGAACTGCAGGTCTTGTTCGTGTTAAGTGCCTGCCCAACGGTCGAATACAATCCGGCAATCTCATCGCTGGTAAAGAACAACTCTGGGTCTGCCTCACCCGGCTGAAGGATATAGCTGGGACGTCCACTCTCAGAGTCCCATGTACCCAGCGGAGTCAGCCAGTCTTTGTAAATACGCTCGCCCGTGTTGTTGCCCTTTTCGTCGACGATAAACGACAGATAAGGCATGGTCGAGATGTCGTCGGTCTGTTGACCGCTTCTGGTAACAACTGCGCTACGCTTTCTGGAGGTGACGGGATTGCTGGCCACAGCCGAGGCAACACCTTTCTCCACATTAACCTCAATCACATGGTCGTTAACCAAGAAATGCCCCGTCACCACATAGAGGTGCGTAGCAAAAGATGGCAACTGAACGAGCATATTGTACCGTCCGTCGGCATTTGTGTAATCCTCGAAAATAGGCGAAATGCTTTCATCAAGATACTCCTCCTCGCCTTCAGTGATAATGGGATTCTCTGCGTAGACGCTGAAGAACACAGGTCCATAAGTCTCGAATGCCGAATAATCGACAGTCAGCTTCACATTCTTGATGGTAGAAAAGTCGAAAGTGTTTGCCACTTTGACAGGTTCATTGTTGACTTCAGGACTATACAAGTCCTTTTCCTTGCACGAAAAGACAACTACGAGCAAAGCCATCAGTAGAGCTACATTAATAAATCTCATAATAAAAAGTACTTTTTGGTTGATCTTAATTCGGATGCAAAGATACATCTTTTCCACGAAAAAGCAACATAAAATCTCTTGAAAGTTACAAAAAGCGGCTTTTTTTTACTTTTGAACCTTCTTTTTGGCAAATTTTCCTTACCTTTGCAGCGCAAATCAAGCTTGAATGATGAAGAAACTGTATATTGAGACTTATGGGTGCCAGATGAACGTGGCCGACTCGGAGGTAGTGGCCAGTATCATGCAGATGGGTGGCTACGAGACGACAGACTCTATAGATGATGCCGACGCGGTATTCTTGAACACCTGCTCCGTGCGTGACAATGCCGAACAGAAGATTCTGCATCGGTTAGAGGCGCTGAACGCGCTGCGCCGCCAACGCCAAACTGCGAACAACACGAACAAGCCCACAGGACTGATTATTGGCGTATTAGGCTGTATGGCTGAACGTGTAAAAGAAGACTTGTTAGAACATCATCATGCCGACCTGGTGGCAGGACCTGACGCTTATCTCAGCCTGCCTGACCTGACAGCACAGGCAGAGATGGGACACAAAGCCATCAACATCGAACTGTCGCTCACAGAGACCTATCGCGACATTGTTCCCCAACGTCTACATGGTGCACGTATCGGTGGCTTTGTAAGCATCATGCGTGGTTGCAACAATTTCTGCCATTACTGCATCGTTCCCTACACCCGTGGCCGAGAGCGCAGCCGCGACGTTGAGAGCATACTAAAAGAAGTGCGCGATTTGCGCGACCGAGGATATAAGGAGGTGACGCTGCTGGGACAGAACGTAAACTCTTTCAGAAAGGAGTTAGAAGGAGTTAGAGGAAGTAAAAGGGAGTTAGAGGACATCACTTTTGCGAGGTTGTTAAGGATGGTGGCCAGGGAAGTGCCTGAGATGCGCGTACGTTTCACCACCAGCCATCCGAAAGACATGAGCGATGAGACGCTACGTGTCATTGCCGAGGAGCCCAACGTCTGTAGACACATCCACCTGCCCGTTCAAAGCGGAAGCGACAAGATTCTGAAGCTGATGAACCGCAAGTACACCCGCGAGTGGTATATGGAACGTGTGGCTGCCATCCGCCGTATCATCCCCGACTGCGGCTTGTCGACCGACATCTTCGTGGGCTATCACGACGAGACGGAGGAGGATCACCAGCTCTCGCTATCGCTGATGCGCGAGGTGGGCTACGACTCGGCCTTTATGTTCAAGTACTCTGAACGTCCTGGCACCTATGCGTCGAAGCATCTTCCTGACAACGTGCCCGAAGAGGAAAAGATCCGAAGACTCAACGAGCTCATCGCCCTACAGACAGAGATTTCGGCACAACAGAACAAGAAGGACGAGGGCAAGGAGTTTGATGTACTCGTTGAAGGCTTCTCAAAGCGTTCACGTGAACAACTTTGCGGCAGAACCGAGCAAAACAAAATGGTGGTGTTCGACAAGAACGGCCATCATATTGGCGAGACCGTCCGCGTACACATCACTGGAAGCACCAGTGCGACCCTTTTGGGCGAACCACTCACATAAGACCAGAAGGATAATTAGCCGAGCCCCTAAGACCCAAAAGTCATATAAGTCATGAAAGAATTCCTGCAAGTACTGCGGCGGTTCGTGCCGCCCTACAAGAGATACTTAGTGCTGTCGGTGGTGTTCAACATCCTGTCGGCAGTGCTCAACATCTTCTCGTTCGCCGCGCTGATACCAATTCTTGACATCATCTTCAAGACCGGCGATACCGAGAAGGCCACTACGCTCATGGCCTGGGATCTGGGCAACGCCGAAACAGTGCTGATGAACAACATGAACTATTATGTCAACCAACTCATCGGCTATGTAGGGCAGACGACCACGTTGCTCGTCATCGGCATTTTCCTTGCGGTGATGACAGCACTGAAGACGGGAGCCTACTTCCTGTCGGCTGCTACCATTATCCCAATCCGTACAGGTGTGGTACGCGACATACGCAATCAGCTCTATCGGAAGATTACTTCGTTACCGCTCGGATTCTTCTCCGAGGAACGCAAGGGTGACATTATTGCACGTATGAGCGGTGATGTGCAGGAGGTCGAGAACTCCATCATGGCTTCGCTCGAGATGCTGTTCAAGAACCCTATCCTGATTATCAGCTATTTCCTCATCCTGCTTTTCATCTCTTGGCAACTCACAGTCTTCACCCTCATCATCGTGCCAGTGATGGGATGGTTCATGGGCTGGGTAGGCCGTAAGCTGAAAGCTCAGAGCGTAAAAGCACAAGGACTGTGGAGCGACACGATGAGCCAGGTGGAAGAGACGCTGGGCGGACTGCGCATCATCAAGGCGTTTTGTGCCGAGGGGAAGATGAACCGCCGTTTCGACAGCGTGAACTCAGCCTATCGTAACGACATCATGCGGGTAAATATCCGCCAGTCCATGGCCCATCCGATGTCTGAATTTCTCGGCACGGTAATGATTGTCATCGTGCTTTGGTTCGGTGGTGTGCTGGTGTTGAACTACCAGACGCTTTCGGGTCCCATCTTTATATATTATATGGTGATGCTCTACTCTATCATCAACCCACTGAAAGACTTTTCGAAAGCCTCATACAACATACCGAAAGGTCTGGCTTCTATGGAACGCATCGACAAGATCCTAATGGCTGAGAATACCATCATAGAACCTGAACGGCCACACCACATTGCTGCCTTTGAGCATCAGATTGAGTTCCGGCATGTATGGTTCAAATATGGTGAACAGTGGGTACTTCGCGACATCAACCTTACGATTCCCAAAGGAAAGACTATTGCCATCGTGGGACAGTCGGGCAGCGGCAAGTCTACACTCGTCGACCTTATCCCCCGTTACTACGATGTCCATCAAGGCGAAGTGCTCATCGACGGCATCAACGTGAAGAATTTGGGCATACACGACCTGCGCCAGCTCATCGGCAACGTGAACCAGGAGGCCATTCTCTTCAACGACTCGTTCCGCAACAACATCGCGTTTGGCGTTCCGGAAAGTCTGGATTCTCTGGACAATCCGGACCATCCGAAGAGCCTTGACGCTCGCATCGAGGAAGCGGCCAAGATTGCCAATGCCTACGACTTCATCATGCAGTCGGAACAGCACTTCGACACCAATATCGGCGATCGTGGAGGACGACTCTCCGGTGGTCAGCGCCAACGTGTATCCATTGCCCGGGCCATTCTGAAGAACCCGCCCATCCTCATCCTTGACGAGGCCACCAGCGCCCTTGACACTGAGAGCGAGCGTTTAGTACAAGACGCCCTGGAGCGATTGATGAAAACACGCACCACCGTGGCCATAGCCCACCGCCTGTCGACCATCAAGAACGCCGACGAGATTATCGTGCTTCATGAGGGTCGTATTGTGGAGCGCGGCACCCATGACGAACTGCTCTCCTTCGACGGATATTACAAGAAACTCAACGACATGCAATCGCTGTGAAGCAACGACTCCTTTTCCTACTGAAGTTCTACCTGCTATTGGTACTCGTGTTCATTGTAGCCAAGGTGGTGTTCATGCTCTCTTACTTTGGTGAGCAGCCTTTCAGTGTGGGTGATGTCTGCAATGTCATTCGCCACGGACTGAGTCTCGACCTCAGCACTGCGCTCTACTTTCTCATCGTACCCTTCCTCCTCACGATTGTCAGTTTCTGGACGAAAATGCCTAAATGGCTGTTCCGTGCCTACTACGTCCTTGTGGCAGTAGCATTTTCCTTGGCTTTCGTGTCCGACACCAGCCTCTACGGGTTCTGGCACTTCAAGCTCGATGCCTCCTGCCTGCAATATCTTGAGACACCCACAGAGGCTATGGCCAGTGTAAGCTCCGGCTATCTCCTGATACGCCTGCTTATAGTTATCGGAGTGGGTGCGGCAATATGCGGTTTAGCGTGGAAAACAGATAGTTTAGAACACCCGACCATCTCTACCCTAAGCCATAAATTAAGAAACACCCTACTTTTTATTCTTCTCATTCCTCTCATTGTCATTGGCATACGTGGTGGACTCGACGAGTCGACTACCAACATCGGACAGGTGTACTACAGCGATAATCAATTCCTGAATCACTCGGCCGTGAATCCCGTATTCTCGTTTCTTGCCAGCCTCGACAAGTCGGGCGACTATATCACCGCTTACGACTTTTACGACGAAGAGAAATGCCAGCGGCTCACTGACAGTCTTTTCTCAACCCAAAGCACTGACTCAGACACGCTACTCAACACTTCACGGCCTAACATCGTTATCATCCTGATGGAGAGCTGCGGCGGGCAGTTCACGAAGATTGGTGGTCACAACGACATTACGCCTAACTTGAACCGATTGATGGATGAGGGCATCAGCTTCAAGGAGTGCTATGCCAACTCATGGCGAACGGACAAAGGTACGGTAAGCGTACTCAGCGGCTATCCCGCCTTCCCCATCACGTCAGTGATGAAGGTTCCCGAGAGAAGCCGTAAGCTACCTTCCATCGCCGCCTCATTAGTACTGGAAGGCTATGAGAACAGTTTCTTCTACGGTGGCGATATCAACTTCACCAACATGCGCAGCTATGTCATGTCCTCTGGCTACAGCCGCCTGCGCTGGAAAGCTGACTACAGTATAAGTGAACAGCGGTCGGCCCAATGGGGCGTTCGCGACGACCTGATGTTCGCATCTCTGCTCGATGACATCCGGCAGGAAAAGTCTGAGCACTGGATGAAAACCTTGCTGACACTTTCCAGCCATGAACCTTGGGACGTTCCGACGCACGAACTTGACGATAAGGTCTACAATGCCTTTCATTATTTAGATGGCTGCGTAGGCCAGTTTGTCGACAGTCTGCGACAAATGCCTCAGTGGAAGAACCTGCTCGTTGTCATCCTGCCCGATCACGGCTACCGTTATCAGGGCATCGACGAAACCACCCGTCTCTACAACCACATACCCCTGATATGGACTGGAGGTGCCATCAAGGAACATCGCGCCATAGACCGACTGTGTAACCAAAGCGACTTGGCAGCCACACTCCTTGGCCAGATGGGCATCGACCATAAGGCGTTCACCTTCAGCCGCGACGTTATGAGCAACGACAGCCTTATACCGATGGCCTGGCATACGTATAATAATGGTGTGACGGTCTATGATACTGCTGGCTTCGTGGCCTACGACCTCGACGTTGAGAAGGTCATAGCCCGTGAAGGCCAAAACGAACAGGAACTGTTAGAACGTGCCAAGGCACTGCTACAGCTCACGTCGCACGATCTTGTCAGGAAATAGCTATAATTTTCTCTGTCTTACTGCCTCGAACATCAGAATTGCTGCCGACACCGAGACATTAAGCGAATCAATACGCCCTAACATGGGAATGCGGATATGTGCATCGGCAGCCTCACGCCACTGGTTGGTGAGTCCTGTCGATTCGGTGCCCATCACAATGGCAGTGGCACGACGCATATCTGTATCGTAGTACAAGCGGGAGTCCTGTAGTTGTGCAGTAAGAATGCTGATGCCGCGCTGCTTCAGGAAGGCTATGCACTCTTCTGACGTACAAGCCACCGAGGGCACACTGAAGAAGCCTCCCACACTGGAACGGATAAGGTTTGGGTTAAACAGATCGGTAAGCGGATCACACACAATGACAGCATCGACCTTGGCCGCATCGGCCGAACGCAGGATAGCCCCCAGATTGCCCGGTTTCTCAACACGCTCAACCACCACGAGTAACGGGTTCTCTGGCAACTGCAAGTCTGAAAGTCTGAATGTCCGTGTCTTCACCTCAGCCATCATCCCCTCTGTTCCACCCCGATAGGCCATCTTTTCATAGAGACTGGCAGACACCTCAAAGAGTTTAACATCGGGTGACAATGGTGGCAACGTACCACAGATGGCAGGGCAGTAGAACACGCTGTCAATCTGGAAACCGCCGTCGAGGCAGTGCTCCAACTCGCGCCTACCCTCAACGACGAACAATCCTTCCTTACGACGCTCTGACGACTTTTGTTGCAGCGCCATAAACTGTTTCACCTTCGGGTTCTGTGCGCTTGTGATGATTGTTGCTGTCATGGTGCAAAGGTAATCATAAATGGGGAAACGGCAAAACAATTCATCAGAAAAAAAACGAAAACGGCCATCCCAGCAACGATCGCTGGCTTGATGGCCGTATTCCTTGAAAATGTAAGAAAACAGAGATACAACTTCCCAGTCTGCTCTGTTGGTGTGTTTTAATCCTTCAATGATTTATTATTATAGAGAAAGCATAGAAATTCCTTGTCAATATCGCCTGTCAGGCAGACGATGGTCATCTGCTTGCGCACATTGTCCTCACGTAGCATAATGAGTTCGGCAGTGCGCCCTTTCTTATCCTGTCGGGTGTAGAACGTACCTCGCACCTCATCGGTCTGAAATTCCTGCTCTGCCTTAAAACGGCTTGCATATTTCTTGATGAGTAGCTCGGCTCGCTCATAATACTCAGTGGGAGCTGTTACGATGCGTGCACTCTTCAGCTTGCTGATGGCTTGTTCGAACGCTTCCGACCGTTCGTCATCACCCTGATGATTCTCAACAATCTGCTCCATCATCTTCGGACTCACGGTGATGCATTTCACCATTGAGTCGCCTTCGCATACGGTCATGAACTTCCCCACGAAGTCCATCGCTTGTTGGGCTTCAACAACCATCGCTATGGTTATTGTCAGGAGCAATGTCAGTATCCTTTTCGTTTTCATACTTCCATGAAGGCAGTAGTCGCTTTTTCTTCAGAGGCCCAGCGGGCTTCTATCAGTTGATGGACACCGAATCGGGCTGCTGCGTGAGCACCGACATGAGCGAGTCACCCTTGCTTGCCTGGATAAAGCCCTCGCTCATGAGCTGCAGGGCGTCCTCCACCTGGTCGCATGCCATGCCGGGATCGTCATAGGTGTCCTTATAGTTGGCGTAGTTAATTTCGTCGGACTGTTGGCTCGAGCTGCTGCTCGTCGAAAGGTTCATAGCCTGTCCCAATGCGAGCACTATAGCCACCACAGCGGCAGCCCTGAGCAGCGGCCGCATGCGCTCGGCAAGGCTCACAGTGCGAGCCTTCACTTTCGGTGCGCCCTCGGTCAGTGCAAGGATGCGCTCGTCAAAATCGTCGGCGAGCTGCTCCTTTGCTGTCAAGGCGGCGAAAAGCGGCCTGTACTGGCGCAATACCTCAGGCACTTTGTCCTCGTCTTGGGCAAAGAACGTGCGCAGGATCTGTTCTTCCTGCAATGTGGTCTCGCACTGGAAATAGTGCTCCACGAGTTGTTCTATGTACTTATAGTCCATACTTTTCGGTTTCGATGAAACGTTGGCGAATGGTCTGGCGGGCGCGGAAGATGCTGACCTTCACTTGTTGCTCGCTGATGCCCATCACCTCTGCAATTTCCTTATAGGCTTTCCCCTCGATGTCGCGCAACTGCATGCAGGAGCGCTGTTTCTCGGGCAGCTCGTCCATCAGTCTTTTTACCAGGCTGATCCGGTCGTTGGCCACTGTCTGCTGCTCTGGGTTGGCCCTTGTCGAGAAGTCGGGTGTGTCGTATTCCTGTGTGTTCAGCGACAGTTGCTGGTTGCTCATTTGCTTTTGCCTGTCAAGTGCCAAATTGCGGCAGATGGTCGTCGTGAATGCCTCAATGGATTCTATCTCGCTCCACTGTTCGCGCCGGTTCCACACCCTAATCATCGTTTCCTGCACAACATCCTCGGCCTCCGCACTGTTGAGGGTGATGCGGAGTGCCAAGCGAAAGAGCATGTCCTTCAGCGGTAGCACGTCGGCACGAAAACTGATTTTTTTCATCCTCTATATAATAATAGGACGACTGAGAAACCGAAAAGTTACAGTCGTCCCGTTATTTTTTTATCTTTTCTTTTTCCTGGCCTCATCAGGCCTGCTCCTGAAAGTCGAGATCGGCCTCAACCACGAAGCTCACCTCCTGTGGGTCGAGCTCACCTCGGCCCTGCTTCAATGACTGTTCGCAGACGTAAGCTGCCACTTTCTCCATGTCGATGTCTATTTCATCGTCATTAGTGTCAAGGACTCCGCTCGACACATAATATTCCACGATCTCATCAAGCATCCACAGCAACTGCTCGTCGCTGTATTTATCCTTCATGTCCTGAGGCAGCTGCTTTCTGATGAAAGCCATCTCACGTCGGGTCTCCTCCTCATCCATGAGGAGTTCATCGTCAATACTCGCCATATCAAAGCAGAGCCTCGAATTTTTCCTCAAACTTCTGCTTGGGCAGTGCGCCAACCAGTTTGTCGACCACTTCTCCGTTCTTGAAGAACAGGATCGTGGGGATGTTACGAATGTTGAACTCGGCAGCCAGGTCATCGTTATCCTCCACGTCGCACTTCGCCACGACAATCTTGCCGTCATACTTCTCAGCAAGTTCGCTCAGGATAGGTGCCACCATGCGGCAAGGGCCGCACCACGTTGCCCAGAAATCAACTACAAAAGGCAGGTCGCCTTTCTTCAGACTCTCAAAATTCTCGCTTGTCAATTGTACTTCCATCTCAGTTGTTGTTTTTTTATAGGGTTGATAATGATACTTGCATCACCACTTGCGCCGCCAAGACTGGCACTTCCCACAAGTGACGCTGCAAATATACAAAATAAAGCCGATACGGCAAAACGATTTTGGAAGATTAACGCATGAAACTGCCAATCCAGCACATTTTTTTGTGCCTATAATGTTGCAGAATTCAGAAAAAAGGCGTACCTTTGCCCCACATTAATCACAAAAAAACATTTTAATCACAATGAACGAAAACGAACAGAAGCAGCAAAGCCTGCAGATAGAACTGTCGCCCGAGGCCGCTCAGGGCGAGTACGCTAATTTTGCCATTATCACCCACTCCAGCTCGGAATTTATCATCGACTTCGCGCGTATGCTTCCTGGCTTATCCAAGGCTCAGGTGCGCAGTCGCGTCATCCTTGCCCCCGAACACGCCAAGCGCCTGTTAGGTGCTCTTCAGGAGAACATCTTGCGCTATGAGCATCAGTTCGGCCAGATCAAGATGCCCGAAAACCAGAAGGCTCCGCGCACCATTGCCCCCTTCAACGTGGGTGGTAACAAGGGCGAGGCTTAGGCCTTTCTCGCAACAACGATGCCAACGTAAAAGAATCGATATGAAGAAGCCATTGACACTTTGCTTGGGTTGCGTCGTCGTGTTAGCCAGTTGCTCTTCAACGGCAGGGACAGGCGCCTACGTGGGCGGACAGTTCGGACATGTGATAGGCTCGGCCATCGGTGGAATCACCGGTGGATTCCACGGTCACGAAGTAGGTTCGCTGATTGGTACTGTGGGAGGTGCTGTGGCTGGTGCTGCCATTGGCTCTGCCGTTGACAACGCCCAGCAAAAGCAGTATGAGAAGGTTACTGCACAGCGAAGGCAGACAGTAAGACCGCAAGAGCAGCAAAGTCGTAGCCATCAGGATGCAACCGACGAGAGTGGCTACGACCCGCAGGGACGTGGCGACGACCGTATCTCCTTCGATCCTGGCGATCAGGCATCTCAGGGCCAGTATACTTTGTCGAATCCTCGCGACGTAGAACCCACTGAAGAGAATGTTGCCTCGGTCGACGGTAACGACTACCGGCATGCACCACTGTTGCTTATACGCAATGCGCGTGTCATCGATGCCAACAAGGACATGGTGCTCACACGGAACGAGGAGTGCAAGATTTCGTTTGAAATCATGAACAATACCGACCATCCCGTGTTCAATGTTAGGCCCACCCTGATTGAGTTGACAGGCAACAAGCATGTTCATATCTCGCCAAACCTGGACATAGAGTGCATTCCCGCCAAGGGGGGCATACGCTATACAGCCACCATCCTGGCTGACGGCAGGCTGAAAGACGGCGAGGTGAAGATGCGGATAGCCGTGATACACAACAAGAGCGAGGTGGTTTCGCAGATACAGGAGCTGTCGATACCTACGCGCAAGAAATAACAGAACTTTGTAGTATTATTGGTTCAGATAGTCAAGAAAACGCTCATACCAGCTTTTCTTGGCTGTCTGTTCTATTTGTCGGTGCACATCATGGGTGTTAATCAGGACAGTGTCTTGCCAGACTGGCTTCATGCGCGGCTCCATCATCGGTGTGGCCAGCTCCAGTTCGGGAATCTTCACCTGCGTGGTATCCTTAAGCGGAATGTTGGTCTCGCTGACACGCTCGACAACAACAGATGCAATACCCTGCGCGAGGATGTCCAACTGCTTGGCAGCACCCCACGAGAGGTCGATGATGCGACGACGGCCAAAAGGGCCACGGTCTGTTACGCGCACGACGACCACCCTTCCATTGGCCGGGTTGGTCACTTTGAGTAGTGTTCCAAAGGGAAATGTACGGTGGGCACAGGTCAAGCTGTCGTGATGCAGGCGCTCACCACTCGACGTTTTCCGCCCCGTAGCTTTCTTCGAATAATAAGAAGCAATGCCCTTTTGCGTCTGGCCAGAGACCTTGCTAAGTGAAAAGTGAAAAGTGAAAAGTGAGAAATTTGCTACCGCACCAACGAGGAAGACGCACAATACGATTACGCGTCTCAACAACACTTCGGTAGCAAATTTTTCACTTTTCACTCTTCACTTTTCACTCTTCACTTTTCACTTTTCACTCTTCACTTTTCACTTTCCACTATTACCTACACAATGCCCTGCGCCAGCATGGCCTTGGCGACCTTCATGAAACCGGCGACGTTAGCACCTTTCACGTAGTTGATGTATCCACTGGGCTCCTTGCCATACTTCACGCACTGCTGGTGGATGCCTGCCATGATCTGATGCAGACGCTGGTCGACCTCCTCGGCAGTCCACGACATGCGCATGGAGTTCTGCGTCATCTCAAGACCGCTGGTAGCCACGCCACCGGCGTTGACGGCCTTGCCAGGAGCGAAGAGCTGACCTGCGGCAATGAACTTATTAACGGCCTCGGCCGTGCAACCCATATTCGACACCTCTGCCACGCACAGCGGCTTCTGAGCCAGGATCTTATCGGCATCGTCGCCGTTCAGCTCGTTCTGGGTAGCGCACGGCAAATAGATATCGGCCTTCTGCTCCCAGGGTTTCTTCCCTTCGAAGAACTGTGAGCCGGGGAATTCGTCGGCATAGGGTTGGCAGATGTCATTGCCCGAGGCACGCAGCTCAAGCAGATAGTCGATCTTCTCGGCATCAAGGCCTGCAGGATCGTAGATATAGCCGTCAGGACCACTGATGGTGATGACCTTGGCACCCAGCTCGGTAGCCTTCTTGGCAGCGCCCCAAGCCACGTTGCCAAAGCCTGAGAGTGCCACGGTCTTTCCTTTGATGTCGAGTCCATGGGTATCCATCATGTGGTGTACGAAGTATAGTGCACCGAAGCCTGTGGCCTCTGGACGCAGGATAGAGCCGCCCCACTCCATGCCCTTACCCGTAAGGGTGGCACCGTGGAACTGTGAGGTGAGCTTCTTGTACATGCCAAAGAGATAGCCAATCTCGCGTCCGCCCACACCGATGTCGCCTGCAGGCACATCCATATCGGGACCAATGACCTTATAGAGCTCCATCATGAAAGCCTGACAGAAACGCATGATCTCGGCATCGCTCTTGCCGCGCGGAGCAAAGTCAGAGCCGCCCTTGCCACCGCCCATGGGCAGTGTGGTGAGCGCATTCTTGAAGGTCTGCTCGAAGCCGAGGAACTTCAGTATGCTCAAATTGACTGAGGGATGGAAACGCAGACCACCTTTGTACGGACCGATGGCGCTGTTGAACTGCACGCGATAGCCAATGTTCACCTGTACTTCGCCCTTGTCATCGACCCAAGGCACGCGGAACGTGGTGATGCGCTCGGGCTCAACGATACGCTCTACAATCTTGGCCTTCTCAAATTCGGGGTGTTGATTGTAGACATCTTTAATAGATTCCAGCACCTCGCGGACTGCCTGCAGGAATTCCAACTCACCTGGATGCTTGCGCTCCAAGCCTTGCATAATTTTCTCAACTTCCATAGTGTTACGATTTAAAAGTATGTCGGTTTGTTATTAGAACGCGGCAAATTTAAGGAAAAAAACAATACCCACCAAGAAAAAATGGGATATTTTTTCCCTAACAGGTTACAATTTGTTAAATCATCTTCTTTCAGACTGTCCAGCCCTTTGTGAATTAAAGTGCTTCGTAATACAAAATCGTCGACTTTGTTAGACAAACTCGTCGACTTTGTTAGACAAAATCGTCGACTTTGTTCAACAAACTCGTCGACTTTGTATCGCAATCGCGTGTTGATTGGTTTCCGAACTACGTTGTCAAACGTAAGAATTCAGACATCGGAAGTACGACCTCCCCTAACTCCTCCTACAGGTGGGAACAGACCAGTGTGGCGAACTGATTACTGTCAAACAAACTTTTTCTGAAGATAAATTGAAGATAGTTTGGTCGTTTCTTCTTTTTGCTGTATCTTTGCACCGATTTTTTTAAACAAACTACAATTTACAATCAAATTTTACATCTATGAAGAAGTATGTCATTGGAGACCGTCTGAAAGACGAATGGATTTCGGTCTTAGACACAGAGAAGAAAAAACTTGAGTTTACTAACCATCTGGCCAGTGCTAAGGAAATCTACGACGAGGAAGTAGCACGCAAAGACCTGAAGAAACTACAGGAGACAGGCTATTTCAGTGACCTGCAGATTTACCTAAAAGAGGACAACAAGGCCTATAAGCCCGACGAACGCGACTCATTCCAAGTATAAAAACAATTAACGGCCACGAATTCGTGGCCGTTAGTTTTTTTGATTCAAGTTCCGGAAGTGGCGAAACCGCCCAGTGTAGGGGCAGGCCCTGTGCCAGCCCGCACTGCCGTAAGGCGGTATGAACGCGCAAAGAACGCCGTGGCATGTAAAGACCAATGCTCAACGTTCTATGAGTACGGTAGCGTATGCCGAGATACCTTCCTCGCGTCCGGTAAATCCGAGACGCTCGGTGGTAGTAGCCTTGATGGAAATCTGGTCGGGGTCACAACCGATGACCTTGGCCAGTGTCTGTTGCATCTGCGGGATATGAGGATTCATCTTAGGACGCTCGGCACAGATAGTAGCATCGACATTGCCTAACCTATAACCTTTCGTAGCAATAAGGTCGATGGTCTTGCGCAGGATGATCTTACTATCCATATTCAACGTGTCTTCTGATGTATCGGGAAAGTGATAGCCAATGTCGCGCATGTTCGCGGCACCGAGCAATGCATCGCAGATGGCATGTATCAGCACGTCGGCATCGCTGTGCCCCAACAATCCTTTCTCGTATGGAATAAGGATTCCCCCCATCCATAAGTCGCGACCCTCCACTAATCTATGGACATCATAGCCCATACCTATCCTAATATTCATAGCGGTAGCAAATTCATCACTTTTCACTTTTCACTTTTACCTGAACAAGTCCTTGATGCCGTCCATGTCGAAAGCCAGGGTGAAGCGAAGGGTCTTGTCGAGCGGATTGCTCTGTCCGGTTGCAATGACATAGCCAACGTCGAGCGAGAATACGTTCATACGGAAACCGCCACCCACGGTGAAATACTTACGGTTACCTTTCGACTCCGACTCATGGTGATAACCGGCACGGATGGAGAACTGGTCGTGGTAGGTATATTCGCCACCGACGCTCCACTGCACTTCCTCCAATTCCTCTTTGAAACCGCCGGGTGCATCGCTGAAGCTCTTGAACATGCCGCTGATGCTTCCCACATCGCTATACTCGCGACGTACGCGATCCTGATAGTCGCTGTTCGATTCGTCAACCTCCTGTCGTGGCACGGTGGGCACCATCAGCTTGTTGGCATCTGCCGAGAACGAGAAGCGGTTCCACTCGTCTACTGGAACCATGAGCGAAGCACCAAGACGCAGGTTAGCCGGTATGAACTGACTTTCCTCATCGCCATAGTATGAAATCTTACTACCAATATTGCTTGCCACGAGACCAAATCCCAACTGACATTCACGCTGTCCTAACATGATATAGTTGTTGTAGTAGAGAGCCACGTCGGCGGCAAAGGCCGAAGCGGGTTTTGAGTCTTCGCTGTAGTCGTAGCGCAGGTCACTGTATATCCAACGCAGGCCAACACCGAGCGAAAACGTCTCGCTGAGCATACGGGAATAAGCCACGTCGAGTGACATTTCGTATGGCTTCACCGTAATGTCGCTTGTCTCGCTGGTAAACACCTCGCCGAGCGAGAAATAGCGCAGCGAGCCCGACAGAGCGGAATAATCACCAATGCGATAGTAGCCAGCCACGTAGGCCATATCAATGTCGTTCACCAGTTGGCGTAGCCACGGTGTATAGTTAAGTGCGATACCGGCACGACTGATACAGAAAGGATACTTGGCGAGATTCCAGTACTGCGAGTTGACATCGGGATCGGTGGCTGCACCTACATCACCCATACCTGCCGAGCGTGCATCGGGTGCAATGGTCTGAGAAATGACGGCATGCTCCACGGGATTGAACATCGTGGATTTGTCGTCCTGTGCTGCAGCCGTAAGGGCAACAGTTGCCAAAAAGGCTGCAAGATATAATCTTAGTAAGCTATTCATCGTAGTTATAAACGCTGTGTGTTCGTGATTTATTGTTTTGGATTTGTTAATTTCTTAACTTGTCCATTGGGTGTACGGCAGATGTAAAGTCCTTTTCGAGGCGGTTTGCTGCCCAGTTTACGACCGGTGGCATCAAAGAATTCCGACGTTCCTACAGTATCTGTACCCACGTTGCTGATACCCAACGGATCGACTACTTCGAAGCGCAGTGTTACCGACGACGAGTTGTTGAGCATATCCCATGCACGGAAGCGCAACTGATGAGGGCCATAGCTGAGTATGGGTAGCTGATAGGCCACCACTCCCTGACGGTAGTCGTCGTTGATGCTCTCGAAGAAGCCGTTCAGATTATAGGTATAGGCAATCTTTTTGTCGATGACCAGCTCGATGTCGTGACCTATGCCACTGCCCGACGAGTTGATGCCGTCCTCGTCGTAAAGAGCGGCCATGAAGATGGCCTGCTGCTCTATCTGCCTGCCGTCGGAGAAAATGTCATCGTTCAGATAGCACGTTATCTGTGGGCCTTCTCCTTCCTCATCGTCGTCCTGTCCTTCTACGAACTTGAAATCACGGTTCTCTCCATGCGCCATCAACTGCAGGTCGTCGCTCACGGCATAGAGAACAATCTTGGCCGGTGCGTCGGTATAGCTGAGGTCGCGCGTCACGGTAAAAGTGAACGAGAAGCGACCGCCACTCACACGCTGCGTACCTGTATAGATGATGTTAGGATAATCGCAGAACACGATGGCTGTGTCGGTCTGGCTCTTATTGTTCTTCTGCCCCATAATAGTCTGCTCGGCATCGAAGACGGTGATGGAGAGCTTGCCCTCAAAGTCATCATGGCCCACGATGGTTCCCTCGATGGTGACTCGCTTACCTGCAGGCAACTCAATGATTCCATTGCCTACAGGCTGTCCGTTGATGGTTTCGATGGTAGCATCGAGCGTGGGAGCTGCCAGCACAAGGGCAGGATCGCCTAACAATACATACTGAAATTTGTTCTCTGTCTGATCGTCTCCACTGGCCATCAGTTCGTTTTTTGCCAGCTTTGCAGCTTCACCAATGGTATTACGTCGACCATTGGTCGAGCCAAGCAAATGGCGCGTAAAATACCTGTTCATGTATTGGTTGAAATAGGCATAGACCGTACGTGCCGTACCGAAGAAGCCTATAGCTCCACCATGTGGTGCCAACACGGCTACTTCGCCAAGCGTCTTCTCGTGACCGTCGAAGGCCATAATATCGCAAGAGGCCGTCATCCAAAACGGCAGACGCGTCGACTCAATGGTTTCGAAGTCGGCCAGTCGCAGTACGTATTCATGCGAGAGAGAACGGGGGCCGCCATGTCCGGTGTAGTTCATCAGCAGTGCTCCGTTCTGCATGTTCTGTTTGACAAGCCGTTCTACATCAGGGTAGCGGTCGCCTGCTGTCGAAGTCTCACGCTTGTAGGCATCCCAATATATTTTCTGGATGTTAAACCCAGAATAGTTTTTCTCTACCTCAGAGATGACCACCTCGGCATCGTTCATGTGCATGTTCTGATTACCATCGTCACCCATGAAGCAAAGCAGGTTCTGCCAAGGGCCAGCCTCGGCATTGGAGTAATAGTTCACTACCTTGTCGACCATGACTGCCGCATCTTCGGGGGTGGAAACGGGGAAGCGCCCCACTGCCAGGTCTAACTGGTCACTACGTAGCATGCTGTCTTTGTTCTTTCCCTTTCCGTCGGCAAGAAGGCCGAAATAGTCGTCGCTGGTATAGCATTTTGTCTCGCTGTAAGAGTTCTCGCTCTCATAGCAGAGCAGATAGTCGTCCTGCGTGGCTGTTCCCCAGTCGCTGAGGATAAGCCGGTTGTCCCATGCTCCGTCGCCAAAGAGTAACAAGAATCGCGGACGGTCGTCGGGTGTCTGTGCGCGGTCATAGAGCATCTTCATATAGCGGCGATAGGCATTTCCGTCGGGTGTACCGCTGGAAAATTCATTGTAGAGCTCGTCGGCAGGGACAACTGTCACCCGCAACCCGTCGGCTTGCTCGTGCAACTGTTTCAACCGCTCTGCCTGCTCCTGCATTACGCGGTTGGCGGGAATAATGATGACCATGTCGGCCTGTGGGTCGGCATGGCGGTCTTGGGGTGCCACCAAGCCTACAATCTCAGGCATAGGCAACAAGCTGTCAGACAATTCGCACATAGGACGGGGACTATTGGAGTTGATGGCCACATAGTCCAACCGCAATGACGAGCCCGTCAACTGCTCAATGGCAATGGTATTCATCCCCGTAAGGTTATTGACAGGCAGTCTCCATAAATAGTAACCGGCCTTTGCCCAAGCGTCGATAAGACTACCTGTTGTCGGACTGACAACAGTAGAGCCTGGCGTAATCGTGCTGACAAGCGAGTCGTTGACGTAAACATTGGCCGTGAATTTCTTCTTGAATACCATAGCAAGGGTTACCGAACCACTTCCAGAGTAGGCCGGCAACTGATAGGTTCGGGGCTCGTTCAACTTAAACAGTTCTTTGGCAAAGAGCTGACGTCCACCAGAATACCATGCGTAATCATCCTTTTCGTAAATAGAATGATAGTCAGAAGATGATGGATAGAACGTCGAAACAAAAGCGATACTATCCTGTTGCTGCTCTGACTCGTCAGGTATGATGGGGTCGTCAGAGCCTTCATCGTTCTCCAGATATTCCGGAGAATCCGGAGAATCCGGAGAATCCGGAATATTCTCAGGAGCATCTGTCAGGAAGTAATAGCCATAGCTGGAATAATAGTTGCGAATACGGGGATCAGAGCCTGTTGAAGTCCAATTGACAGGTCCTACACCATAGAACAAGCGTCTGCCATTATAATAAAAGGATGGCTGTTCTTTCAGGTCATCAGTGCTGATAAGATACGACTCACTAAGCAGGTCGGGCTGCAAGGCACCACCGTAACCCCATACGCTGACGTGGGCTGCATCAGTAAAGCCAGCCAGTTGTGCTACAGAGTCGGTTATCTGGTAAAGTCCTGTTTCCGGTATACGTATCTTTACCCATCGGCCTTCAGCCAATACCGAATGGCTGGCATAGCGTGGCTCTGGTGTTTCCGACTGGGCTATGGCCGAAACCGTGGCTCCGAGCCAGCCTGCAAGAAGCAGGATCATAACGCGAGTGTTGAGCATATTACTCGTAGTGATTATTTAGCTAAAATGATGAGTTTATGGGCAGACGAAGCCTGCGAGCTACCTGCCGAGCTGACAAGTATGCGATACAGATAAACACCCGTTCGCAGCTTGCTGCCCGATGCGGTGGTCAGATCCCAGTCAATAGTGGTATACTGATCGGTCGAGACTCCGCTCTGAGCGTATTGCCAGAGTTTCCGACCAGAGGTGTCGAAGATTTCAAGCACCACGTCGACCTGACTTCCTGCACGGTCGTGGGTGATGACAAACGATGTCGATGTGACGGCAGGATTGCGTGTACAGACGACCTGCGAGATGCTGGGCTCTTGCTGTGGATCGACGACGAAGGTAAGCTCGGCCACCGACGAGTTGTTCAGCACGTCCCATGCACGGAACAGCAGTTTATGACTGCCTTCAGACAGTTGGGGGATACTATATGACACACTGCCACTCTGATAGTTGCCGAAATCATACTGGAAATAGTCATTCAGCTGATAGGTACGGCCCACATCGCCATCGACGATAAGTTCCAAGTCGTGGCCAATGCCGCTGCCAGAAGCATTGATGCCGTCTTTGTCGGACACCTCAGCATAGAAGAAAGGTGTGGAATTGACCGTACCGCCATTGTTGAAAGACGCATGGTTCAAGTAGCAATAGATGTTGGGACCCACCCCGTCGTTACTCTTGTCTTCACCAACCATCATCTTGAAGTTGTCATTCTCGCCATGAGCCGAGCGCGACTTCTGGTTGTCTACGGCAAATACCAATACCTGACCGGTCTTATCAGAGAAGCTGATGTCGGTAGGTACGGCAAAAGTACAGTTGAATCGGCCCTTACTCACGGAGTCAGATCCTTGATAGAGTGTGTTCGGACGGTCTTGGAATACGAAGGGCTCGTCAGCAGCAACGTAGTTCTGTTTGCACACAATGGTTTGCTCTACATCTCGAACACTAATGGTGGCCGTGCCGTTGAAGTCAGCAGCACCCTCGATATGCCCCGAGATGGTAGCATGCGCCCCGGCATGAACAGTGACGGGCTGACCGTCAGCGGGCTGTCCATTGATACTGTCGACGACAGCCTTCCATCGTGGAATAGCCAGTCTGATGGCCGGGTCGCCAAGAAACACATAATTCAATTTGTTGGCAGAGTTGTCGCGCTCATCAGACGTTCTCGCGGTAATCAGGCTGTTCTTGGCTTGACGCACACACTCGGCAATGCTGAGATGCCCATTGGCGGGATTGAAGAGGAAGCGCATGACAGCCCGGTTAATCTTCACGTTAAGGTTTTCATAGACAGTCCTGGCAGTGCCCAAAAAGGCGATGGCACCACCGTTCTTGTTCATCATAGCAGTCTCGCCAAGGTTATCCTCGGTCGTATCAAACGGCGACGTATCGCACGATGCCGTCACCCAGAACGGCAGACGCAGTGATGTCGATGTCTCGAAATCGGCCAACAGAAGCACTTGCTCATGCGACAACTGGGTCGGAGAACCATGACCGGTATAGTTCATCAACAGTGCACCGTTGCGCATCTGCTGCTTCACAAGGCGCGAAGCATCAGGATAGTTGTTGCCCGTGGCCGATGTCTGGCGGACATAGGCATCCCAGTAGATCTTTTTCAACATGAAGCCCGAAGTCTGACTGGTGATGGCGTTGGCCACTTTCTCCGTATCGTTCATGTGCTGGTTCTGGTCGTCGCCATTGCCGTCGTCGGCCATGAAGCATAGGGTGTTCTGCCATGAGCCTGCCAGTTCGTTGCTGTGATAACTGTAAATCTTATCAACCAGCACCTTGGCCTGCGCATCGTTACGTGCCGTAAGACGTCCCACAGCCACGTCGGCCTTGTCGGCAGACTTCAAGTTGCCGCCCTCGTCGTCATCGAGCATGCAGAAGTAGTCATCGGTAACGTAGCAGTCGGTCTCGCTCAACGAGTTCTCACTCTCGTAGCAGAGCAGGAAATCGTCCGGCGAATAATTCCGCCAGTTCGACTCGTGCATACGGTTGTCCCAAGCGCCGTCGCCAAAGAGCAACAGATAGCGCGGCATGTCGGCCTCGGTGGCAGCACGGTCATAGAACATCTTCACATAGCGGCGATAGGCATTGGCATCGGGCGTTCCGCTGGAGAACTCGTTATAGAGCTCGTCGGCAGGGACGATGTTCACGCGCAGGCTGTCCTTCTGCTCGTGCAGTTCCTTCAGCCGCTGGGCCTGTGCAAGTACTTTCTGAGTAGTGGGAATAACGATAACCATGTCGGCCGTCGGGTCGGCATGATGGTCTTGGTTGGTAATGTTATAAACATATTCAGCCGTAGGAAAGGTGCCGTTTGCCAAATCCGGGCGTGCCTTCGGCTCTACGCTATACAACGAGATATAGTCCATCCTGACCTTACTGCCGCTGGTCTGCGTAATGGTGACGGTGTTACTGCTTTGCAGCGTACCAAGGTCAAAGTTGTTCCACGTCTTCACCGATGCCCGGTTATAGCTCGCCGGTTTGTTAGTAGCAGAAATAGTACCCACAGGCTCACCATTCACACTGACGGTGGCCTCGAACGGACCGTCATAGGTCATTGTGATGGCCATCTTGCCTTCAGTGCCATAGGACGACAGTGTGTAGTTACGTGCCACGCCAATGGTATAAGGAGTGCTCTCATACAGGTTGCGACCGCCATGGAACCAAGAGTATTCTTCAACTTCGTATAGCGAGTGATAATCCGACGGTGACGGATAGAACGCGGCAATCAGCGAGTCGCCACTTACCAAGATCGGCTCTTCGTCGGTCTCGGTAATGAAATAGTAGCCATAATCAGAATAAGGATTGCGCGTACGCGTAAGGGTCTCGTTCGAGCTCCAGCTCACCGGCCCATTACCCCAGAAGATCCTGCGGCCGTTCACCATAGCCGACGGAAGCTCTTTCAGGTCGTCGGTTTCCTTGATATAGTCAGTAGTAAGCTTCTCGGGTTGCATGGCACCGCCGTAGCCGTAAATCCTAACCTTGCTCGCGCTGCTGAAGCCAGCCTGGCGCACAATGTCGTCGGTCAGCTGGTGGAATCCTGTTTCTGCCACGCGGATCTTGGCCCAGCGGCCTGTTGCCAGCACCGAATGGGCTGCATAGCGTGTCGAGTCGACGTCCCTTGCCTTGTATCTTGTACCGCGTGCAAGGCTTTTCGGTGTCACGGCAAGCTTGAAGCTGACCAGTTTCTGGAAGCGTCCCTCACGAAACACAATGGGGATAAACGACAGGTAGAGCGTAGCTTTCTTACGCGAGATGCCCACATACTGGTCAATCTCCGGCATCTCCGGCAATGTGTCGCGGCGTATCTTCTGGTAGCGCATCACGTCGGTAGCCGACATGTCGATGAACTCAGGGTACTCTATCGTCACGTCGTAACCTGCACTGGCATAGTCAGCCCCCAGCTCTACCGCATGGCTGAAGCGAGGCAGCATCGAATCGATGCGCACCTCATCGGCAGTCAGGTTGAAAAACTGCTGTGCGCTCACATCGGTCATGATGCCAAGCAACCATAGCAGTGTCAGTATATGTCGTTTAATCATTTCAAAACTGTTATTTACAATGGAAATCCAAGACCTTTCTCCCTTCGAGCCATCCTTCCAGATGGTCGTCGATGCTGACGGGACCTACGCCTGCAGGAGTCCCTGTGAACAGCAGGTCGCCCGTCTTCAGTGTGAAGAACTGCGAGATATAGGCTATCAGTTCGTCAATGCTGTAGAGCATGTCGGCTGTGTTGCCCTGCTGCACGGTCTGGCCGTTCAGGTCAAGGTGGAAATGGTATCCGCTCTCCTCACCTCTTCCCTGTTCCTTCTCACCCGTCGCCTCTATTTCCACCCACTCACCAATCACGGCGCTCCCGTCGAAACCCTTGCAGATGGTCCAGGGCAACCCCTTCTGGCGGGCCTTCTCCTGCAGGTCGCGAGCCGTGAAGTCAATGCCCACGGTCAACGCGTCGTAGTAACGATGGGCAAAACGCACGGGTATTCCCTTGCCGAGACGACAAATGCGAACCACCAACTCCGCCTCGTAGTCAACCCGCGACGACCAGTCGGGGATGAAAAACGGTTTGTGGTCCTTCAGCAAAGCCGAGTCCGCCTTCGTGAAAATCACGGGCTCCTCTGGTTTATATAACGCTCCATCCAGCTCTTTATTGTGCTGGATGTAGTTCATACCCACTCCAAATATCTTCATCTGACGTATTAGAAATGAAAATGATTCCCTGTTTATGCAATCTCCCACTCCTCCGGCACGCGGGTGTCGGCGTTGAAGTGTACGCCTACCTTCACTACGCGCCGTCCGTCGGTCTGATAGGGTATGGCGTAGCCTCGATCATCAATCTGCTGCAGGGCCTGGTGTGCACTCTGGTCGCGCTTCATCTCAAAGACATAGATGGTGTCGGGCATCCATACCACCATGTCAACACGTCCGGCAATGCACTTTACTTGCGTTCGCACATACACGTTGAGCATAGAGAAGATGAGGTAGAGGGTGTACTCATAGAACCCCTCAGCCGTAGCTGCCTCGGCGAGTTTCTTCTTGAATCCTTCCACGTAGGGCAGACCGGACATATAGGCCTGCAGCTCGCGCATGGCCAAGTCGGCATCGCCTTGTTTCAAGGCCCGCCAGAACTTCAGTGCAAAGCCTGTCTGTACGTTTCCTGCTTCCATGCCGGTATATGTGGGTAGCAGTCCCTTGGTGTAGCCTATGCGTACCTCCTGGTTGGGAATGGAAAGGGTGTAGAGCATCGTTTCGCGGTCGTAGTCCTTAATAGTAAGGTAGCCAGACTGATAGAGCAATGGCAGCGCGCTGGTCATGGCCTCTGTGGGAACGTCGAAGGCATCGGCAGGCTGCTCCATGTCGTCTGTCTGGGTGATATCGGCATGGAAGTGCTGCAGTTGACGAATGAGGAAAGTGGGTGTTCCAGAAGCAAACCAGTAGTTGTCCAGTTTCTCGTCGAGCAATGCATTCAGCAGGCTGAAGGGATTGTAGACGCCCTCACTGTCCTCGGCAAAATGGTAGCCGTCGTAACGCTGCTGTAGCTTGGCGTGCATCTCCTGCGGTGTGAGGCCGAACTTAGCAGCCATGGCACTGATACCATCGGCCATGAAGGTAGTCAACTCCTGATCGGTGATGCCACAGATGGTGGCAAAACGCGGCAGCATGGTGATATTCTTCAGATTGTTGATGGTAGAAAAGATGCTGAGCTGCGAGAACTTGGTGATGCCTGTAATGAAGCAGAACCGTATCAGGGCCTCCGAGGCCTTCAGTGGCTGATAGAACTCCTGCATCACTTTACGGAACAGTGGCAAATTCTCCTTCTCATGCAACACGTCAAGCAATGGTGCGTCGTATTCGTCAATGATGATGACCACCTGCGAAGAGCAAGCCTTGGATGCACGATTGATTAGTCCTTGAAGAATTTTACCTGGACTCTTCTCCCTTTCGTCACTACCATACAAATCTTTGTAAGGTGCCATGATATAGGTGAGCGTTTCGCTCAACTCATCTGCTGATGGTTGATTCTTCGCTACGCTCAGGTCGAGGTGTATCACGGGATACTGCTTCCACTCCCGTTCCAGCTCCATGATCTTCAGTCCCTCGAACAGCTCGCGCTCTCCTCGGAAGTATGAAGCCAGGGTGGTGGTAAGCAACGACTTGCCGAACCGTCTGGGACGGCTAAGGAAGATGTACTTGGCATAGTTTTGTAGCTGCCATACCAAATCGGTCTTGTCGGCGTAGTAGTATCTTCCCCGGATAATCTCCGAGAACGTTTGTATGCCTACGGGGTATCGTCTCTCTGTCATAACTCTAAATGATTGTGTTGCATTACAACATTATTTCACTTCCATAGTAGCTGCAAAATTACATATTTTTTGCGAAATACGGAAACAATAAGGTAAAAAAAGCTTTGTCATCGAAATAAGATGTAATCATTTACGTATAAACGCACGCTCATGCAAACGATTGTCTTTTGTACGGGCGACGAAAGTGATGGCGGTTTGTTGGGATGTCAGACGTTCTTACTAACTTTGTCGCATAAAAACCAACAAACGAAACCCAATGAGACATATCCTATTATCTATCGCCCTGCTGCTGTCGCTTTCGGCTACAGCTGCCACCGTGAAGTCGCCTAACGGCAACATCGTTCTTTCTTTCTCCGTCGACCAGCAAGGTCGGCCCCTCTACTCTATGACTTACAAGGGCAAGGCCGTCGTCAATCCCTCTCACTTAGGCCTTGAGCTTGCCAAGGACAAGCATGCCTCGAAAGGGCTGAAGGAAACTGATCTGATGGACGGCTTCCAGATCAAGGGGGAGGCCACCTCCGAGTTCGATGAGACCTGGCAGCCCGTATGGGGAGAGACCCGCGACATACGCAACCATTACAACGAGTATGTCGCCACTTTGTCGCAACCCTCATCACAGCGCGAAATCATCATCCGCTTCCGCGTCTACGACGACGGCATCGGCTTCCGCTACGAGTTTCCGCAGCAGAAGGAGCTGAACTACTTCCTCATCCAGGAGGAGCGCTCGGAGTTTGCGATGGCTGGCGACCACACCGCCTGGTGGCTGCCCGGCGACTACGACACGCAGGAGCAGGAGACACAGGAGACCAAGCTCTCTGAAATTCGTGGCCGTATGCAGGAGGCCGTGAACTGGGGCAACTCGTCGGTTGCCGTCTTCTCGCCCACGGGTGTGCAGACCTCCTTGCAGATGAAGAGCCAGGACGGTCTCTATATCAATATCCACGAGGCTGCCTGTGCCGACTATGCCACCATGCACCTCGAACTCATCGATGCTGAGACGACAGCCCTCACCACGCAACTCGGTGGCGGCAGTAATGCCTACACCCCGAATCCGAAGTCCTCTCCTTACTATTCAAACCTGAAACCTCAAACCTCCGCTCGACCCGAAGGGGCGCTTTCCTCAGAAAGAAACCTCAAGCCCTTCACCTTCGTGAGCCACCTGACACCCGATGCTACTGGCCTGAAGGGGGCTATGCAGACGCCCTGCCAGACGCCCTGGCGCACGGTGATGGTCAGCGACGATGCCCGCGACATGCTCTCGTCGAACCTTATCCTGAACCTCAATGAGCCTTGCGCCCTTGACGACGTGAGCTGGATCCATCCCACGAAGTACTGCGGAGTGTGGTGGGAGATGATCGTAGGACGCGGCTCGTGGCACTATACCAACGACTTCCCCAGCATCAAGCTCGACCAGATTGACTGGCAGAAAGTGAAGCCGAACGGTACCCACAAGGCCAACAACGAGAATGTGAAGCGATACATCGACTTCGCTGCTGAGAATGGACTCGACGAGGTGCTTGTCGAAGGTTGGAACGTTGGCTGGGAAGACTGGGCCAACATGTGGAAGCGCGATGTCTTCGACTTCGTTACCCCCTATCCCGACTTCGACATCAAGATGCTCAACGACTATGCTCATTCCAAAGGCGTAAAATTGCTCATGCACCACGAGACCTCATCGTCTACCCAGAACTATGAGCGCCACATGGAAAAGGCCTTCCAGCTGATGAACAAGTATGGCTACGACGCCGTGAAGACGGGCTACGTGGGCGATATTATCCCCCGTGGCGACCACCACTACTCACAGTCGATGAACAACCACTACCTCTACGTCGTGAAGGAGGCTGCCAAGCACCATATCATGGTCAACGCCCACGAGGCCACACGCCCGACAGGTCTCTGCCGCACCTATCCCAACCTGGTAGGCAACGAGAGTGCACGTGGCACGGAGTACGAGGCCTTCGGCGGTTCGCGTCCCGACCACACCTGCATCCTGCCCTTCACCCGACTGCAGGGCGGTCCGATGGACTATACACCCGGCATCTTCGTGACGAAGCTCTCTGAGTGGAGCGACAACCCCTCATGGGCACGCATCACTATTGCAGGCTCGCTGGCCCTCTACCTCACCATGTACTCACCCCTGCAGATGGCTGCCGACCTGCCCGAGAACTACGCCAAGTTCATGGACGCTTTCCAGTTTATCAAAGATGTAGCCTGCGACTGGGACGAGAGCATCTACCTCGAGGCCGAGCCTGCCGACTATATCACCGTGGCCCGCAAGGCCAAGGGCACCGACAACTGGTTCATCGGAGGCAAGTGCGACGAGAACGGCCATAAGTCCATCGTCCGTCTCGACTTCCTCGACAAGGGCCGCAAGTACGACTGCACCATCTATGCCGATGCTAAGGATGCCCACTACGAGACTAACCCGCAGGCCTACACCATCACCCGCAAGGTTGTGAAGCAGGGCGACGTATTGAAGCTTACCGAGGCTCCCGGCGGCGGCTTTGCCGTCTCACTCATCGCAAGGTAATAAGGCTGCATGTGTTGTATATCCACCGAACCTCAAAGATTCGGTGGATTGCTTTTTTCAGACAGGGATCGAACGTCAAATTAAGGACGCTAATCAAAGCTTTTTTATGTATTCCTTGGTGATTTACGAAAAAAAGTGTACTTTTGCATACGATTGAAATAATAGCCCATGGAACTATATCACGGAAGTTATGCAAAGGTTGAAGAGCCACGTATGTTGCAAGGCCAGTACACGAAAGACTTTGGCGCAGGGTTTTATTGTACTGTGCTAAGGCAACAGGCCGAGCGATGGGCTGGGAAATATGACACGCCCAGGGTAAACGTTTATGAGTATACGCTGAAAGAGGGCTTGCGTGTGCTTGAGTTCAAGGAGATGACCGATGAATGGCTTGACTTTGTTGTGGCTTGCAGGGCAGGGCAATCACACGATTATGATATTGTTATCGGTGCTATGGCCGATGACCAGATATATAATTATGTAGCAGACTTTATCCGTGGAGCTATTACCCGCGAACAGTTCTGGGCACTTGCCAAGTTTAAATATCCTACTCACCAGATAGCTTTCTGTACGGTAGCTGCATTGGAATGTCTCACCTTTAAATCTTTTTACAGCTTATGACAGGACGGGAGGACCAAAAAGAGAATGACCTCTTCTTTGTGTGTAGTTTGATAGACTATATCGGTCGTAAGACTAAGAACTACCGTAGCACGGTGGTGAATGCACTGGGCAAAAAAGAGCTACAGCACGTCTACGACTATGCCGACGTGTACCATTGTGAGAACATTGACAAGGTGTCTGACGAACTGATAGAGAAGCACCACATTGAAGAGGGCTATTTCGACAATATTGCTACTGCCCAATATGCCATCCCGTCACACTGGGATATTGGCAAGGTCTATCAGCGTCTGATACTTGATGTGGCCCATGCCACTAATGGCGACATCATCGACACGCTGATGGCTATCTATAATTCGTGGATTACGCGTAAAATCGACAACTACAACAGCTCGATGTATTACGAGAACCCCAGCTATTTGTTCCAGTCGTACAGGGCTGGTGCCGTATTGGCCTAACCCAAGCGAGAATTCTTTCCTTTTTTTATTTCTTGATGACTGCCCGCACTACGAACCAGCAGTGCAGGAGGAAGGTCTGTAGGTGGCCGTAGTGACGGGCCATGACGAGGTAGCGTTCGCGCAGTGAGGCACGGTGGTAGCGGGTGGTATTGCCCTCTTCGGTATAGCAGGCAATGACCATGCGGGTGTTACAGAGTTGTAGCCCCATGCGCTCACCCTCGCGCATCACCCGGATGCACCAGTCGACGTCGGCCGAATGGCGATAGCGGGTGTCGTACTGAATGTTCTTTGCAATGTCGGTGCGTGCATAGAACGCCTGATGGCAGACGAGCATGCCCTGACGGAAGGAGCGCCACGTGAGCTGTTCGGGTGGCTGCAGACGACGCGGACGCAGGTAGCGGCCTTCGCTGTCGACGATGTCGGTATTGCCGTAGAGCACGGCGGGCAGTTCGTCGGTAGGCGTCTGGTTCAACTGACACTGGTGGGCAATCTGCTCCAGCGTGTCGTCCTTGGGGAAGAAGTCGCCCGCGTTCATATAGACAATATAGTCGCCCGAGGCCTGCGTCAGTCCTTTGTTCATCGCGTCGTAGATGCCCTGGTCGGGCTCCGACTGGATGATGACCTTATGACTGCTGTCCGATGCATCGCTCTCAGTCTTGTAATTCTGTGCCATCGTCAGGGTGCCGTCGGTCGAGGCACCGTCGATGATGAGGTGTTCCACGCCCTCGTAGGTCTGGCGCATCACGCTCTGTAAGGTGCGTGCAAGAACGGCTTCAGCATTGTAGGTGATGGTGACAACGGTAAAGCGTATCATAGTTTGAAGTGTTTTTGAGCCAGTATTTCCTGATAGAGCTCACTGTAGCGCAGGGCCACGCTGCTCTGTGAGTAGTTTTGCGTCACCTTGCGCACGGCGGCATGCGACAATGCCTCACGGTCGGCCTCGCACAGCACCCAGCTGATACCTCGCGCCAGGTCGTCGCTGTCGCGGTAGGCTGCCACATAGCCGTTCTTCTGGTGGTCAATCTCCTCTGGTATTCCCCCTACCTTGAAGCCCACGCAGGGCACGCCGCAGGCCATCGCCTCCATGATGGTGTTGGGCAGGTTCTCTGATAGCGAGGGCAGCACGAACAGGTCGGCGGCACGATAGGCACTGGCTATCGCGTCCTCGTCGGAGACATACCCCAAAGGATACGACACGAACGGCAGCGAATCGGCCACCTCGTCGGCATGACCGCCCATCAGCACCAGCCCCAGTCGTTCCTTCAGCTCAGGATGGTCGGCAGCAAGCTTACGGCAGGCCTCCGCGAGAAACGTCATGCCTTTGTTGACGTTCGTTACGCGCTGGCATACGAAGAGCAGTAGCAGCTTGTCCTGTGGCAGGTGCAGCTGCTCGCGTGCTTCTGTCTGCGAACCGGGACAGAACACTCGCGTGTCGATTGGGTTGGGAATACTCACCACGCGATGGCCCTTGAGCAGCGCACTGCCCTTGGCCTCGCCCTCAAGCCATCGGCTACAAGCCACGAACACGGCATTGCCCTCGCGCAGCATGCGCTCCTTGCGCCGCCATACCTTGGAGGAAAGGTCGTTAGCCGAGCCATTGCCAGGCAGGTACTTACAGTTGTGGCAGCGACTGCGGAAACTGCGGCACCCTAACGTCAGGTGACAGATGGCCGTAGCAGGCCAGATGTCGTGCATCGTCCACACCAAGGGCTTGCCCGAGCGCACGATGTTCCTGATGTCCGTCAGCGACAGCATGCCCTGATTCACCCAGTGCAGGTGTATCACGTCGGCCTCGCGGAACTCTGGCAGCGAGGTGATGTCCATGCCCGTGTTGGCTATGTCGATGTCAAACAGGTGGGTGCGCTTGCCATGAAGATGCATGAAGACGACGAACCGCTCCCACAGGAAGCGCCAGCGCATCAACCCCTTACGGCCTGTGCCCACCACTCTCGGGTCGTCGCTCTGCCGGTCGCGCACCAGCATCTTCGCCTTCACCCCATTATTGTTCAGCGCACACATCAGTCGGTTGGCTGCAACGGCAGCCCCCCCTGTGCGCTCACTCGTATTCACAATCAGTACTCTCATTTGCCCGCAAAATTACATCTTTTTCCGTAAATCACCAAGAAAGAACCCGAAAGATTTCCAACCATAGTTAAGGCAGGTCTGTTCTGGAAACCATTTTATCTTGTCTTTTAATCCCTCCTGTAGGAAGGGGAAAGATAGTTCTGATGTGAAGAGGCAATGAAGCAAGACCAACTACTCCCCCTCCTACAGGAAAGGCTACGGGTAGGCGAGCTTTGCTCGGGAATGGGGACAGGGGAGGTCATAAAGGGTGGGAAAGTTCAGTTCTGAGTCCACTTGAAAAAGTCCAAACATGAGAAATTTGAGTAAAAATCAATGCGTAGCCGCTCCCCTCCCTTGTAGGGGAGGGGCAGGGGGGGGGAGTATCTTATTCGCTATCAGGATATTACAGACCCCACCCCGCCCAAAGGGCACCCCTCCCCGTAAGGGCAGGGTTTAAGAGGGGACCTCTGACTTCGTCGAAGGCACTTCCGTTCGACAAAACGAAAGAAAAACGATTTTCTTTCGTTTTTGTGCTCACTTATTCGTACCTTTGCACCCAGATTTAGCATCAAGAGTGGCGATTTAGCCCACCAACCGGCCTAATCAGAATCGTTGGCAGCGGTGGTAAAAAGATGCGAGTGAGAATTATTGACCCACTAAAAATAAACGATTATGGAAATCAAGAAGATTGAGAATTGTGACTATGTGATGTTCCCTCGTCTGCAAAGGCCAGGGCTTAAACCAAAGCATGTGGAGCGTGATGCTTTCCGTGCTGAGTTGAAACACGTTGAAGGACATGGTGACTATTGGTTGCTGTACCAGCAGGCCAAGCCACATTTGGTGGCCCACGTTCAGCTGCCAAAGACGGAGGCTGAGTTTGACAATATCCTTGGCTGGTGCTTGGGCCAGAACAATTGGTGTGACTATATTGCAGGTGACTTCTCCTTTATCTGTGTTATCGCTGGCTTCAATGCGTCAGAACTGACGCCCAAATATCCAGACTTCATCAGTGAGCGTGTCTATGCCCTCTACGATGCCGTTTATTGGTGGTATGAGTATGACAAGAAGGCTATGCTTATTAATAATGTGTAATTTTTGCCTATTATTGCTTAATTCTCCAAAAGAATTAGTAATTTTGTAGCTTGGAATAGAAATAACAAAGAATATAATGGAACAGAACGTTGAATTAGGAAAGCGAAATCTGATAATTCGTCACCTCGGTCCTATCCGCTCAGCAAACATCAATCTGAAGAATGTCAATGTCGTTATTGGCGAGCAGAGCAGCGGCAAGAGTTGTTTGCTTAAGACTGCTTGTTTCTGCACTTGGGTAGAAAAGCGTATTGAGATTGAGCAGGGCATTGATCGCTTCGAACGTGACGATGCCTTTATCCAGCAATTAATTCAATTTCACAAGATGGATGATTTTGTAGGCGAGGATACTGAAATTGCCTACGAATCTGACTATATGCGTTTTTCCTATATTCATAAGCATCGTAGATTTAGTTTTGAATGGAAGTCTGCCCGTTGGGAATATCAGCGGCCCAAGGTGAGTTATATCCCATCAGAGCGCAATCTAGTGGCAGCCATCCCCAACTGGTTTCAGGTAAAGTTTGACGGTAATAACATCCAGGATTTTATGGCCGATTGGGAGGATGCCCGCAAGTCGATGGCCAAGGCGTATGAAGTACTTAACCTTGGTGTGTCATACTATTATAACCCTACTGACAAGTTGGATTATGTACGCATAAGCAATGCCAAGACCATGAAGTTTACAAATTCTTCCAGTGGTCTACAGTCGCTCATTCCTCTGTTAGTCTTACTCCGTTATATCACAAGTGATGAGTACCGCCAGAAGAACGCAGGTAATTTTGGAAAGAGCAAGGAAAGAGGCCAAGTGCTTAATGCGCTTACAATTTATTACCGTGAGCATCAGGATAAACTCCGTTCGCTCATAGGTGCCGACAAAGAAGAACGCATGATATGGGATGACGGTTTTGGCAATACACAGTACCATCAAGAGGCTTTTGAATTGCTCGAAAGTATTGCAGAGCAATTCATTACAACCCATCATTGTGACATATTTCTGGAAGAACCAGAACAAAATCTCTTCCCTCCCACACAGGGGGTGCTCATTCAGTTCCTGATGAAACTAACCGAAGGCCGTCATCACAATCGTATTTTCATTGCCACCCATAGTCCTTACATCTTAGGTGATATGTTAGAACGAACAAACTATGACTTTGGACTTTTCTATATTCAGCCAAACGGTAATGATGGCATGTCAGAAGTGAGACAGGCTACAGCGCAAGACATACAGGAAATTTACGAAGAAGGTGTCGATGCATTCTTCAATATAGAGACTTTAGGCCATGAGTAAGCGATGTAATGAAATCATGCCAGAATGCTTTGTGGACACCACACTTATCAGCATTCTTCTTGGTAGTGACGTTAATCACAAAAAAGGCTGTCCCTCTGTTGCTAAGGAAATGAAAACAGGCCGTTTTTTCGATAATTTTGCTGTAGGAATAGTAGACAATGACAAGCGTAAGTTGGACTATTTTGAACAATTTCTATTGATTGTAGAAAGTCCTCTACTGCATTTATTTCGCCACCCCAAGAAACCTCATTATCTCATCAAAATCGGAGATGAGAAAGAGGCTATGGAAACCTTCATTCTCACCTGTGCTAATGACGCTGGTATTGACCTTTCTAAGTATGGTTTGAAACCAGACCTTGAGAGTTTGAAAGTAAAGACCAAGTCAACCACGTCTGTGGATGACCCCCAACTGAAATCACTCTTTCGGGATCTTTCAAAGACGGGAGAAGTTGCACGCCTCAAAAGCATCCTGAAGTATTTGAACGATAAACAATATCAGGCCAACGACGAGGAACTGAAAGGATTTTTCTGAGAAACAAGCCATGTACACCCTTTGAGCTTTCATGAATTGCTTTGTCATGAATAAATACAGGCGCATGGGGAAAAGTCCGTGGATAGCCCCCATGCCACCTAACCAAATATCTTAGCGCAACGATTTTCTTTCGTTTTTGTGCTCACTTATTCGTACCTTTGAAGACATTATGGAAGATATAGCAATAGAGTTGTCATTACTTCACTCCTTATCTGGCATCCAATTCGTCAAGCAATTGGAGAAGATTACCCAGTTTGGAGGATTCACTCTCGTAAAAGGAGAGACGGCAATCTATTCTGTTGGCGGCGAGTATGATGGCGATTTCGATGCATTGTTGGATGAATGTTTCTAATGGGTTATTGTATGAGAATGGGCTAGATCCTGCGGAATCTAGCCCATTCATTTTATATTCTACAAATCTTCTATTGGGTAATTGGGAGTTTTTATATTGTCAAATGAGTGCGAGAACTTCCATTCCTTAAAAGGCTTGATAATATCTGGTCGTACTTGCATACCAACAGTGCTATAAGATACATAGCCGTTGCCATTTGAAGCATGTTTGTATATTGTCTTGCCATTAACACCAAAGCCCCTAATATAATACGCTCCTGAAGGGAAAGTCTCTCTAAGCCCTCCTTTCCAAAAGTAATAACAGTTATAACAATAGTTATACATCTTGGGTAACACTACAATGATGGTGATAACACTTGCTATCAGTCCAATTATTTGCGTCCAATCCATCTTACTTCTTCCTTAAATATTCTTGGTAAGCATCGAGTATGGTAGATGAATAATCGTCTGGGTGAATAAACATCGGATAATCCTTATCCTCTTCATCAACAAACATTTTCAGAAATGCTTCAACCGCTTCACCTTCTTGTGGATATATCCAATTATTCCTAATCCATAACCCCAAACTAAAATGAAGGTCAATAGTATCTTCCATTTCGGCAATTTGCGTCTTTTCTTCGGCACTTAGCATTTCGTCAAGAATGGCGAAACACTCTTCCTTAGCCCTAGGGATTTTCACTTCTTTGCCCATATTCAGTAATCTTATAGGTTATTATAGTAGTCTTGAATCTTCCTTGCCATCATCTTTCTACGCTGTTCCAAGAAACTGAGATAATCGCTGTGTTCCATTGTTACAATATCAGTTGGAATACAGTTGTCATTGAGATTTGCAAGCAGTTCAGAACGGATGCTAATGTTTCCGTATGCAGCTTCACCTTTATCACATGCCTCAAATGCTTTGCCAAAATAAACGTATGGGGCATCATCGGAAATGTCCTTATTAACTTGGGTGTCAAGATAGGTGTAATTGGCTATCTGATTATAAGTGGCCTTATCCTTCCAACCGTTCTTGATAAGATACTGTTTGGGGAATATGTGGTGTACGTCACCAATAATCGTTATAAGGTCACTTATCTTTGTTCCCTTTGAGAAGAGGGCATCTTCTGAATTGTGTATCTGTGCGGCTATGAACGTATTGAAATATGGGCTGTTAATGGCAGAAGTCTCTAACCTCTGTACCAAACCGATATTCCAAAACGTATCTGACAGTTCAGCAGCCTCAATCTCAGCAAAGAACTGTTTGAAGCCCTTTGACTTGATGCTTCTAAGGTCAAAGTCCATTACCGTTTCTGGAGAGCCGATATAACGGCTTGTAAGCGTTGTAAGCACGTACCATTTGGTCACATACTTATCAATCTGTTTCTTATCAAAGTTTGGGTCGGCATGAAGCAGCAAGAAAAGCGTATAAGCGAAATCAAGTGTCATGCTAGAGTTAATCAATTTGGGAGTGATGAATCCAGCAGACTTCATAAGCAGAAGGAAGTTGGAGAATGAATAGCGGTTCATAAAGTCCAACACACCCTCTTTAAGCAGTGCAAATGACGATTCAGCAATCTCTTCCTTATACTCTCTTGTCTCAAAGTCACGTCCACCTAACAGACTAACCAAATCCTTCATTTTACCCCTACCAAACTTATACATAAAGGCGATTCTGAGGATGTCACCATAGTTGGGGTCAAATATATCTTCCTTATCGTCTTTGAGCCATGACATAGCCTTAAAATACTCAGAATCCTTAAAGTCTGTGTCATTGCACATATCCGAGTACCAATCTGGCTGTGCTGCCAAGTGGGAGAAGTAATCAATACCTTTTCTTAGCATATTGCCACCATAACTAACATTGGCTGCAATCTTCGACATGGCAAAGTCTGACTGATTCAGCTTGGCACCTTGGGAGTTGATGCGGATGAAGATTTCAGTCACTTCATCAATCGTCAAGTCCTTGTCTAGCGTAATAACACCAGTCTGACATGACTTGATTCTGAGAAGCTTCATTATGGCATTGTTGATAACGCTACCACTAACCTCTGGATTGTTCTTTCTGTATTCCTCAATGAAATTGTATTGGTCGAAGGTTGGGCTGAATACGTCTGCAATGTCGGCAATCCACTTCTTATCTTTAATGGTGGCATTGTCTTGCACCTTGAACCGCTCTTCCTCTGTATCTTCAGGGAGCAATGGATTAAATGAAATTTTGTATCTCCTTTTGCCGAAATTCTCCGTTATCACCTCCATTCCGACAATGGCAGTCATTAAGGCTGTTGTGCGTTGCTGACCATCAATCATTATCTTCTTACCAACTGCCAATGAGCCATCTTTAAGCTTCATGTCAGGATTCTGTGATATGATAAGATAACCAGTAGGATAACCTGTGTATAGGGAATCTATCAAGTCTCTCACTTGCTTGGCTTTCCACACAAAAGGACGTTGTATCTCTGGAATGGCTATTTCACCACTCTTTATGAATCCCAATACTGTTTCCACAGATAGGGTTGAAACTGTATATTTCTCTGCCATAACAAGAAAGTTAATTTAATGCGCAAAGATACAAATAAAAAATGAAAAACAGCTTGTTACAGTTCAAATAAAGTCGTTTTTCACCTTATTATAATGAATTATTGCTAAAAAAAGGCTTTTTGCAAGGCCATCCAATAATTATTTCCTAACTTTGTGGCTAAATTTAACTCTATTGCTACACATGATTACTGGAGATATTAAAAACCGCATAGATTCAATTTGGGACACTTATTGGGTAGGTGGTATAACAAATCCAATGTCTGTATTGGAGCAAATGACCTATCTCTTCTTTATGAAGATGCTTGACGATGCTCAGATAAAGAAGGAAGCAGAAGCAAACATCTTGGGTGTGACAGTTCCCAATCCCACATTCAAGGAAGGAATGTGGCATAATCCTGATACGGATGCAGATGTGCCATATAACAACTTACGTTGGCATGTGTTCAAGAACATGGAGGCAACAGCCATGTTTAATACCATCCGAAATGATGCTTTCTCATTCATCAAGAATCTTAATGAGGGCAAATCCTCTGCCTACAGTCGTTTCATGCGTGATGCAGTATTCCTCATTCAGAATCCACGTACACTGACAAAAATCGTTGACGGTGTGGATGCGTTGGATATGAATAACCGTGATGCAATGGGTGATGTGTATGAGTATATTCTTGGCAAGATGGCGGCAAGCGGCAATAATGGTCAATTCCGTACACCAAGACACATTATCCGCATGATGGTGGAACTGATGCAGCCAACGTTGAAGGATGATATATGTGACCCTGCAATGGGTAGTGCTGGCTTCATTGTCGAGAGTGCCAAGTATATTGCCGACAACTACAAACAAGAACTTCTAAAGAAGGATAATGCAAAGAGGTTTAAAGGTTGCATGTTTCATGGCTTTGACACTGACAGTACCATGTTGCGCATTGGTGCAATGAATCTCATGCTGCATGGTGTTGAAGAACCTGATGTGGCTTACCGTGACAGCCTTTCATCGAGCAATAACGACACTGAGAAATATACCCTTTGCCTAGCCAATCCTCCATTTGCAGGGAGCATTGACAGCGAGGACACCAACAAATCATTGTTGGCAATAACCAATACCAAGAAAACGGAGTTGCTGTTTGTTTCGCTGTTTATCCGCATGTTGCAGACAGGTGGAAGATGTGCAAGCATCGTTCCTGACGGAGTGCTGTTTGGTAATTCTAATGCTCATGTTGCCTTGCGTAAGGAGTTGGTGGATAATCATACTCTGAGGGCTGTTATTTCTATGCCAAGTGGTGTGTTCCAACCTTACAGCGGTGTTAGCACGGCTGTTCTAATCTTCACCAAGACTGGCGTAGGAGGCACTGATAAGGTTTGGTTCTATGACATGCAAGCTGATGGTTATTCACTTGACCAAAAGCGTACAGAGGTGGCAGAAAACGACATTCCTGACGTTGTGGCTCGCTTCCGTAACCTAAAGGCAGAAGAGACAAGGACACGAAAAGACAAATCGTTCCTGGTGCCTATTAAAGAGATACAAGATAATGGCTATGTTCTTTCCATCAACAAGTATAAGGAGGTGGAGCGTGAGAAGGTCGAGTATGACAGTACAGAGATTATTCAAGGTCGCATTGAAGCCTTGGAAAGCGAGATTTCAGCAGCCATTAATGAGTTCCGTACTAAATTCATGTAGGGTATGAAAGAAGGTTGGGAATATAAGAAACTGGATGAAGTGTGTTATGTTGAATACGGTACACGTGTAGTTCAAAAAAAGGATGGTGGTACTATCTATCCTGTTTACGGAGGTGGTGGTGAAACATTTAGAATGGATAGATTTAACCGAAGCGATAGTATCGTTATTGCTAGATTCGCAATGTCTAAGCAATGTACGAGGTTTGTCAAAGGGAAATTCTTTTTGAATGACAGTGGATTGACCATAAGAAGTAAGGTTGATAAGATTGCTCAAGATTTTCTGAATTGGCATATTATTGCATTGAACGATGAAATATATTTGCTTGGAAAAGGGATGGCGCAGAAGAACTTAGACATGCCATCTTTTAGAAATATTACGCTCAAAATCCCTCCACTTTCCGAACAGCAGCATATTGTTGAAGAGTTGGACTTGCTGAGTTCCATCATTGAAAAGAAGAAAGCCCAATTAAACGAGTTGGATAATCTGGCACAGTCTCTCTTCTATGAAATGTTTGGCGACCCTATCACCAATGAAAAGGGATGGGAAGTAAGAAAACTGGCTGATATATCCAAAGAAAAATTGTCTTACGGTTCTGGTGCGTCTGCTATTCCTTATGATGGAAAAATGAGATACATAAGAATAACGGATATAAATGATAGCGGAGAATTAAATGATAATATCGTTTCTCCTAATTCATTTAACGAAAAATATCTATTGAATGATGGTGATATACTATTTGCTCGAAGTGGTGCGACTGTTGGAAAGACGTACTACCATAAGGTAAAAAATGGGAAATGTATATATGCTGGCTACCTGATAAGGCTTATTCCTAATGCAGATATTGTATTACCTTCATACGTTTTTGGATATACCAAAACTCAATATTATATGGAGTTCGTGAAAAGTGCTCAAAATGCAGTAGCCCAGCCTAATATCAATGCAAAGCAATATGGAAATCTTGATATTTGCATTCCCCCTCTTTCCCTCCAGCAACAATTCGCCTCCAAGATAGAAGCCATTGAGCACCAGAAAGAGCTTATCAAGCAGTCCATCAAGGAGGTTGAGACGCTGTTAAACAGCCGTATGGATTATTATTTCAACTAAAAATAATACAGAAATGGACGAGCAGCAAAACATCATCATATATCGTACAGCTGACGGCAAGGCTTCAGTAGCATTATACGCCAAGGATGGTAAAATCTGGCTGAATCAGCAACAGATGGCAGAACTTTTTGCCACCTCGAAGCAATTAATTAGTCATCATATAGCTAATATACTGAAAGAGAAAGAGTTGAACGAAATTTCAGTTGTCAAACAATATTTGACTACTGCCGCTGATGGCAAGAATTACAATGTGGTATTCTACTCATTGGAGATGATTATAGCCGTTGGATATCGTGTGCGAGGTGTTCGCGGCACTCAGTTCAGGCAGTGGGCCACTGAGCATCTGACGGAATATCTGGTAAAAGGGTTTACGATGGATGATGAAAGACTGAAGAATCCAGACGGACGACCTGACTACTTCGATGAGTTGCTGCTGCGCATCCGTGATATCCGTGCTTCGGAGAAACGCTTCTATCAGAAGGTGCGTGACCTCTTTGCATTAAGCAGCGATTATGACAAGACAGACAAAGCAACTCAGATGTTTTTTGCAGAAACACAGAACAAACTAATCTATGCTGTCACTCATCAGACAGCTGCTGAATTGATAGTCAGTCGTGCAGATGCCAACAAGCCCAATATGGGACTCACTACATGGAAAGGCAGCATCGTGAGAAAGGGTGATGTTATCATCGCCAAGAACTATCTGCAAAATGAGGAAATCAACTCTTTGAATCGTTTGGTGGATATCTTCCTGACAAGTGCCGAAGAACGGGTGAAGGGGCGCCGTGATCTCACGCTTGACTATTGGCGAAAGAATGTGGACAGCCTGCTGACATTTCAAGAAAAAGACATACTGCAAGGCGCTGGTAGTATTACAAACTATGAAGCCGAGGAAACTGCCAAGCAGGTCTATGATATTTTCAATACCAAGCGCAAACAGGTGGAGGCGCAAACAGCTGATGCAGATGATCTGAAGATGTTGGAAGATTTAGAGAGGAATATAAAAGAGCAAGGCGAATGATGAAGAACTTTGACTATCTACAGGACATTGAGGCACTGAAAGACCTATACGGCTTTTGCAGTGCAGCAGAGGATACGCAGCAGACAAATTATGATATGTGTGCGCTGAATGGTCGCAGAGCCTTGGAGTGGATAGTTAAGGCTATCTACACCCTCAAAGGTATAGAACTGGATAAGCGTACCAATCTGCTTGAAATGATGTCGAGTGAGCCGTTTACCCAGTTCATCGGTGATGATGATAAGTTAATGATGGCGGCTCATTATGTTCGCAAGATAGGCAATAAAGCAGCACATGACGGTGGTGTAAAGGGTGGTGAAGCCTACTTTACACTTTTGAACATCTACAATGTTGTAGGTGGCATATTACTTAAACTTGGTGTTATCACAAGCCTTGCACCATTCCGCAAAGACCTCATACCCAACAAACCTACCCTAACAGTTATTCCTCAAGGTACTGTACCAACGGCTACAGAGCTATTCGTCAACAGTGTACCGAAGGAGTCCTTAGAAGCCCCACAAGACATTACCGATAAGATAGACTATAGCGAGGCTGAGACACGTAAACTGTTCATTGACTTGCTGTTGGAAGAAGCCAAATGGCATGTGCTAGACAAAGAAGGTGCAATTGTGCCAAGCAAGGCATGTGTTGAGATTGAGGTCGAGGGTATGCCAAATAGTTCTGGCGTGGGATTTGTTGATTATGTGCTGTTCGGTGCTGATGGAAGACCTCTAGCGGTGGTGGAAGCCAAACGAACATCGGTAAGCGAGGAAGTAGGTAGAAAACAAGCAATCCTTTATGCAGACTGCCTAGAGAAGAAATATGGCATAAGACCCATTATCTACTATACCAACGGATTCAAGACAAAAATCATTGATGGCTTGGGCTATCCATCGAGACGAGTACATGGTTTCCACACAGAGGCAGACTTGTTGGTACTCATACAAAGACGAGGGAGAAGTGGAATCACAGACCTAAAAATAGATGATGAAATAACCAACCGAGAGTATCAGAAACGAGCAATCAGAGCCATTTGTGAGAACTTCAACGGTATGCACCGAAGAGGGCTTTTAGTCATGGCTACTGGCACTGGTAAGACACGAGTAGCCATTTCTCTATGTGATGTGCTGATGCGTAACTCATGGGCAAAGAATATCCTTTTCCTTGCAGACCGTACAGCATTGGTGAAACAAGCACACAAGAACTTCACCAAGTTATTGCCAAGTGCAACTACAGCAAGGCTTGATGATTTCAAACCATCGGAGAAAGAAGCCGTGATGAAAGCACGAATACTTTTCAGTACCTATCAGACCATGATAAACTATATAGATACTGAGAAGAAAGAGTTTTCAATTGGTCGGTTTGACCTCATTGTTATAGACGAGGTACACAGAAGCATCTTTGGCAAATACACTTCCATTCTAAGTTACTTTGATGCTTTAATGGTGGGATTAACAGCTACGCCAAGAGAAGATGATGATAGAAGCACTTATGAACTGTTTGAGCGTGAAAGCGGTGAGCCTAATTTCGAGTATCTGTTGGAAGAGGCAGTAAGTGACGGTTATCTGGTTGATAAGGTCGTACAGTCTCGCACAACAGACATTCTAAAGAACGGCATCAAGTACGACAAGCTATCCAAGGAAGAAAAGGAGCAGATGGAAAGCATTTGGAAGTACGAAAAGGCAAAGCTGAATATACCTGATGAAGAGATATACAAGCGAAACATAGAGAACCATGAGATTTTTAACTATATCTTCAATGAAAATACTATAGACAAAGTGCTGGTTGACCTCATGGAGAACGGATTGAAGATTAATGGCGGTGACACCATCGGAAAGACCATTATCTTTGCCTACAACCATGACCATGCAGTTCTGATTGTTGAGCGTTTCCACCATCTATACCCATCGTTGGGTGATGATTTCTGCCAACTGATTGACAATAAGGTAAAATATGCCCAAAGCATTATTGACACCTTCGAGGTAAGGGGCAAAATGCCTCAGATTGCCGTCTCAGTGGATATGCTAGACACTGGTATTGATGTGCCTGACATTCTCAATTTGGTATTTTTCAAACAAGTGCGCTCAAAGATTAAGTTCCTACAGATGATAGGACGTGGCACACGTCTCTCAGAAGAGATATTTGACGAAGGTGAAACCGCAGAAGATAGGGCAAAGAAGTTCTTTTATATATTCGATTGGTGCGGAAACTTCGAGTTTTTCGGCAGCAATCCAAAAGGAAACGAGCCGTTGAAGTCTATTTCGCTTACTGAGAGACTGTTTGACCTACGTGTTGACCTAGCTATTGCCCTACAGCATGAGCAGTTTCAGAATGACGAGGTGGCAAAGACGCTCCATGACGAAACTAAAGACATTTTACGTAATCAAGTGATTGGACTTAACGACAATCATATATCAGTCCGTGAGCATTGGGATTTGGTAGATAAGTACCGTAAGAAAGAAACATGGGTCTATGTTTCAAACACTGATGGCATTGAACTGAAAGAGGTAATATCACCTCTGTTGGTAAGCAACACAATCAATGTGGGAGCTACCAAGTTCGATATTCTTATGCTCAATATCGAACTGTCAACGATTAATGATTCTGTCAGTGGTGACAAATCAAAGCAAGTGGTCGAAAAGATTGCTAGAAAGCTGCAAGAGAAAGCATCTATTGACCAAGTAAACGAGAAAATGCCATTGATTAAGGCACTGTCCAAGCATGACTTCTGGGATTCGGCTTCACTTGACCGTCTCGAATTTGTTCGCAAGGAGATAAGGGATTTGGTGCAGTTTGTCTTAGGTGGTTCAAATAAGAAGTTCACCATTAATATCAAGGACACAGTAGAGATTAAAGGTACACCAACAACAGTTCCCCTACAGACCTCCTACAAGCAGCGTGTGATGGATTTCCTAGCCGAGAATAAAGAACTACCTGCAATTCAGAAGATTGTCAAGATGGAGAAACTGACTGCATCCGACATAAGAGAGTTAGAAAAGATATGTTGGAAAGAATTAGGCACAAAGGACGATTACGAGAAGTTCATTGCCAAGAGCAACATGATATGTGGTGACAGCGTGGGAGCGTTTATCAGAGCGCAAATAGGTGTTGACAGACATTTGGCAATGGAACGATTCTCACAGTTCCTATCAGACATAACACTTAATTCTCTTCAGGAGGAATATATCAAGTCCATCATTTCCTATGTCTGTGATAACGGTGACATAACGACAAGCACTTTGATGGAAGAAGAGCCGTTTGCACAATACGAATGGATTGATACCTTTGGACAGAATTTCGTTGCAGTGCGTAACTATGTCAATGAGTTACATGACATTGTTAGAGTGGCTAATGGTGAGAGTTTTAGCATGAGCCAAGGGAACACACAGCCGACAATGAAAGTCTCTACACCATCAAACCGAGGCAAGAAAGCCGAAGAGATACGTTTCATTGCCTCTGGCTCTATACTCACTAATGTGCTTGATGATAATGAAGTACGTAAGTTGATTCATAATATGATGGAACTAGAAGATGGAACAACTATTGAAACCATCTATTTAGAGTGCATCCGTGAATATCAATACAAGTATTTCAACATGAAGCCTAACGAGTGGCGGCATTTGGTTCGTGACTATGTAAGAGAAGTTACTAAACGTCCTGATTTGGGAGAGCAAGAGTTATTTACGTATAAGGAGGCAATATAAAATAAAAGAAGAAAACCGCATTATGGCACAACGAGTGACGTTCTATATAGATGGTTTCAACGTTTACTATCAAGATTTTTTTTGGTCGGATTTGTTGTTTTGTTGTTATTCGTTGGTTAATTTGTTGATAGTCTGGTTGTTGCGAATGATAACAACAAATGAAAATATGACAACAAACTGCTTATTTGAGGAGAAA
>Ga0310695_10001312_pt1 | contig 59567 bp, 62 predicted proteins | sample RumenRJG_04DNA_FD_203882 | JGI IMG/M metagenome (GOLD analysis project Ga0310695, IMG submission 203882) | Bovine rumen microbial communities from Lethbridge, Alberta, Canada - RJG_04 (v2) (version 2) | ecosystem: Host-associated > Mammals > Digestive system > Stomach > Rumen | place: Canada...
CAATATCGTGGAGGTTCTGAAGGAACTCGATCACTTCGTCTCTGTACTCCTCGGTAATAGCCGTCGGCAGCAGTTCTGAATTCAGCACATAGTTGAAGCTGATGCCGTGATTGCTCAGTTTCTTGATATGTGCGCCCAGTTGCTCGGGGGTGACGGCACGGATGCTTTCGGGCGGACGCAGGTTGCCCACGGGGCCCAAAGGAAGACATCCATAGACCTCATATATTCTACGCTCGGCTGTTGCAACCGTATTCTCTAACTCGATCAGATAGTCGATATACACGTCATCGTTGATATAAGGTGCGCAAACTTTAACTTGTGAATCTGTGACATTACTCATAACTATATTTCAATTTTTAATCTTTTTATTCCCATTTATCAGTCACAACCATTTTCTATCCCATAATCTCTGAAGAAACTGTGTTACAGGCCAAACCTCAATCCCATTAAGCATTCTTGGCCTTTCCTCCATTGACAGCAAAATCAGTTTTGCATCCGGATGCTCCTCGCTGAAGGCTTTCAGGCCCTTTGTATCATTCGAAGCAACATGGTCAGCCGATTTTACCTCAATTGCAATTTCTACATGATGAGTCAGCGCATCGCAAATCATGACATCAACCTCATATTTGTTATCAAGTGTACGCCAATAACTCAAGATCTTATCCTCACCCAAAGTATATGAAACAAAAGCTCTTAACTCCTGTACAACAAAATGCTCTAAAGCATGACCATATATATCAGTACCAGGCTGTAGTATCCTGCGATGCAGAAGATGATTGGGGATGGCCACATCAAAATAATAAAATTTAGGTGATTGAATCAGTTTTCGCTTGATCACCTTCGTATATGCTGGTAAATAGAAACCTAGCATCGTCTCTTCGAGTATAGCAAAATACTCTTTCACCGTCTTAGCAGAAACACCGCAATCCTGTGCTATATTGGTATAATTTACAATCTCAGTATTACTCAATGCTGCCACCTGCAGAAAACGGGTAAAGGCATCCAACTGGCGCACGATAGCCTCCTCAACAATTTCCTGCTGCAGATAGTCGCCTATGTATGCCTGAATACGCTTCGACGGATCTGCCACCAGATAATGACGAGGCAACATGCCATTGTTTAATGCACGATGAAGGTCAAAGTCTGGAATCTCAGCACTAACAAATGGAAACAACGTAAATCTTAATGCTCTCCCACCCAGTAAATTGGCACCGCTACGGCGAAGCTTACGGGCACTGGAGCCACTAAGTATAAACCGCAAGCCACGATTCTCCATCAACCAATGTATCTCGTCGAGTAGTGCAGGGACCTTCTGAACCTCGTCAATGATGACTAATTCACCCTCATCCAACAACTCACATTCTTCACGAAGCAATGCAGGACGAAGTTGAAATGCCATACGAACATCCGTCTTCAGAAGATCATATAGACGAGCCTTGGGGAATAGTGCCTTCAGTAAGGTACTCTTTCCCGTCTGGCGACTCCCCCATAGAAACAGACTGTCATCCTCAATTTCCCGCAATTTTAATATTCTCTCTAACATATATAAACGTATTTATGCCGCAAAGATAATAAAAAGTACTCAATGAAACAAGAAAAATGCAGAAAATCTGAAGTACAACTCCCGAAATTATCAAAAAATCCGAAGTAATACTATTGTTTTTCGTAGTCACTGGGTCATCGTAGTCAGTCGTAGTCACTGGGGCTAAGATTGGACAATAAGCCAGTGTGTGAAATACATCGCAGATATATATGTGCGCTATTACAACAAAAAGTATGGACGCATTGGACATCTGTTGCAAGATGCGATCGCTAGATGTCAGGCCAAGACAACTCTCAAGAGTTACTGGCATGAATTACGAGACCATCAGGAATATCGCAAAAAAATTGCCATGAAAACAGGCACCCATACCCAGGTGCATGTCCCCATGACTAACGGCGAAAGCCGATGCCGCGAAGGCGTAAACATCCCGATACGAAAAAGCATCCAGCCGCATTTTCAGCAGTTGGATGCTCTCGTTTTTTAGAGATGGGGCCCTCGGCTAATCCATGTCGCCGTTCTCGCCACCGCCACCGCCGGAGTTAGAGCCCTTGGTGTAGGTGCGGCTGGTCACCGAGCTGCTCTGGCCGTCCTTGATGGCGATAGCCTTCACGGTAGTCGTCTCAGTCAGGGTCAGTGGTCCGCTGTAGAGCGTACTCTGAGCCGTTGGCTGGCTGCCATCGGTGGTGTAGCGAATCTCAGCACCGGCAGGGCCGCTCATGCTCACCTGAGTGCTCTCAGTGAACTGGGTGTTGCCGCTGAAGGTCGGAGCCGACACACTCTGCGTTACAGAGCCGCTGCCACTGTTACCACTGGTATTACCGCCAGAAGTGTTCTCCTGCTCAGGGTCTTCCACATCGTTGGTGTCGGCGCTGGTGACGCGCTTCACGATGTTGCCGTCCTTGTCGTAGCAGGTGATGGCAATCTTGGTGGCCTGCAGCTCGTCCTTGACCTCCTTGGACGGAGTGAAAATGACACGACGGGCAGAGATGAGCGAGGTCTTCACGTCCTCCACGCTCTGCACACTCTTGGAGCGCACGCCGAAGCGCATAGAGCCGAGTCCAGGCAGGGGCACGTTGTGACCTTCGGTAGCCCAAGTGCGGATGACCTCACCGGCTGCGTCCCATGCGGCCTTGATCACGCCGACGCTGATGCCGCTGCGCTTGGCTGCCTCCTCGATGACCTTGCTGGCGTCCAGCGTGTTGTACAGGTGTGCAGAGAGCACGAATGCCAGCTTCTCCACGTTCTTTTCGAACGATACATTCTGTTGCTTAGCTTTGATTTGAATCATAATGCTTTACTTTTTAAATGTTGAACAATAGGGTTACATTTTTTGTCTCGTTTTTGCTGCCTCCGGAGTCTGCACGTGCGGTTCCCGGGAGTGGGCAAGTGTCGGCTCGGGGAGTCTGCAAATGTAGGCGCTCGCGCCTGCGTTCTTAAGACAGTACAAAGGTACGACATTCGCCGCCACCGTTCTGACGATGGCTGGCGATGCCGTGCGATTACTGGACTTTATTTTTAAAAAACATCATCCATCTTACTTCTTACATCTTACATCATTAGGGTTCTCCCAACTGCTCAACGATGGCTTTTACCTGACGGGGCGTAAACGTCTTGCAGGTGGTTTCGTAGCCCGTCGCCTGCAGTTGTTGCCAGAGCTGGGTGCAGCGACGAATCCAACTCATCAAGTGACTCACGGCTGTGCGTGGGCTGCTGTCTGGAAAATACATCAAGGCCAGTTCCTTCTTGGTGTATGCACGAATGATAAAGTTATCCATTTTGAATTTTCGTTTTGGTTATCGTTTGTAGATAATACTCACTAAAGTCCTTGCAGCCCAAGGGTAGTTGATGATGCACCAACGAGGGCAGCACCTTTTGCAGCTGAAAGAAGAGACGTTCGCCAGGCGTGTCGTTGTCAGGAAACATGTGGAACTGAATGCCAAACTTACATCTTACCTCTTCCATCTTACCTCTTACATCATTGGTGAGCAGGGTGGCTGACGGGATGGCTATCGCCTTATGACCAGCCGAGAGCATAGCCCAGCAGTCGGAGCAGCCTTCGGTAATGAATAGCTGTTCGCCAGGCTTCAGCAGATTCAAAACAGGCAGATTGTAGATGCCACATTGCGAACCACTTGGAAAACGGAAGCGAGGCAGAGCACCGCGTATCAGATTTCTGTTCTGAACACCCACCAACTTGCCCTCACAATCATAGTAAGGCGTTTGCAGCCAAGGTACGCCCTGCTTATCTTTCCACGAAGTGAGCCTGCACCAGCGAACAACCCTTGGGTCAATTCTGCGCTCATCAAACAGAAACTTCCGAGCCTCTGGCAAAAGCCAAGGACGCTCGAAGAACCGCTCGAACCTTGTCGCATCAAACGGCTTTTGCACCTCATCAGTTTGAGCGGGCTTCCACTCATCAAGGATGATATTATGCTCATCGGCCAACCAACGGCAGGCCTCCTTAAAGTCCTTGCCGAGATGCCGCATCACCAAGTCAATAGGACCTATTGATTGCGTCATACACACGAAACATCGACAAGTATTCTTACTCACCTTGAACGACAAACTTGGGTGACTGTCCTCGTGAAACGGGCAGAGGCTTTTATGCCTCTCGACCCGTAACCCAAGTCTTTGAGCTACACCTTCTATTGGAAGGTTTCGCAATTTCTCGATATCATACTTATCCATAGTCATCTTCATTTTTTGTTCTTCGACTTCTTCAGGTATTCCTCCGTAATGGTGTAGAGCCCCGTCTGGTTGCTGTAGGTAATAAAGCCTCTGGCAGACCACACTCGGAGTTGTCGTTTGGTGTCGGTACCAATGGGTTTGCCCAGGCTCTGACGAAGCGCATCCAACTGCTGTTCGCTGAAAGTGGTTCCCTCAATACTGTCAAGCATATTGGCAGGGCCCTTCTTCTCGGTATCAGTCGTGCCCAGCGTACCGTCTTTGAGTAGCATATCCCCCAGTACCTGCCACTTGCTCCATGTGTCGTTCCATACCAGAAACTCTACTGTGTCACTCATGGCACGAGTCCATATCTGGTTGTTCAAGGCCCATAGGATGCAGCCTGCCTTGAAAGCGGAAATTAAGCTGCGCTTACCCATATCGTGCAAGCAGTCAGAGTCCGTTAGGTCAGCCAGTTCAGCCATCTCAACCGCCAACCGTTCTATCAGTTTATTGAGCGGACGGATGACATAGCGACCTTTGAGGATGGTGAGGCGTTGTAAATATTTATCGAGCTGCTCGTAGAAATCCTCATTGAATTTCCCTATGCGAGGGATGCGTCCGTCCCTGTCGGCACGTTGCTTGTAGCTAAGAACCACACGCCCCAGCGTGCCGTCGAACAAGTTGGACTTGAAGAACTCACGGCAGCTTGGCGGAGTTGCCGACATAGTGATGTTAGTTCGGAGCAAGGCAGAGCCCGTGATGCCGTCAACTGTAGCTCTGAGTGCTTGATAGATCTGACGATCGAACATCAGTCTCAGAAGATGAGTGACCTGCTTATGTCCTCCGCACAAACCGTTCAGTCCGTCAATCTCGGGAAGGTCAATGAAGGTGGTGTAGCCGCCGTGGGATTCAGCAGCCATCTGTGCCTTCAGGTAACCCGGGCGGGTTGCGTCCGAAGGAAGGCATTTCAGACAGAGGTCAGGGGCATCGGGGCGGTCTTTCGACTGAGAACGCTTCTTGAAGGTCTTCTGGTATTCCAGATACTTCTTGATTTCAGCCTGGTCAGAGCGTCGCTCGTCGCGCTTGATGGCCTCTACCAGAAGCCCCAACTGACCTTTGTTATTACCGGAGTCGGCAACTAAGGCAGCGAGCATCCCGCACAGTTCGAGCCATTGTCCGCTGGGGTACTGGAATTCGGCGTCGGCACCCGTCACCTTGCTTCCGAGTACAGGGAACAGCATGGGCAGCAAGGGTGCGTGCATATCTTTTGAAGTCTGGCTCAATAAGAGCTTGATGGCCTCTAAGCCTTTACCATTGAGGCTTGGCATTTCGGGCGCTTTCGGTTTTGTAATATCGAAAATCATAATACTTTAATTTTGCTTTTTAGATGAAACTTAAAATAGAGCCAGGCGTTCAGCGTTTCAGAGTTCAGTTGTTTCAGTTGATTCAGAGGGTATTTCAATATCTCCAATCTGTATATATTATATTGATTATTAGATAGTTACAAACTATATATAACTGATACACATATACTATTGAACTACTGAACTAACTGAACGCTGAAACACGCAGGCCTTGTTGATTCTCATTATTCTATGAGGCCTCCAAGGGCTATGCGAATCTCGTTATACACACCCAAGGCATACCGTTCGAGGCAGAAATCAGCACCAGTCTTCAGGGGTTTGAAGTTCAATCGATACGAACCGTCATCCCTGCGAGTGACCGTGATGAACTGTCCGTCAAAAACGTGCGGATTGCGCTTACCAGCCGTTGTGTGAATGGTCTCGATGAAGGAATAGCGTCCATCATCAAAGCCAAACTCCTCACTTGGAATTTCGCGCCTCAGAATGCCAGGGTAATCTTTCCCTGGCTCCATGAGCACATCGTCCTGCAACTTGGTCATCAAGTCGATGCATAACTCCAAATTAGTTTTCATAGTTCACCTCCTTTCTCCGCGCTATTCTCTTTGGAAGCAACGAACTTGCGGTAGCCCTTTGCGAGAAGTGAATTACCAAGGAACATCCCTGTGATGATGTCTCCTACGCGGCGAGGACTGCAATCTCTTCTGTCTTGTCCTCTGCCAGATGAAATACTGTTTGTATAAAACATAATGACCAACGCCGGTGGATAGGTTTGCCACATCAGCGTTTGGTCGCAATATCCCAAGAGTCCGATTTACGACACCATTAAAAAAGTGGCGTAGTAAATCAGCGTAGTAGAAACAAAGAAACCCATACCCTGCTGATTAAAAGCAAGATATGGGCTATGAAAAATTTGCAGAAAAATCAAAAGAAAAACTTACGACGAGTAGATTGCGTCGTAAGTTTAGATTTCTTAGAGATAGCCAGCGAGGGCGTCAACAGCCTCTTTAACAATCGATTCTGAACCTTTTCTTACAGATTGCTGACGGATATTTGGAAAGGCTTTGCCATCTTTGTCAACAAATCGACAAGAAACGACATCCCATTTTGAAGTACCTTCTGGCCATGTTGTAATAATCGGGTTATCGTCTTTCATCAGCCCTTTTATGATATGCGTGAGGATATGTGGTTTGCCCAGCCATGTGTACTTAGTTCTGCATGGGCGCCCTCGAAACAAGCTTTCCATCTTTTTGAGGTCCATATCCTCGGGAATCAACTTGTGCGTAATCAGTTTGTTTGTGAACTCTTGTATAGCTATTGCAAAGTAATCCTCATTGTCGTATAAGAAGCAGCAGTCTGTCCTAACCTTCCTAAAGTTTTTGGCTTCTTCATCATACTTCTCAGAGCGTCTTATTTCAAACTCCTTGTCTGGATTACGTCCCACAAAAGATGTATAAAACAGCGATACGTCATAGCAACCCTCTGTGCCGATAACATAAGCATACCTGTCTTGCAACTCCAGCCAGCAACGGGTCAATTCTGCTATAGTGTAATGCAGATATACAACATATTCTATTATGGGCTTTAACGAGTCTGATATGATAGGTTCGGTAGATGTAATAGTCTTCCATGCCCCACATCCCCAATCGTATGTGGCAAGTTGTGCCTTGGCCTCATTCATTAACGTAGTTACTGCCTCGCGCGTCTTCTTCAAAACAAACTTGGTCAGTTCTTCACTTCCATCGGCTTCCAGCAATTCGGTGGCAGCGTTGATGTGACGATTGATTTCATTTTCCACCACCAATCGATAATAGTGAAGCTTAGGGGTGAAAAGTAAGGAGGTGTTGGGTGTTAGTACATACAACGCTTCCGTGCACAACTCTACACGTGGCAGACGACTTGCTTCGGCCATATATTCGTGCGGTGTGTCGCAGACACCGTGAAAGGGAATCAACTCATGTATCTTTCTCAAATCAAAGTTGTTCATAGGTCATCCACATTATAAGAACCACAAACAATTACTTTCGGTATAGACTGTCTTGTCTGTAAAGTGAGGCATAATCTCAGCTATCATCTCGGGATACTTGATGGTAACAGGCAACCCTTGTTGCTTAACGGACTTCCAGTAGATGCGGCTGAACTGATAAACCTGATCTATCAGTTGTTGAACGACAGGCGTATCAATTTCGTCATTACGATTAGGACATGCAATGGTCAGTTTGACTGGGAAGGGAAAACCATCCATTGCGCTGAATCTTTCTCCTTCGTAACGCGTGTTGTTGCATAGCAGATATCTGTGTCCTTCTTTTGAAGGCCCAAGGTTCACCCATTTACCACTATATGGCATAAGACTCTTCACACTTTCGCTCTGCCTTGTCTGGTAATTGTAAGAAGAGTAAGTGCTCTCTTCATCAAACAACACAATGTCCTCAGACTCAGTTTTGTTGATGGTTACGATATAAACAGGCACATCAAGGCTAAGACTTTGCAGCATGTCTTCGACCTTCTTAAACTCTCGTTTACGACTAATCTTCTTATAATAATGAATGATGATGCGTTCAGGCTGATTGTTTACCGATGAGTAGCGCATGATGGCCAATTTAATTGCACCAACCAACTCGTCAAGTTCAGACTTCTCGAAATAACTGTAATCGTTGAATATACCAGTATTGTCAAACGAGAAGGCTGCACCAATATATTGCTGATTGTCACTACGGAAGGCTCCAATACCGATAATCAATTCCTTTTTTTCTGTCTCATCAAGCAACCAAGGTGAGCCCCCTAATTTCGCACAAATGGCAACGCTCATATTTTGGAGGGTATAGGCAAAATTGGCTTTCTGGTTACGATTATCCTTATCAATCATGTCATTCATTCTGCCTCTGTCGATACATTGCGTGGGGATGTCGTATTTAAGGAGGAGTTCTTTTATTTTGTAGTAACACTCTTTACTATCACGCGCTGAAGAATACTTATGAATTGGGGAGATATAGATACCAACGTATTTGATACGATTATCCCTATTCCTGTAGCAGTCGGCGTGTAGAGCTTTCTCTATTTCAGGAACAGGGTTTGCTTCATCCTCAAATTGGATATGGAAGGATTTGTCAGCATAAGCAACATTACTGCCAATGTAGTTTGAGAGGGCTTTGCTTTGACCTTTATATCCACCAACACGCATGTACTTTATTAAATCTCTTGCTTCTGCAATACTGCTTCTGGGGAAGATGAATATCATTTGAACATCGGTGTGTGGGCATTTTATGTGAGGCCCATAATTGACACCATGTTGCTGACGAATATTTTTCACATCGTTGCCGTTCTCGTCTTTTCCAAATATGAGCATTCGTTTAGAGCTGCTGGTCTGACCGACTTGTAACGGATTGACTTCTGTAAAATCGTATGCCAGATTATGGAATATCTTTGCTATGTCTTCCGTGTTAAGGAATCTCTTGCGAAACGCTTCAATCTTTTCCTTGTAGCGGATGTATTTACTTTCAAACGAGCGGGTTTCCTCATGCCTATCCAAACCGAAGAACCGTTTCAACTCACCACCCATGATAGGTCGGGTCGTTTCAAGCGGACAATACATATTATGGCTTTGCAGATATTCGTACTTGTTAATCTTGCGAACAACAGAGTCTTTACCACTTGAGCCTTTCTTGACTTCACGGGTCATGACGAAATTAATCATACTTGGCGTAATACCAGACTGGCTTGTGAATGGCTCATCAGGAAAATCGTTGAAGAGTTTTTTAAGAGGAGCATTGAGCAAAAGTGCAGGTCTGTCGTTGGCAACGAGAAGATAAGGCCTATTGTTGAATCGGTCATATTTCACCCTTATAGTGAATCTATCCATCGCCATCAATTCGTATTGCTTGCCATTATAGTTGACGTGGCTCTTTTCTCCGTTGCTGAGAAGCCACACTTGTATATCATCAGTTATGCCTGACTTGGTAACGACAACATCGTCATAGAATCTGAAATACTTTTCCAACCTGCGATTATAGTATCTCTTTACCAAGTATTCGTTTTCAACGGCATTAAAGTCGATGTCGATTGCATCAAATCCTTCTGTTGGCAAATCGAAGGATGTGTACAGCACCATTCCACCACAACCAGCAAACAAGTCGGTGTACTTTTGAACCTGCCTGACCTCTTTCGGAATAAGGACAGGAGATTTAAGTCGAGTGCTTTTGCTCTCGGCATCGTCTTTATCTGAGAAGTAGAACTTCACAGGTTCCTTCGGATACTCGAAGGTGAGTGTATTGAGAAATAGTTTTTCTGTTGCCATGTTATTTGCCGTCGTTTCTTTTTGTTTCTACTATCCTTTACTTCTTAATCTTATACTTTCTGTTCTTATACTCACCCTCTATTTCAAGGATACCTTCATCCACGAGTTGTTTCAGATAGTCGCGGGTTCGTGAAGCTTTGAGTCCGATGGCTTTTGAGACGGTTTTTGAATCTGAAATCTTGTTATCGGCGATAAAATCGGTGATTTGTCGCCGATAATCGTCATTTCGATTTTGGTTTTCCGTTTTTGAGTCATTTTTATCACTCCCTTCTGTCTCTTCTGCATTCATCGACGCAATCAGCTCAAACACCTTATGCATCTGGCTATACGCTATCCTGTCCTCGGGTGTGGTCTCGCTCAGACGGGTCAGTTCCTCGGCATAACCGATGGCACGTTGCAAGTCGCCATGCTCCGTCAGATAGTTATACAGGTTGTTCTTCCTGAAGTAGCGTGCCGTCTTTTCATAGTCGGGCATATAGTGCTGCAGGTCGGGCAACACATCCTCGCAACTATCATAATGCTTCATGGAAAGTTGCGGTAGGAAGTGAAGCAGGAACCAGAACTCGGTACACGGGTTGGTCTCAATCCAAATCACATTCCGACTGCTTTTCTTCTTTAACTTCTGATAAGTTGCCATTTCTGCAGGCACCCTGAGCAGACGATCCATATCCACCAGACAAACCACGTAGTCAGTCTCGCGCTTTACATAGTCCTCCGCCAGTTTTGCCATGTGAGGAATATCCGAATGCTGGGGAAAGTCGGGGGCCACCTTGAACTTATAGCGGCAAGCCACGCGCAGGGTTTCAAAGTACCACCACTCGGTTTCTCCCTCGCCTATGATTGCTATACTCTTCTTTACTGCCATGCGTCGTTACTCTGTTTCAAGGTAAATACTTCCGAGGAAAGGCAGGTCCACCAACTTGCCCTGTTTGTAGGCGTTGTATGGATTCATCGTCTTGTGCAGACCAAGTGAACTGAGACGCTTAACTTGCGTGGCTCCCTCCTTGCTCTTGTCGGTAAACCACACCACATCGCGACGGATGAAATCCTCATTCAGCAGGTTGATGTCGTGGGTGGTCATCAGCAGTTGCGAAGAACCCTCGCTGTTGGCCAGGAACAGTTTGATGAAATAAGAGAGCAACTCATAGTGGATGCTGGTCTCTATCTCGTCAACGGGGATGAAGTTGTTTTCGTGCAATACGTAGTACAGCACGATTGACATACCCAGAAAACGATGCGTACCGGCAGACTCCAGCCGCTCGTGCAACTCATATTCGCCATCCTCACCTGTATGCATGAACATTATATCATCGTGCTTGATGGTACCACGCCTGAGCATCTCTATCTTGGCCTCCTCAGGTATAGGCGCACTCTTGATGGTCGTCTCCATTTCGGGTGTGATGGAATCTTCGCGCTCGTCGAGTGTCATGTCAACGATGTTAAAATCACTCGCCTTCAGCAGTTGGAGCAGGAACCGCTTCTTCTTTCCGTCCTTGTCATTCCGAAGTTCGGTTTTTACGTCGAACGACAGAGAATCTCTTGGGCTCAAAATGTTCTGCAAACCGGCAAGGAAGAAATCAAACACATCGTTAAGCCTTGAAGCATGGGCATTCGTTTGCCCAAAGGCGGCCATTACCGTACAGTTGTTAGTGGTATTGCCCTCGATGGCACGTCCTGTAGCCTTGTCGATGCCGGCTTTGTTGCCAAAAGTCACCTCCGTATGGTCCGACTCCGACTGATAGACACGTTTGTAGAGCGTGGTGGGACGGACGCTTGTATATACAATCAGCGACTCCTCATATATTCGCTTGCTATCAAACTCTAGGTTTAAGACATACTTTTCTCCATTAACCCAGAAGGTCATCTGCATCAACGAATGCTCATCCCTACTGTGGTTGTCGAGCAGGAACGGGTAGTAGCCCATGCCGTCATTCTTCGACTCAGGCTTGTCGAGCATCACGCTGCGGAAGTACGACAGGGCATTGAGCAAGGTGGTCTTACCGCTGGCATTGCTACCATACACAATACCAATCTTCAGGAGTTCCACTCCCTCAGCCACTTGATGGACGTATTGCCCACGCATATTATCATCATTATTCGGCACAAAACTGATAGTTTGTCGCTCCCTGATGCTGTAGAAATTCTGTACTTGAAACTCCTGTATCATAGTCGTCGCTTTTAAAATGATAGAAATGTGCTGCAAATTTACATCAAAAAAGCCGAAACACAAAATATAATTCAAGATTTCGTGAAATATTCACAATAATTTTAAGTATAAATAACTTTTCAAGACCTTAAAACGACAAATCGGCGGTATTTTTGGACTCCAGAAAACTCGTAAAATGTCTCTATTCGTATGTTCTCCTATTAAAAGATGTGTAAATTTGCGTAGAAATGTTTAGGTTTGAAAGATTTTTGCTACCTTTGCAATCAAGTATCGGCTAATCGCCGTAAACGACGCTTGCAGAATACAAGATTCTCTGGGTGCAGAGTGCCGGTGCGATTTTAGTGGAAGAACAAACAGCATTAATGTTGTTGGTATATATCTGGGAACGTGAGAAATTCAAAGATATAAATACTACCAGACGACAAGTTAATGCCTATGCGATAGCGTAGGCACGACTTATCAGGTAGTATGGGCATTCTCACGGCCTCCAGATATTGGTAAGGAGCGTTCTACGCTTTTTCCTTGTCTGGAGGTCGTGCTGACGAGAGGCCTATATTCATACCGATAACGAGTGCTGCATGTGATTGTAGTATAATGACAAATCGAGACATGCATGGCAGCTATCGATGATATTATCAGTAGGATATCAGAGTCTGACATAAAGAAGGACTTGCTTAAGGAAATAGAACACTTAAGGAGTCAGAAGAAGTTTGGGTTGGTGTTCGAGGAGCATCTGCCTGAGTTTACACGTCTTTACGAACTACCTGTAAAGAAGGGGTGCTTAGTGGCACTTCGCGAAACAAAAAGCGATGATCAACGAAAGACTTATTATCGTGTAAAGGACGTGAAGGGCAATAAAGCTGTCTGTATAGAGCAGAATGAGGGTATGAAGGAAGTTGTCCTTGCTGTTGACGAAATTGTTGCCATTGCATTGTTCGGTCAGCCAATTTATCCTTGCCTGACTCATGTTGATGAGGTAAAGAATGCCCCAGATAGTGACTTATGGCACACGCTGATAGAGGCGGAGAACTATCATGCTTTACAATTGCTGGCTTATCTTTATGGTGGTATGGTGGATTGTATATACATAGATCCGCCATATAATACAGGTGATAAGAGTTGGAAATACAACAACGACTATGTAGATGACAATGACTCTTATCGTCATAGCAAATGGCTTAGCATGATGAAGAAACGACTCTTGCTAGCAAAGAAACTGTTGAATCCTCAAGACTCTGTTCTAATTGTGACGATTGATGAAAAGGAGTATTTGAGGTTGGGATGCCTTTTGGAAGAGTTGTTCAAGGAAGAAAGCGCAAAGGGGAATATTCAGATGGTTAGTACTGTTACCAATCCCAAAGGGAACAGACGCGATAACCAGTTTTCAAGGTGTGAAGAATATATATTCATAGTTTATATCGGTAATGCATCTATAGCCACAATAGGTAATGATATGCTAAGAAGTCAGATGACTTCACCGAGAAATACTAGTACAAACGTGCGGTGGCGTGCTTTACAAAGAAGTGCAGGCAATCATGGCAGAAGAAAAGACAGAAAAGATTTATTTTATCCGTTGTTGTTCGACTCGGTTACAGGAGAATTTAAAGATTGTGGTCCGATATTAGGCATTGATGAAGACAGGAATAAATACAATGCTCCCGAAGGACTAACTGCCATGTGGCCAATTGGCCAGAATGGAGAAGAACTTACATGGAACTTAAAGCCTGAAACTTTCTGGAAAAAGTGGAATAAACATATCCTAACATTCGGGAAATGGGATGGAGAGAAACGTGTCGGTTATTATCTCTCCTCGGGGCAAGAGAAATTATTTGATGCAGGTTTTTATGAAATTGTCGGAACCGATGAAAATGGTGCATATATTATTCAAAAGAAAGTCGAGAACAAAACAGATATTCGCCCTCTAACCATATGGAATCAAACATTGCATTCTGCTAGCGACTATGGAACTACATTCTTGAATAATATCATTGGCAGCGGTAAGTTTGATTTCCCAAAATCAATTTATGCAGTCCACGATGTACTTCGATTCTTTGTTGCTAACAAGCCAGATGCCCTTATTGTGGACTTCTTTGCCGGTAGTGGAACAACGCTGCATGCCGTCAATCTTCTTAATGCCGAAGATGGTGGAAAGCGTCGCTGTATCATGATGACAAATAATGAGGTTTCAGCAGAGGAAGAGCAAAGATTGAAAGCTGCTAATCTACAACCTGGAATGGAGGGATGGGAAAAATGGGGTATCGCAAGATATGTCAATTGGCCACGCACCAAATACAGTATTCTTGGCCAAAACGTTAATGGAGAACCACTGAAAGGAAAATACCAGACTTATTTGAAACATGAGAAGGAGAAGGGAAGGCTGATTAAACAGATAACGCTGGTAGACAATCCCGATACATTAAAGGCTGCACAAAAGAAAGAACTAATAGCACTTTGCTGTCAGGGCAAATTGCCTCAGTATTTAGTAAAGGTAGATTCTAAGTTTATTGTATCAGACGAACATGTATGTAGCATCATCTTTGATACCAATTATGCTGAAGAATGGCTTGAAGAAATGGATGGGCAAGATCAGGTAACGGAAATTTATATCGTTACAAGGAACAACCAAGTTTTTAAGCAGCTAAAAGCAGAAGTCATCGATTTACTTGGAAACATTGTGGAAGAAGAACCTGTATCGCTACCAATGTCCGATGGCTTTGCTACCAATGTGAAATACTTCAAGTTGGGCTTCCTCGACAAGGATGCTGTGGCTCTTAATCGTCAGTTTAAAGAGTTGCTAACGATGCTGTGGATGAAGGCTGGCTCAAAGGGAGAGTGCCCCACGTTAGAGGGTGATGAGATTCCCGACTGTATGATATGCGAAAAGAACAGTATGGCAATCCTCATCAACGATACCGCTTACGCTACATTCTACAACCTTCTAAAAGACCGTACTGATATCAAAACCATCTACTTTGTAGAGGACTCAGAATATACATATACTACTATGGCTCAGCCTTTCCAATGGGCCAAGACGTATCAATTATATCGTGACTACTTAGACAACTTCACCATCAATTATGAAAGGTAAAATAGAAATTGGCTTTCAGACAAAGAGGCTGAAAGAGCTGATAGGCCGATGTAAACAGGCACAGCAAGGATATAAGGACTACGGCGATAACCAAATCTTGTCGATGACAGCACCAACAGGTTCTGGTAAGACAATGATAATGGCAGAACTCATTGAGTCATTTCTACGTGGAAGCCAAGATTGCCCCGCTCAGGAAAATGCACTCTTCCTTTGGCTATCTGATGATCCTGAATTGAACAGGCAGTCTAGGCTTAAAATTGAGAAACATGCTGAACTGCTCAATTTTACTTGCATAACTATTGACGGAGATTTTGACAAGGAAGAACTTCAGGACGGTAAGGTGTATTTTCTGAATACAGACAAGTTGAGGGTTGGTAGTAAGTTGGTGAGCAACAAGAAAGACGAAAGGAATTATTCCATCTGGCAGACGCTGCAAAACACCCGCGAGCATAAAGGCCAGCGTTTCTTTGTCATCATTGACGAGGCACATCGAGGAATGAAGGAAGGCAAGGAGAAGCAAGAAGCAAACTCTATTATACAGAAGTTCATTCTGGGAAGTCCTTCTGACAATCTAGAGCCGATGCCAATCATCATAGGTATGAGTGCCACCATCGAGAGATTCAACAAACTTATAGAACATGCGGAGGCCAACAAACTGAAGCCCGTAAACATCACACCAGCCGAAGTAAGGTCGTTTGGACTACTGAAGGATAAGATAGAAATAAAATATGCTGGTGAGAACCAAGTGCAGATGGATTTCTCCGTGCTGAAATGTGCTGCACACGAATGGATGGAGAAATGCAAGAATTGGCATGAATACTGCAAGGACAAACCTGAAAAGGTGAATCCCATATTTATTATTCAGGTAGAGAATAAAAATGACAAGGGAGTTTCGTCAACAGACCTTGAGGCCTGTATGGAGGCTATAGAAGAGGAAACTGGCATGACATTTAATAAAGGTGAAGTGGTGCATACTTTTGGTGAAAAGGATGACCTTCGTCTTAACGGCCTGGTTGTGCCATATATGGACCCCTCGAGAATACAGGATGACGAATCTGTGAAAATCGTATTTTTCAAGGATAAGATAACAACAGGATGGGATTGTCCTAGAGCGGAAACCATGATGTCGTTCAGAAGAGCCACAGATCCCACGTATATTGCACAGCTCATGGGAAGAATGGTAAGAACTCCTTTGAAAAGGCGCATACGCGAAGACAATACTCTGAATAATGTACATTTGTATCTGCCATATTTTGATAAGAAAACAGCAGAGACAGTTGTAAAAGCCCTCATGGATGAAGGCTACGACAACGTATCATCAGGTTCAGCCAACTCCAAGGAAATTCAGACACTTAGTTTGTCTGAAAAATACCGGGATGTTTACGAGTGGATTAAGAGTATACAGCTTGACACCTGGCTCGTGAAAAAGTGGAAGATTAACAGCTATCTTACATCGTTGACTCGACTTGCAACTCTTCTCATGACTAAAGGGGTTGATGTTAATGCAAAAAGAGATGTTGTAAACGCCATTGTGGGAAAGGTCGCTACTTATATCGACAAGCTGAAAGCCGATAGTCTGTATGAAGATAAGATTGGAGAGTTGTCGAAATATATGTTGAAAGGCGGTAGCCTTGAATTCCTAGTAGATAAGGAACTGACAGAATCGGAAGGAGAATACAATGTCGTGACAGAGCAGGATATAGAGCGTGAATTCAAATACGCCGAGACAAGACTGTCTTCACTTGGTATAGGCATCAGCTATTGCAAGTATGTCAACGATGATGAGAATATTATTGAGCACAAAAAAGAATTCATTCTGTTCACCCTCTCTGAGGAATGTATGGAAGAAGTTGAAAATGATGCTAAGGAAAGATTCCTGAATTATCAGAATCAATATGGGGGAGTCTTGTCTGAAATGTGCAAGGATGAATATGACCCTATTATCAGGGATGGTGATGAGGTGTCATGCCATAAATGGGAATATACGGTTCGCGATGAGTTTACGAAGAATGATAAAATGGAACATTACGACAAGCACATGCTTGTTGACGAAAACAGGCAATCCTTCTTTAAACTCGACGAATGGGAAGATGCTGCTTTAAAGGAAGAAATGGCTAAAGAAGGATTCCATTGTTGGATTCGTAATCTTCCTCGAAAGCCATGGTCGTTAAGTATCAAGTACGAAGACAAGACTGGATGGCATGATACTTACCCCGATCTTATTATTATAAGAAAAGACAATGGCAACTACAGTATCGCGCTATTGGAACCGCATTGGGAAATTAAGAAGGACAACTACTACAAAGCCAAGGGCATGCTTGAGTATTCCAAGCAAAACGAACAAGTTTCAAGAATAGAGCTGATAAGAATGGTTGATGATAACCTTTGGCGGTTGGACTTTAAAGATGCTGTCATACGAAACAAGATGAAAGATGTGAAAGACAACGAAATGTTGGACGTATTATTCCATAAGATGAATAAGTCTATGTGAACATTAAAGAGAGCCAATTGTATTGATTTTTTAATAACAAGTCTATGAAGTCGGAAAAGGAAAACGAGAAGGTGAATGCCAACGAGATGGGAGTCGCCATCGGAGTGGATAACGAAGTGATTGAGAAAGTACGCTCGGGCGAGTAACACAAAAAGAACCGTCCCGTTTGTGTACTTTTCAAAAATAATTCGTATCTTTGCCCTCAGTTATGAAACGCAAGATATACGTAGCAAGCAGTTGGCGCAATGGGTATTACCCTGAGGTGGTGGCCAAGTTGAGGGAGGCAGGACACGAGGTGTACGATATGCAAATGCCGATGGCGGCGGAAGAGAATTGTTAATTAATTGGAAAAACGGACAGAAAACCACTAATACATGTTGGAAAAACGGACAAAAAGTATTATCTTTGCATTGGAAAATCGGACAAAGATATGCTTAAACGAAAAATTGACAGCTATTTAGAGCAGTTTTACAAGCGGACAAACAAGGCGCTGCTGGTGACTGGAGCCCGGCAGACGGGTAAGTCGTTCTCGATACGCCAATACGGTACGACTCACTACGAAAACTTTGTGGAGATAAACTTCATAGAACAACCCGACGCAGCAGAGATTCTGAAAGGGGCGAAAAGCAGTCAGGACATTCTGGTAAGGCTGTCGCTGCTGACGAGTACGCCGCTAGTGGCTGGAAAGACGCTTGTGTTCTTTGACGAGGTACAGGAGTGCCCAGAGATAGTGACGGCCATCAAGTTTCTGGTGGACGAGGGCAGCTATCGCTACATCCTGAGCGGTTCGCTGCTTGGCGTGGAGTTGAAGGACCTACGCTCTGAGCCTGTGGGCTATATGGACGTGAAGGATATGTATCCGCTGGACCTCGAAGAGTTCTTCATGGCGATGGGTGTGGCAGGGCAAGTGACGGACGGTCTGCAAAAGGCCTTCGAAGAGCAACAGCCAGTAGACGAGTTTGTGCACAAGAAGATGATGGAACTGTTTAGGCTCTATCTCATCGTGGGCGGCATGCCTGCGGCTGTACAGAAATACATCGACACACATAATCTGCAGGACGTGATGGCTGAACAGCAGGCCATCATCAGGCTGTATAAGCGCGACATTACGAAATATGACAAGAATCACAAACTCTATATCGACGAGATTTTCGACCTGATACCGTCGGAACTGAACGCAAAGAACAAGCGCTTTATACTGAAGGACCTGAACGAGAATCTGAAATTCTCGCGTTATGAGAACAGTTTTCTGTGGCTGAAGAATGCTGGCGTGGCGCTGCCTACGTATAACGTGGAAGAGCCTGTGGTGCCGCTAAAACTGTCGCGCAGCAGAAACCTGTTCAAGTTGTTTCAAAGCGACATCGGACTGTTAGCATGTCAGTATGCTGAAGGAATCCAGCTACGCATCATCAACGACGAGAAGGGCATCAACTATGGTTCGATTTACGAGAATGTGGTGGCCCAGGAACTGCAGGCCCACGGCTTCGAACTTTACTACTTCAACAGCAAAAAGCAAGGCGAACTAGATTTCATCATTGAGAAGAACGGCCACACGCTGCCCATCGAGGTTAAGTCGGGCAAGGACTATCAGCGCCACAATGCCCTGAACAACGTGATGGGTAATGCCGACTACGAAATTCCTCGTGCTCTGGTGTTCTGTAATGATAATGTAAGCGCGAACGAAAACATCGTTTATCTGCCCATATATATGGTTGCCTATCTGAAGAAAGAAGTTATCGGTGAAGTGATCTACGACGTAGATTTGGAGGGGATTGGTTGATATGAAACAGATAGAAGTCGTAGCAGCCTCGCTCTATGAGCATATAGCTGGCAGCCGTTGGCACCTGTTCCGCAAGGCACGTCATACCTGTTTTGTAGATGCCCACGAAGAATACTGCAAAGTGCTCGTTGACTGGCTCAAAGAGAACGATTAATTACCGATACAGATAGCGCTTGATACTCATTTTCGGCGTCTTCTCAAAGGGCTCGTCCACAAATACCACTTCGTTGATCTTGCTGTAGACTGGCAGCGACTTGTTGGCGGTGGTGCGGATGAGTTCGGGAATCTCCGACTTCCTATTCATGTCGAAGTCATCAGGTATCTCTGGATATACCAGCGCTACCAGCCTACCCTTTCGCTCCACGACCAGCGACTCACTCACGTATGGGCAGCCAGACAGTACGGCCTCCAACTCCTCGGGATAGATGTTCTGACCAGACGAGTTGAGTATCATCGACTTGATGCGGCCACGGATAAAGATGTTGCTGTCTGCGTCCAAAAGGCCTAAGTCGCCTGTACGGAACCATCCGTCGTCAGTAAATGCAGCGGCATTGGCTTCAGGATTCTTGTAATAGCCAATGGTAATGTTGGCACCACGAACCTGTATTTCACCTGGGACGTTTCTTGGGTCTTCGGAATTGATGCGAAGGTCGTGGACGGGCTTGCCACACGAACCTGGCACGAACTCCGTACACCACTCCCAGCCCAGCAACGGGCAGGCTTCCGTCATGCCGTAGCCAACGGTATAAGGCAGGCGTATCTTGGTGAAACAATCCTCGACCTCGGGTTTCAAGGCTGCACCACCCATGATGAAGCCACGCACCTGACCACCAAAGGCTGCCAGCACCTTTTTGCGGATGAGCTTGAAAATGGCCTTGCGAGCATGGGGTATGACTGTCAGCCATTTCATCTTGTCGAGAGCGGGTTTGATGGAGTTGGCATACACCTTTTCCATCACCAGCGGCACGGTTACCACCATATAGGGCTTGACCTCCTGCATGGCTTTCAGCAGCGTCGAGGGCGAGGGCGTCTTGCCAAGGAAATAGACCGTCACGCCATCGACGTTGGGATGGATAAACTCGATGGCCAGTCCGTACATGTGGGCCATGGGGAGCATGGAGACAATAGTCTCGCCAGGCTGGTTGGGGAAATGGCTGTTGCTGAATGCGTCGGTATCTGAAATGGCGCCGTAGGTCAGCATAACGCCCTTGGGGTTGCCTGTTGTTCCAGAGGTGTAATTGATGATGGCCAGCTTGTCCATATTGTCCGTAGGATAGGCAATCTGCTGCTTCGTCAGACCTGCGGGATGTTTCTGGGCAAAGATTTTCTCGCGGTTCTCCCAGGCCTCGGCCACCAGCTCGTCGCGATGCCAGAGCATGGAGCGGTCCTTCACGTTGATGGCAGCACGGAGGTGGGGCATCTGCCCAGGATTGAGCTTTTCCCATATCTCCTTGTCTGTGAAAAGCAGTACGCTGTCGGAATGGTGCGTGAAGGTGGCGATGCTGTTGGGATGGAAATCAGCAAGGAGGGGTACAGCCACACATTCGTTGACATTGATGTCCCAGAACGTCATGGCCCAGCGTGCGCAGTTTCTGGCACAAATGGCAACCTTGCTGCGCTTGGTAATACCTGCCTCGACGAGGAAGATTCGAAACTGTTCGATGCTTGTTGCCACATCTGCATACGTAAAGGCGTCACCCTCGTAGTCGCAGAGTGCTTTCTGATTCCATTGTTGGCGGACGGTTTCCTCCAAAGTCTTCAGATAGTGTTTTACAGTTAATAGTTCCTTAGCCATAGTCTATAACCAACATTTGTTAATTTCTGCCACAAAGATAGTTATTTTTTTTTATATTCCACTTTAAATAACTAATTTTGCAACATATTTTAGTAGAATTGTTGTGATATAACGGACCAAGATTATTGATTAGAATGAAGTACATTGCCTATACATTCGTATTTGCAGCCTTGTTATTATGCGCCTGTCGAAATAACCGGGCAGGTGTGGCGCAGTCATCTGATACGCAAACGGAAGATACGCTAAGAACCATTACAGCAGATATGGCATACGAAGGCATCAACAACTATTGCCATAGTGCGTATGACTGGAGCGTAGCAAAGGACAATCCTGACATCATGTCTGTGACGATGGGCGAAGAGACGGATTCAGCGTATCAGGTGGTATTCCGCAGCTATACAGGTGCCCTTGTGCATTTCTACGTCAACAAGGCAAGTGGCACCACAAGAATCATAGAGAAAGTTCCGTCCCTCAATGTAGAAGAGGACGCCGGAACCATTGAGCTGTTTGATTATTTAGGGAAACAATAGAACTGAAACCTGAGAAAACCTACAGAATTAGATGATAAATGAAAAATCCCTGAACCTTGAATGGATTCAGGGATTATACATATCCTTGCAATAGAACGCCATGATGTCGTCAAGCATCCGCTTGGCCTCGACAGCAGGACTGTCAGGGTCAAGCGCAATGGCTTGAATATAGCAGTTGATGGCTTCGTGCCACTGGCTCTGCTTACGGTATTCATTACCTTTCTGATAATACTCCTCTGCTGTCATAGTGTTTATTGCAGCGGACAACAACGGACTAACACAAACTGTCCGTAAAAGTCTGCTGTCGTCCGCTGCTTGAATTATTTATAGTATTCCTTTTTGCCTGCAGCAAGGGTATTCTTCATCAGCGAACAGATAGTCATGGGCCCTACTCCACCAGGAACTGGCGTAATGAATGAGCACTTGGGAGCCACCTCGTCGAACTTCACGTCACCATTCAGGCGGAAGCCGCTCTTACGGGTGGCGTCAGGAACACGTGTGGTGCCAACGTCGACGATAACAGCTCCGTCCTTCACCATATCAGCGGTGACGAAGTCGGGCTGTCCGATGGCAGCGATGATGATGTCTGCCTCCTGACATTCCTTCTTCAGCGTCTTAGAACGCGAGTGGCAAACGGTAACCGTTGCGTCGCCATACTGCTTCTGCATCATGAGCTGTGCCATAGGCTTGCCCACGATGTTAGAACGACCTAAGATGACGCACTTCTTACCACTGGTTTCGATATTGTAGCGCTTCAGCAACGTAATGATTCCCAGAGGAGTTGCCGAGATGAAACAAGGCAGACCAATAGCCATGCGACCTACGTTGATGGGATGGAAACCATCGACATCCTTGCGGTAGTCGATAGCCTCGATAATCTTCTGTTCGTCGATATGCTTGGGCAAGGGCAGCTGTACGATGAAGCCATCGACATCGCCATTGCGATTCAGGTTGTCGACACAGGCCAGCAGTTCTTCTTCCGTCACGTCATCCTCAAAGCGGATGAGCGTCGACTTGAAACCACAAGCCTCGCAGGCCAGCACCTTGTTCTTTACATACGTCTCAGAGCCACCGTCGTGACCTACCAATACGGCAGCCAGATGGGGCTGCTTACCACCAGCGGCCATAATGGCCTTCACCTCTTCAGCAATCTCAGCCTTGATGGCTGCTGCTGTTGCTTTTCCGTCAATCAGTTGCATATACTATAATTACTTCTGTTTCATCCACATCCATTCGTCACGAGCCTTGACGGGGTCGATATTCATCAGGGCATCGACATCCGTAGCCTTCATGCCGATATATACGGCCACCTCTTTCAGCGTCTCGACTTCAGAAGGTGTGACCTGCTCGTCAGACTTGACAATCAGGGCCAGCATAGACAGCATCTGGTAACGCAGGTCTTCGCTCAGCGAACTGGCAATCTGACTGCCGCAGTCGCCAATCAACTGTAGGAAGGCATTAGGCTTGCGAGCCTCCAGTTCTTCGTGCTTGGCCACCAGCTTCTTGACGACATCCATACCCTCAGTCTCAGCCTCTTCACCAAAGTTCTCACGCAAGAATTTGCCTAAGAACTGATACTCCTCGGGCTCCACCTTACCATCGGCAATCACGATGTGCGACGCCATCACGAGCATTGAGAACAGGAAACTGTTGCGGATGTTGTCCTTTACTGGGCTGTTCACGTTGAAAGTCTCGCGGAACTCATTGGTGTAAGCCACATTCTCGGCAGCCAGTTTCACTTGGGGTGTCTCTGCCATTTCTTCAGACAGTTCCTTCATAGGGCCGTCACTAAACAGACCCTTCATACTGCTAATCCATTTACCAAATGCCATATTGAATTACGAATTATGAATTATGAATTAAAATGGTTTGCCACCTTTCATCTTCATTGCAGCAGCCATCTGCGCCATCTTCGACGAACCCATACCGCTGACCATACGCATCATCTTACGCGTCTGGTCGAACTGCTTCATCAGGCGGTTCACCTCCTCAAGTTTCGTTCCAGAACCCTTGGCAATACGCAACTTGCGGCTCTGGTTGATAATATCCGGATTGGCACGCTCCTTGGGTGTCATTGAATTGATGATAGCCTCAATACCCTTGAAGGCATTGTCATCAATATCCACATCACGGATAGCCTTACCCACACCAGGAATCATCGATGCGAGGTCCTTGATGTTACCCATCTTCTTGATTTGCTGAATCTGACCCATAAAGTCATCGAAGTCGAACTTGTTCTTGCGAATTTTCTTCTCCAGACGCTTGGCTTCCTCTTCGTCAAACTGCTGCTGGGCACGTTCAACCAGAGAAACGACGTCACCCATACCCAAGATACGGTCGGCCATACGTTCAGGATGGAATACGTCGATAGCCTCCATCTTCTCGCCAGTACCCACAAACTTGATGGGCTTGGTGACAACGGTACGGATAGAAAGGGCAGCACCACCACGGGTGTCACCATCGAGCTTGGTCAACACGACACCATCGAAGTCCAGACGGTCGTTGAACTCCTTGGCAGTGTTCACGGCATCCTGACCAGTCATCGAATCAACCACGAAGAGCGTCTCGTCAGGCGTAATGGCCTTCTTCAGCGTCTCAATCTCGTTCATCATCTCCTCGTCGACAGCCAGACGACCAGCGGTATCGACGATGACGACGTTGTAAGATTCCTGCTTAGCCTTGCGGATAGCATTCTGAGCAATCTCGACAACGTTCTTGTTGCCTTCCTCAGTATAAACCTCAACGCCAACGCTCTCACCAACAACCTTCAACTGCTCGATAGCAGCAGGACGATAGACGTCGCAAGCCACCAGCAGGGGCTTCTTATGCTGACGCTCCTTGAGCATCTTGGCCAGTTTACCAGAGAATGTGGTCTTACCAGAACCCTGCAAACCAGACATGAGGATGATGGCAGGACGATTCTCCAACTTCAGCTCGACAGCCTTGCCGCCCATCAGTTCCGTCAACTCGTCATGCACAATCTTCACCATCAGTTGGCTGGGTTTCACAGCTGTCAGCACGTTCATACCCATAGCCTTCTGCTTCACAGTATCCGTAAACTGCTTGGCAACCTTGAAGTTGACGTCGGCATCCAACAGGGCACGACGAACGTCTTTCAGCGTCTCGGCTACGTTAATCTCGGTGATCTTGCCTTCACCTTTCAGTATCTTGAACGACCGTTCAAGTCTATCGCTTAAATTCTCAAACATGTTATTTTACCTAATTAATTTTTGAAGGTGCAAAATTACATAAAAAAAACGAGACGCCCAAACTTTACTTTAAGTTTTTAGCTATCTCGTATGCTTCACGTTGTTGTTTGCTGAATTCGCAGCCACAATACTGCTGGTTATAAAAGTTAAATTCTTTCAGCAACTGATTCCTGCGTTCATAGAGTCCTCCCTTGCGCCAGTTCTGGTCCCAGAAGACGACTTCGTTGACCATTGAGCCTTGCTCATTGACCATTTGTTCAGCAATGTGTCCTGCACGACTGATTTGCTCCAGACTTTTCCATCTTGACGAAGCTAATGTGGTGGTAAAGTATTTAAGCCCAATGGACTTTGCCTTTTCTGCTGCAGCTTTCATTCGCATCAGGAAACATTGTTCACAACGTCGTCCGCGTTCTGGTTCATTCTCCAATCCGCATACACATTGTAGCCACGACTCATGGTTATAGTCACCATCAATCCACTCGATGCCAAGACTCTCGGAATGTCGCTTACTTTCATGCTTTCGAATCTCATATTCCTCGCGTGGAAAGATGTTCGGATTATAATAAAAGATGGTTGGACGAACACCATTATTCAGCAGCCATTCGACGATGGCTGACGAGCAGGGTGCACAACACGCATGCAAGAGCACACGGTCACAGTCCGCGGGCTTTCCAAATGCGTTCTTTGGCTTCATTAATCTTCTGGAATTTCTTCTCGGCAGCCTTGCGAACATCGTCACCCAAAGCAGCCACCTTATCAGGATGGTGGTTGAGGGCCTGACGACGATAGGCCTTCTTCACCTCAGCATCGCTGGCATCGGGCGACACACCCAGAACCTGGTAGGCCGACTCCAAATCGTCCTTACCCATACCCAGCATCGAATCTACCTCATCAGTATTCATCCGCATCCACTGGGCACACTCTTTCATGGCAGTCACCTCAGTAGGATCGACCTTTCCGTCAGCCTGCGAGATAAGTACCAGGAAATTCAACAGTTGCAGACGCTGGGCATAATCCATATTACGAGCTATCTGCTGGCAGCACTGGCTAACGGTATTGCGGAACTGAGAAGTCCCTACCCTTTTCTGCTCGTCGAACAGTTTGTGCAGGATGTCTTCACCCTGCTGACGACCAGCCTCTCCGAAGTTCTGGCGCAGCATGTTACGTACCAGCTCCATTTCGGAGTGCATCACCTTGCCATCGGCCTTGATGATGTATGAGGCCAGCACCAATAGCGAGAACAGGAAGCTGTTGCGTTGTCCCTGGTAAATCTGCTCCTGGGTATTGCCTCCGTATGTTCTCGACTGGTAACCGCTTTGTCTGTCGAAAGTTCCTTGGGTCTCAGGGGTATTGACAGCATTCATCATCTTCTCAAACCATCCGCCAAGCACGGCACCAGCCAGCGCACCTAATGGTCCGCCGCTCATGAATCCCAAGAAACCTCCTATGAAATATCCAAATGCCATTGTGTGTATTAATTGTTCTGTTCGAACAGTTGCATGCGCTCTTCGAGCTGCGCATACTGATGGTCCTCGATGAACGAGGTGCAGACGCGCAGACCTTCCTGATGTGAGCCAGTGGTAATCAGGCAGATAGCAGACACACCGTAGTACATCAGTTCGCGAGCCAACTCACCACTGGTCATCTGCTTGTAGCCAATAGTGAAGTAGAAACCATCGGCAACGGGCTCGTCGAGATCCTTATCATAGACGATATGGAAACCATGACGACAGAAAATCTCCTTCAACTTATGGGCACGCTCGCCATAGACGCTGACCTCCTTGCGGAAATCGTACTCGCCATCGGTAGCGGCACGCAGCATGGCTGCCAAAGCATACTGGGCACTATGGCTGGTACCACTACTGAGGGCATAGAGCATACGTGTAGAGAACACCAAACCGAAGGGCAGTCCCTCGTAACGCTGTGCCAAGTCGTCGAAATGACGATGGAACAGCTTATTAGAGATACAGGTGACACCAATACGTTCGCCAGCATAGCTGAAGGCCTTGGAACCAGAAATCAGCAGGATGTAATTATCGGTATAACGACCTACCGAGGGCTGATAAGGTGCCTCGAAGGGTACGCTAAGGTCCTTACGGAAGTCCATAGCGAAGTAAGCCAAGTCCTCCATGACGATGGTGTCATACTTTGTAGCCAGATGTCCGATAGACTCCAGTTCCTGCTCGTTCAGACAAACCCATGAGGGGTTGTTGGGATTCGAATAGACAATGGCGCAGATATTACCCTTTGAGAGATAGCTCTCCAACTTGGGAGCCAGCTTGTCGCCACGATAGTCGTAGACATCGAAGGTCTCGTACTTGACGCCCATCACCTGCAGCTGCATCTTCTGAACGGGGAAACCCGGGTCGATAAATAGCACGGTATCCTTCTGCTTTGATGCCTGCGAACAGGTGAGGAACGAGGCAAACGTGCCCTGCATGGAACCACTGACTGGTACACAACCCTCAGGAGCCACATCAAGACCAATAAATGCCTTAACGAAGCGTGAAGCCTGCTTCTTCAACTCAGGATAACCCTGAATATCAGGATATGAGTGGGCAATACCATCCTGCAACGCCTTAATCTGTGCGTCGACGCCAACCTGTGCGGCAGGCAGTCCAGGAATACCCATCTCCATCTTGATGAACTCTACCCCACTCGCCTGCTCAGCCTTGGCAGCTACCTGTTTTACCTCACGAATGGTAGCCTTAGCAAAGTCCTTGATGCCAAGTTCTGCCACCAGTCCGTCAACGATTTCTTTCTTAATTGGTGTTTCCATCATTAATTATATTTTAGGCACGGATTACACGGATTAACACGGCTTTTATTTATTAACCGTGACTCTCGAAGAGAGCCGTGTAATCCGTGCCAAATTATTATTTCTGGGCAGCCTTACCGATTGATAAAGCCTTGATGTTTGCCTCGACGATAGCCTCGCCCTTGCGTCCAAACACGCTGCGAATGGCATCTTCCAGCTTCTCGTACTCGATGCCGAGGGCCTTCTGGGCAGCACCCAGCAGGATGACGTTGGCACTACGGGGCACGCCAGCGTCCTTGGCCTTCTGCTCGATGTCGAGCATGATGACGTGGGGCAACTGCTCCAAATCGGCCTTGATGGTCTCTATCTCCGGATAGTTGGGGATGTTGACGAAAGGTGCACTCGACGTGATAATCCAACCCTCCTTCGAGAGGAAAGGCAGATAACGCAGAGCCTCCATGGGTTCCATAGAGATGATAACGTCGGCACTACCTGTAGGAATCAGGTCGCTGGCGATTGGTTCGCTGGAGATGCGCAGGTTCGACTGTACGTCACCACCACGCTGCGACATGCCGTGAACCTCGGCCTGCTTGATATAGAGGTCTTCTTTCATGGCTGCCTCACCAATAATCGTGGCAATGGAGAGGATTCCCTGTCCTCCTACTCCACACAATATAATATCGGTCTTCATTTCATTTGTTATTTATGAAAACAACTTGAACAACTTGAACAACTTTTTTCTTCTTATCGATTTTTATAATTGTTGTTTATGTTGTTTGGGTTGTCTTTTATTTATTTGCTTTCTTTTGTTTCAGATGACGTTGTAATGTCTGCATGCACTCACGACGTGGGATAATGACGCTGACACCGTGGTAGTTGATTTCCTGCTCGATGGTCGCCTTGATCTCTGCCATATTCTTAGGCAGGGGAACAACAACCTTCAAGTGCTCGTCGCTGACACCCAAGCCGCGGCAGATAGCCTCGAACTTATTGGTACCAGCAGAGTCCTGACCACCCGTCATAGCGGTGGTAAGGTTGTCGGAGATGATGACGGTGATGTCGGCATTCTCGTTGACGGCATCCAACAGACCCGTCATACCAGAATGCGTAAACGTTGAGTCGCCAATGATGGCAACAGCAGGCCACTGACCAGCATCGCTGGCGCCCTTAGCCATCGTGATGCTGGCACCCATATCGACACAAGAATGGATGGCCTTATAGGGAGGCAGAAAGCCAAGTGTGTAGCAACCGATATCGCCAAACACACGAGCGTTGGGATAGTTGAGCAACACCTCGTTCAGTGCCTGATAGACATCGCGGTGACCACAGCCCTGACACAATGCGGGTGGACGTGGAGCGACATCCTCGCAAGGTGCATAGTTCTCGCCAATCTCCATGCCTAACGCTTTCTTAATCAGGTCAGGATTGAGCTCGCCCGTACGAGGCAGCTCACCCGTCAGACGACCTTTGATGACGGCATTGCCTGGCATCACGCCACGTACCTGATCCTCGATGAAGGGCTGTCCCTCCTCGGCAATCAGCACATATTCGCAGTCGTCAGTCATGCGACGAATCAACTTCTTAGGAATGGGATATTGGGAAATCTTGAGAACGGGGAAAGGACAGCCTTCAGGGAAGCACTCCATGAGGTAATTGTAAGCAATACCACTGGCGATGACACCCAGCTTCTGGTCTTGGCCATCTACATATTGATTATATTTGCTATCGACAGCCATCTGCTCCAACAGGGGCTGCTGGGCTGTTACGATATCGTTGCGCTTGCGGGCAAAGGCAGGCAGCAGTACCCAGTTGCTGGCCTTGGCGTTGTAGTTCAGCTCGTTTTGCTGACGTGGAGCATCAGCACACTGGACGACAGCGCGAGAGTGAGCCATACGTGTAGTGACACGCATCAAGACGGGCAGCTGCAACTTCTCAGACATCTCGTAGGCCTCAGACATCATATCGTAAGCCTCCTGCTGATTAGAGGGTTCCAGCGTAGGAATCATGGCAAACTTACCATAGAAACGAGAGTCCTGCTCGTCCTGACTGGAGTGCATCGAGGGGTCGTCGGCCACCAGTACGATGATACCACCATTAGTACCTGTCATAGCTGAATTGACAAAGGGGTCAGCACAGACATTCAGGCCCACATGCTTCATGCATACCAAAGCACGCTTACCCATGTACGACATACCCAGAGCGGCCTCCATAGCCGTCTTCTCGTTGGTACTCCAGCGACTATGTACGCCACGTTCCTTGGCCAAGGGCGACTGCTGAATATACTCCGTAATCTCTGTAGAGGGCGTGCCTGGATAGGCATACACACCACTCAGGCCTGCATCGAGTGCACCCTGAGCAATGGCCTCATCTCCTAAAAGAAGTTTCTTCATAATTGTATATCTTGTAAATTATTAATTTCTAAATGTCTCATTCTCTCAATTTCTCATTCTCTCAATTTCTCATTCTCTCAATTTCTCATTCTCTCAATCCCTCAAAGTTCTTCGCACTCGTGCAGCCATAAGGCACTGGAGGCATCACTGGGCATACGCCAGTCGCCACGAGGCGAAAGCGAGATGCTACCAACCTTAGGACCATCGGGCAGACAAGAGCGTTTGAACTGCTGGGCAAAGAAGCGACGACAGAATGTGGTAAGCCACTTCTTGATAGTCGCCCTGTCGTAGTTATTGTCAAAAGCCTTTTCAGCCAACAGCATAATCTTAGCAGGGCTGAAACCGAAGCGCAGCATGTAATAGAGGAAGAAGTCGTGCAGTTCGTAGGGACCTACAAGGTCTTCCGTCTTCTGCTGGATATTACCTTGGGCATCGGCAGGTGTCAGTTCTGGCGAGATAGGTGTGTTGACAATGTCTATCAGTACGTCGCGCTCTGCGGACGATTTGGGCAGCATGGCGATATAACGGATAAGATACTGAATCAGGGTTTTGGGAATGCCTGCATTCAGACCGTACATCGACATGTGGTCGCCATTATAGGTAGCCCATCCTAATGCCAATTCAGACAAGTCACCAGTTCCTACAACAAGCGCTGACAGTTTATTGCTCAAGTCCATTAAAATCTGTGTACGTTCGCGAGCCTGCGAATTCTCGTAGGTTACATCGTGATTATGAATATCGTGACCAATATCTTGGAAATGCTGCTTGACAGCTTTGGCAATACTGATTTCCATTTGCGAAATACCCAGCAACTGCATGAGTGAGGTCGCATTATCATGGGTGCGGTCAGATGTACCAAAACCTGGCATGGTGACACCTACAATACCCTTACGGTCATATCCTAATTTATCAAAGGTACGCGCGCACACGAGGAGAGCCAATGTGGAGTCAAGACCACCACTAATGCCCAACACCACGTGCTGACAATTGGTATGAACCAAACGTTTGGCCAACCCTGCCGTCTGGATGTTCAGAATCTCTTCGCAGGTTTCAGCCATATCATTGTTATTAGGAATGAAAGGATGCGGATCAACGGTACGTTCCAACGTGAATGGATGTTGCTCCAAAGGCAGTTTTGCATCCACGTTTCGAGCATGACCATTACGCTGAGCCGTTTTGAAGGTGGAGTTGGCACGACGCTCCGTACGCAGACGCTCCACGTCAATCTGAGCTGTCTGCAACTGGGGCTGGAACGAGAAGCGTTCACCCTCGACCAGTTGGATGCCATTTTCGAAAATCATGGCATTGCCACCATAAACGACATCCTGCGTAGACTCGCCAAAACCACATGAGCTATACACATAGCCACAAATGGTACGAGCACTCTGCTGAGCAACCAGCGAACGCAGGTATTGATGCTTGCCTATCAGTTCGTCGGAAGCAGACAGATTCAAAACGATATCTGCACCAGCCATCGTCAGATTGTTGCTGGGAGGGATAGGTGCCCAGACGTCCTCACAAATCTCAATACCAAGACCCACGTCGTCACTCGTACGAATGACAACAGGTTCAGCAGATATTTCGACAGGCGAACCAGCCAGATAGATAGTGGTAGGATTCAGGTCACGCGCAGAGGCAAACCAGCGCTTCTCATAGAATTCGCCATAGTTGGGCAGATAGGTCTTGGGGACCACAGCCAATATACAGCCTTGTTGGAGGACAACTGCACAGTTGAGCAACAGCGAACCAGCCTCGATAGGCATACCTACCACCGCAATCACATCAAGCTTGCGGGTGAAATCAATCAGTCGGAGCAAGCCTTCTTCGGCCTTGTCGAGCAACAGACGCTCACGATACAAGTCCTGACAGGAGTAACCCGTGATTGACAATTCAGGAAATACCACTACCTCAACATGTTCTGCGTCAGCCATCGTAATAAGGCGCTCGATTTCCTGCACATTGTACATGACATCGGCCACCTTGACAGCTGGCACCGCAGCAGCAACTTTGACGAATCCGTGTTTCATAACCTTATTATCTATTATCTTTTTATCAACTATCAATTATGTCAGAGCCCTCAATCAGGGTATTAACAGCGACGAGTCACCATAACTCAGGAATCGGAAATCGTGCGACAAGGCATAATCATATATCTTATGCCAATCGCCTTTCACAAAAGCACTCACCAACAACAACAATGTTGACTGTGGCTGGTGGAAATTGGTAATTAGCATCTTCACGATATGGTAGTCGTAACCTGGGGCGATGATAATCTGCGTTGAAGAGTGAAGCACCGTCAACTCATGACGTATCATCCAGTCGAGCAAAGCCTGAAGGACAGCTTTTGGCTCTTGGCCATTAGCTTTTAGCTCTTCATACGGTGACCATTGCGTGACATGCAAATCTTCTTCCTTGATGTTTGGATTAGCCATGACCTTGAGGCCCATATAATACAGGCTTTCCAAGGTACGAACACTGGTGGTTCCAACAGCAATGGCACAACCTTCGTGGGCTATAAGACGTTCGATGGTGTGACGACGCACAGCGATATACTCTGTATGCATCTCGTGCTCGCCAATCGTTGAACTCTTGACAGGACGGAATGTGCCAGCGCCAACATGCAGCGTCAGTTCCTCGCGCTCAATCCCCTGAGCATCCAATTCGTTTAAGACGGCATCTGTAAAATGGAGGCCAGCCGTTGGTGCAGCCACACTTCCCTTTATTTTCGAATATACCGTCTGATAAGTCGTAAGGTCGCTTTCCTGCGTCTCGCGATTCAGATATGGAGGTATAGGCAGTTCGCCCATTGCATCCAGTATCTCTGCAAAACTAACAGAGGCATTGTCCCACTCGAAATCTATCCATTGGCTTGTGCCATGTTCACCTCGACGGGTTGCCTTAATCCTTAATGTCTCATCTTTAATCTGTAATTCACGTGTCAGCGGACCTTCCTTCCATTTCTTAAGATTACCCACCAGACAGAGCCAGGCACACCGTTCGGTGGTCTGGAACATCTGTTCATAGTCGGTAGGCTGTGCGGGCTCTAACAGGAAGATTTCTATCAGAGCACCAGTATTCTCTCCTTTCTCGTTAGTCTTACGGAAATGCAGACGAGCCTGAATGACGCGCGTATTGTTCATTACCATCAAAGCACCCTTCGGCAGGTATTTGGGCAGGTTATAGAACACGTCCTCGCCTACCTCACCATGACGATATAAGAGTAGCTTTGAATGATCGCGCTGTTCTTTGGGAAACTTGGCGATGCGCTCGTCAGGCAACTCGTAATTGTAGTCGCTTATCTGTATCTCCTGTGTATTCATCTGATTCTATCAGCTGCCCTCACCAATCGTTCGTCGTCCATGATACCTTTACGTGCCAGCATGCAAAGAATAGCACTGACAGCAGGCAGAGCGCCCCAAACGGTGACCATGTCGAATTGCAAACCTGAAGGCATCATATATTCGTTGACCAGCGCGACAGCTGGATACCACAGCAGAAAAATGATGGCTGCAATGACACTGAAACGGGCTTGCAACGGACGACGCTTATATTTGAAAATCGTGAAAATACTAAGCGACGAAGCCAACAACGACTGTACAAAGAGTGGCCATATCGGATAGTTCACGATGACAAACACCCCAAGGATAGCGGCCAGCAGTAGAAAAACGGACTGCTTGCGTTGTATCATAAACGCTCCTCAATTGCGGTTACAGCCTGAGCGTCACGAGATGGGTCACGCCAATAAATCTTATTCTCAATAAACTCCTGAGTAGCCAGCAGTGAGGGCTTTGGCAGCTTCTCGTAGTAACGTGAAATCTCAATCTGCTCACGATTTTCGAACACTTCCTCCAACGAGTCGTTGTAAGAGGCAAACTCTGCCAACTTCTTGCTCAGGTCGTCCTTGATCTGCAAACTAATCTGATTCGCACGCTTTGAGATGATTGCTACGCTCTCGTAGATGTTACCGGTGTCCTCACAGAGGTCCATAATGTTGCGTGTAACGGTATTAACCGGTGCTTTTGACTTTTTGTAATCCATTCTTATATTTACTAATTTGACAAAATTACGATTTATTTTAATTACTTGCTGTACTTGTGTATTTCTTGCATTTGGCAATATACTTCTCAGCCGTCTTCACATCCTTTGATTCAGGGAATTCGTTCATGAAACCATAGCACTCGTCCTCGGCATCACGATAACGCTCCACCTTTTTCTCTTCCGAACTGTTTTCAGCCAGATAGTACTTACTCTTCATGATAAGCAGGGAGAAATCTTCGCGCATCGAGGTATAAGGATACTGCTTCAGGGCATTCTGTGCCGTAATGATGCAGGCTTCGTAATTCGACTCCGTATTGGAATTAATATTGCCAAAGTAACCGCCTAAGTTGTAATACAGCTTGGCAGAGAGATATTCCTTACGAACCAGATTGTCCTGCAACACGAACAGACGCTGCTGTGCTTCTTCGCGCATCTCAGAGTCGGGATAGTAATCCAGGAAGTTCTGATAGGCATTGATGGCACCAATAGTAGGACTTTGGTCGAGACGAGGTTCAGGAACGCTTTGATAAAGTGCCTGGCCGATATGGTAGCAAGCCTGCTCGGCATAGTCGCCCTTTGGATAGCTCTGGAAATACTTCTTAAAAGTAGCACTGGCAGCCTCGTAATCTCTGTTTTTATACTCCGACATGGCTAGCAGATACAAACTTTCCTGTGCATTCTGACGTCCTTTCTGCAGCATAACCTGTTCAGACAAGAGTACTGCTGCATGCTGGAACTTGCCCATTGCAAAGCACTCCTTGGCATATTCGTACTTATAGGCATTATCCTGCATCTTGTAGACCCTGTTAAATTCTGATGCGCAACTCGTCATCAGAGCAGCACAACAGAGGGCTATAATAGAGTGTATTTTCATCATCTTTTTATTTTTGACGTGCAAAATTACTAATTTTATATGGAAAAGCAAAGGAAAAAGAACCTTTTTTAGCAATTTCTGCCCTAAGATAACGTTTTTTACGATGAAAATACATACCTTTGCACATTATGAACTTCGAATTAACATCAAAATACAAGCCAACGGGTGACCAACCGGAAGCCATCCAACAGCTCACCGACGGACTGTTACGAGGCGACAAGGCTCAGGTCTTGTTGGGCGTGACTGGTTCGGGCAAAACCTTTACTGTCGCCAACGTCATTGCCAATGTCAACAAGCCTACCCTCATCCTGTCGCATAACAAGACACTGGCCGCACAATTATATGAGGAAATGCGAGGTTTCTTCCCTGATAATGCCGTGGAGTATTATGTCAGTTATTACGACTACTACCAGCCAGAAGCCTACCTACCCGCTACTGACATATATATCGAAAAAGACCTGGCCATCAATGAAGAGATAGACCGTCTTAGACTGCGTGCTGTAAGTAGTTTAATGTCAGGCAGAAAAGATGTTGTCGTTGTATCTTCAGTTTCATGTATTTATGGTATGGGAAGTCCAATGGCGCTCAACGAAAACATCATTGAGATTCATTGCGGACAGATTCTCGACCGTAATGCATTGTTAAGAAAATTAGTATCTTCGCTATACGTCCGAAACGACATTGAACTGAAGCGTGGATGCTTCCGTGTCAAGGGCGATACCGTCGATGTAGCCATGGCATATAGCGAGGTCATTCTGCGTATCACATTCTGGGACGACGAAATAGATGCCATTGAGGAACTGGATGCTGTCACCATGCAACGTATGGCCAGATTCGAGACTTATAAGCTCTATCCTGCCAACCTTTTTATGACGACGCAGGAGCAGACCAACCTCGCCATTCGCCATATTCAGGACGATTTGGTGAAACAAGTAGCTTTTTTCGAGGAGTTGGGTGACGGCATCAAGGCTCAGCGTATTAAGGAACGCGTGGAGTACGATATGGAGATGATCAAGGAACTGGGCCATTGCTCAGGCATCGAGAACTATTCTCGCTACTTTGATGGTCGTCAGGCTGGCGAACGCCCCTACTGTCTACTCGATTTCTTCCCAGACGACTATCTGATGGTCATTGACGAGAGTCACGTCTCCGTTCCTCAAATAGGCGCCATGTGGGGAGGCGACCGAGCCCGTAAGACCAACCTGGTGGAATATGGTTTCCGATTACCTGCCGCCTTCGATAACCGTCCATTGACGTTCGACGAGTTCAATGCGATGACCCATCAGGTCATCTATGTTTCTGCAACACCTGCCGACTATGAGCTGAACGAGGCGGAAGGCGTTGTTGTAGAGCAGGTTATACGTCCTACAGGTTTGTTGGACCCAGAGATTGAAGTACGCCCCACTGAGAATCAGATTGACGATCTGCTGGAGGAAATACGTCAGCGCATAGAACGCAAGGAACGCGTGCTAATCACTACCCTTACCAAGCGTATGGCTGAGGAATTAAGCGAGTTTCTGCTGAACCACGGTGTACAGACAACCTATATCCATAGCGAGGTAACGACATTGGAACGCGTCAAGATTCTGGAAAACCTGCGCAATGGGACGTTCGACGTCTTGGTTGGCGTTAACCTGCTGCGCGAAGGTCTCGACCTGCCGGAAGTATCGCTGGTGGCCATCATGGATGCTGACAAGGAGGGCTTCCTCCGTTCCCACCGCAGTCTGACACAGACAGCTGGTCGTGCAGCCCGTAATGTCAACGGTAAGGTCATCATGTATGCAGACAACATCACAGCCTCCATGCAGTTGACTATTGACGAGACGCTACGACGTCGTACCAAACAGTTGAAGTATAACGAGGAACATGGTATTACGCCTACGCAGATTCAGAAGTCGCTGAAACAGAGCGATCTGCACCAATATGACGACTCTGCCAACAGTTCACCCGTAACAGCCTCAACCGCTTATATCGGTCCTTCCGAAGCTGCCTATGCTGCCGATCCTATTATTGAACGCATGACTCGCCAGCAGCTGGAGAAGAGTATTGCCCAAACCACCCGCTTGATGAAGGAGGCCGCCAAGAAGCTTGACTTCCTGCAGGCAGCACAGTATCGTGATGAAATCATCCGACTGCAAAAGGAGTTGGAGTTGAAAGAAAATTAAAAAATCAAAAAAACAGCCCACATTTCATACGCACGTGCACGGAAATAAATAATTATTAGTACTTTTGCACCGTATTTTGAATAGAAATAAACAAAAAAAGACACATAAAAATGATGAAAAAGTTATTCTTTACCATGTTGGCGCTGGTGCCCCTCACACTGTGGGCACAGGACAACAGCTGGGAAATCAATGAAGATGAAGAAGTAAAACAGGAAGTAAAGGCCAAGACGAAGGTAGATCCCAAATACCTGAAGGGTGCCGTGCCTGAAGTCAACGGACAGGTGGTGTTCAGTAAACATATCGAGGCTCCAGGCAAGACCGCTTCTCAGATTTACGACATCATGCTGCAGTACATGGAGCGCCTGACCAAGACATCCTATCAGATTGACTCTAAGATTTCTTCTTCCGATGCTCAGAATCATGAGATTGTAGGTATTTATCAGGAGTGGCTTGTTTTTAAGAATACTGCTCTTTCGCTCGACCGCACCCGTTTCTTCTATGCACTCCGTGCCCAGTGTAGCGATGGAGCTGTTGATGTAGAGATGTTGCGCATCCGCTATCTTTATGAAGAAGAGCGTACGCCACAGCGCATGACAGCCGAAGAGTGGATTACCGACAAGGAGTCGGTCAACAAGAAGAATACCAAGCTGATGCCCATGTCTGGTAAGTTCCGTCGTAAGACCATCGATCGCAAGGACTATCTGTTTAACAAATTCGAGTCATTGTTGAAATGAGCATCCGTTCACTGCGCAACTGGCTCAACCTCATCTTTGTCGTTGGGGCAGCAACGGGTATGTTGGTGTACTATATGCACAATCATGACCTGGGCACCTATATCATCCTTGGTTCCATGGTGTTCAAGTTTATAGAAGTGACTCTGAGACTGATGAAGATATGAACAAGACCGTCCTTTCCTTATTTCTATTATTGCTCATGGTCTGCATGCCTCGTGGTGTGCAGGCTCAGGTGTATAATGAGATGGATGCCGACGGCAACATCAATCAGTTTAACGAGTATGGCAATCAGAACTTCAATCCCAATAAACGCGACTCAGTGAAAGGCGAGAAAGAAGTTCCCAAGGGTGTATGGGCATGGACCGTCGACCGTCGTTTCGGCGACATTCGTCCTGCTGAGCTCGACACGATGCCCCACCTTTATCAGAACTCCATCTACAATACAGGTCTCTATGGCGAATACAACACTACGGGTAATAACTATTCACCCCGTCTAAGTCGTATCTTTATAGACCGTCGTCAGACTGATGAGTTCTACTTTACCCAGCCATACGACTACACCACCAAGTTGCCCGATGAGTTTCTGTTCACCAACACGCTGTCACCCTACACCAATATCTCCTATGACAACTGTGGCGACCAGCAACATGGTGAAGACCATATCGACGCCAAGTTTGCTGTCAATGCCAACAAGCGGTTAGGCTTTGGCTTCGACCTTGACTATCACTATGGCAACGGCTATTATCAGTCGCAGAACAATGCCAACTTCCGTGCCTCGCTTTTCAGTTCCTATCGTGGCGACCGCTATCAGATGCACCTGCTGCTGTCGTTCTATCACCGTAAGAATACGGAGAATGGCGGTATCCAGAACGACAACCTCATTACTCACCCTGAGCAAGAGACTGTACAGTTCTCCGAGGAGGAAATTCCTACCGTGCTCACGCGTAACTGGAATCGTAACGACTCCTATCATCTGTTCTTTACGCACCGTTACAACATTGGTTTCTATCGTAAGGTCAAGATGACTGACGAAGAGATTGAAGCTCGCAAATTTGCCCAGATATCGGCCCAGAAGAACAAGAAAGACGATAAGAATGCTGATAAGGACCAGAAGGACCAGCCTCGTGGACGTAAGCTTTCCGATAAAGTATCTGAAGAAAAGCCCATGGGACGTCCTAAGGATGCGAAGATTATGGGCGACGAGCCCGTTGCTGAAAAACCTGTTGAGGTAGTGGACACCACCCGTATTACTGTTGAGTCGCAAGCCATGCTGGACAGTCTGAACCGTGCACAGGCCATTCAGGACTCCATCGATGCCACGATGAAAAAGGAGTACGTGCCTGTTACCAGTTTTATCCACACCCTCGACATCAACAATTACGACCGTATCTATCAGGCATACATCACGCCCAAGGACTATTATGCCAACACCTATTATAATGGTACCTATGATAACACCTATGCTGGCGATTCCATCTACGACCAGTATAAGTACTCATCGGTGAAGAATACGTTTGGCATTGCCTTGCTCGAAGGTTTCAACAAATACGTCAAGGCTGGCCTGAAGCTCTTTGCCTCGTACGAGTTCCGTAAGTATCAGATGCCCGAACTGCTGGGCGATGGCAGCAATCGCTACGTACTCAGCAGCTGGACGGGTCACTGCACCAATATCGGTGCCCAGTTGGCCAAGACGCAAGGCAGGACCCTTCATTTCAATCTGGCGGGCGAACTTGGTGTGACTGGTCTTGATGCTGGTTTATTGGCTGTAGACTTCAATACCGATGTCAACTTTGCACTCTTCGGCGATACCGTGCAGTTGGCTGCCAAGGCTTTCTTCCGTCGTACGCCACCACGCTTCTTCCAGAATCAGTATCACTCCAAGCATATCTGGTGGGACCAGTCGTTAAGCAGTGAGACGCGTACTCACATCGAAGGACTATTCAGCTATCAGAAGACCAACACACAATTGCGTGTGGCTATTGACGAGATACAGAATTATACATACTTCGGCATGAGCTATAGTCTTGGTGGAACAGAAGGCCTGGACCGCCAGCAGCTTACCGCAAACGTCTATCAGTCGGCAGGTAACATCAATGTCCTGACGGCTCAGGTGCGCCAGAATTTCCGGTGGGGCATCATCAATTGGGAGAATGTCCTTACCTATCAGAATTCCAGCAATTCCGAAGTACTGCCCCTACCCGACTTCAACATCTGGTCGAACCTGTTCCTGAAGTTCAAGATTGCCCGTGTGCTCAGTGTTGAGTTGGGTGGTTGTGTCACCTACTTCACCAAGTACAATGCACCTGATTACGTGCCACAGCTCAACCAGTTTGCTATCCAGCAGAACGCAGCCAGCCGTGTGGAAATCGGTGGCTATCCTTGGGTCGACGTCTATGCCAACATGCACCTGAAGCGTGCACGTTTCTTCATTGCTTACAGTCACGTCAATGGTGGTTCTGGCAACAAAAACTATTTCCTGACGCCCCACTATCCCACCAACGGTCGCATCATGCACATGGGCGTATCGTGGAACTTCTACAATTAAGATAATGAGAAATTGAGAAAATGAGGTAATGAGATGAAAAATCCGTCATTAGATCTCGTCGAGTTTATTGAGACGCAGATACTGCCTCAGTATCAGCAGTTCGACCGTGCCCATAACATGGAACATGTCACGCGTGTCATCCGCAGTTCGCTTCAACTGGCTCAACAGACAGGTGCCGACATCGATATGGTCTATACCATTGCCGCCTACCACGATTTGGGACTTACAGGACCGCGTGCCATCCACCATATTACCAGTGGCAAGATACTCCTGGCCGATGCCCGCCTCAAGCGCTGGTTCTCGCCCGAACAGCTACGCATGATGAAAGAGGCTGTTGAAGACCACCGTGCTTCAGCCTCACGTGCCCCACGCAGCATCTATGGCAAGATTGTGGCTGAGGCCGACCGTGACCTTGAGCCTACCAACGTCATCCGTCGCACCATTCAGTTCGGTTTGGCCAATTATGCCGAACTCGACCGTGAGGGCCATTGGAGTCGTCTGCTTCAGCATCTCAATGAGAAATATTCCACCCGAGGGTATATTCATCTTTGGATAAGCGGTTCGCAGAACGAACGCTGGTTGGCAGAATTGCGCCAGCTTATTGCCAATCCCAGCGAACTGCGTCCCATCTTCGAAAAGCTTTATGACGATGAAACAAAACTCTCCTAAGGCTTGGCTCCTTGCCGCCCGTCCTAAGACGCTCACTGGAGCCGCAGTTCCCGTCATGATAGGCGTTGCTTTAGCCTATATCGATGCGCAGGAGTTTGGCACCTTCAGCCCTACAGCAGCTCTACTCTGCTTCCTCTTTTCCTTTATTATGCAGATTGATGCCAACTTTGTCAACGACTTCTTCGACTACGTCCGCGGCAACGACGATCCTGCCACCCGTCTCGGACCACTTCGTGCCTGTACGCAAGGCTGGGTCAGCATCGACGCCATGAAGCGTGCCATAGCCCTTACCACCGTGTTGGCCTGCATCGTCGGGCTGCCACTCATCTTCTATGGAGGCCTTGAAATGGTGCTCGTCGGCATTCTTTGCGTCGTCTTCTGCTTCCTCTACACCACCCATTTGTCCTATGTCGGCATGGGCGACGTGTTAGTACTTGTCTTCTTCGGCATCGTACCCGTCTGCTGCACCTATTACGTCCAGCTTCACACCTGCCCGCTGACTGTTATCGTGGCCTCGTTGGCCTGTGGATTCGTCATCGACGCTCTGCTCATCGTCAACAACTATCGTGACCGCGATGTCGACCGTCGTGACGGCAAGCAGACGTTAGTGGTCAAAATCGGTGCTACAGCTTCCGAGTGGCTCTACCTTGCCATTGGCATCATGGCCGTACTTGCAGGTATCCTTTTCTGGGTTGAAGGTCACGTTCTGGCCTTCGTGCTCCCCTTCCTGTATCTGACGCTCCACGTCTTTACATGGCTTAAGCTGCGACGCATCCACGAGGGGCGCCAACTCAATGAATGTCTGGGCGAAACAGCCCGTAACATCTTCGTCTATGGCCTTTGTGTTGCCATAGGTTTATTACTGACATAAAATTTTTTTCAAATATCGCGTAGTTTTTCAGAACTTTGTTGCGTCTAATGGGCAAAGATTCTAAAAAACAGAACGACAATGACGACATTAGAAAGACAATTTGCGCAAACAGTCGCAGAACACAAGAGCACCATCTACACCGTGTGCTACATGTTCTCGCAAGATGCCGATGAAGTAAACGACCTGTTCCAGGAGGTACTAGTCAATCTTTGGAAAGGTTTCGAAAGCTTCGAGCATCGCTCAGACATTCGGACGTGGATATACCGCGTCGCCCTCAACACCTGTATTTCTATTGACAGAAAAAAGAAACGACGCTCATCCGAAGTACGACTGACGATGGACATCAACCTCTTTGAAGACCGCGACGAGGACACCAAGCAAGTGGACATGCTCCACAAGCGCATCTCCAAGCTCCAACCCTTCGACCGTGCGATTGTCCTGCTCTGGCTCGAGAACCTCAGCTATGAGGAAATCGGACAGATTGTCGGTATCACCGCAAAAAACGTCAGCGTCCGCCTGTTCAGAATCCGCGAACAGTTAAAACAAATGTCTAACGATTAAATCAAGCCCTATTATGAACAACAACGATTTCGATTTTGAGAATATGCGTCAGCAGATGACCATGCTCAAGAACAAACTGAACCAGCAGGAGATAGTCAACGACCGACTCATCCGCCACTCAATGAAAAAGACCGCTGGCAATATCAGCCGCAGATACTATTTCATCATGGCCCTCTGCCTATTGATGATTCCCTATAGCTACTGGGCATTTGTGAAGTTAAACGGTTTCTCCATTCCTTTCTGGATCTTCACCTGCATCGTCATGCTGGTTAGTTTTGGAGGCACCTTCTATAACAGCAGGAAACTGAACGATTCTAACATGATGACCAATAATCTCGTGGACGTCCGTCGCCGTATGGCCAGCGGCAAGAAGTTCGACGCCAACTGGCTCTTCCTCGGCATCCCCCTCGCCATCGTCTTTTTGGGCTGGTTCATGTACGAGTCCTATCTGCTTCATCCAAATGCCTTTTTCAACGGCCTCTTCTGGGCAGGATGCATCGGCGGCACAATTGGAGCCATCTGGGGATTCTCACTCCACTTCAAGACCCAGCGCCAGTATCAGGAAATCATCGACCAGATAGAAGACCTGACGGCAGACGAGTAATTACAAAATGTGTCAGAATTGGTGCACGACACACCAAGTTCACTACAAAAGCAAAAAAGGACTTGCAGCCGCGTTAGCTGTAAGTCCTTAATGGCATTCATGATAACAATGAGTGATTTATAACATGCCTGTTTGCAAGTCAGCGCGACAAGAGTTATGTTTCAGTAATTCCTGAGCCCCAGGCCTAAAAGAACAACCAACAACACTTATTCCAAACAAACCGAGTAGGAAGAGAGCATAGCTTTCTTCCTACTTTCGTTTTAATTGTAACGCCCACTCTGTTTAGAGCGCAATCGGTCCATGCCCCATGCAACTGGTCGTTGTGATGGCCGTCAGGAAGGCTGTGAGGGCGGCTACTACAACCTTCACCGCTACCTCAATAACTCGGTTCGTCTTCATAATTCCTCATTTTCTCATTTCCTCAATTTCTCAATTTAAAGAGTTGCCCTCGCGGGCAAACTCTTTAATTTTCGTCCAGCTCGCCGTCGCTGTTTCCGCCTCCGGAATTAGCGCCTCCTGAGTTTCCACTCCCCTCGCCCGTTGGAGAGGGGCTGGGGGTGAGGCCGCTCTCATTATCCTCGATGTCCCCGCTGTCGTCGCTGGTCACACGCTTCACCTCCTTGCCGTCGCGATCGAAGCAGGTAATCTGCACGGCGGTATTCTTCAGCTCGTCCTTCAGGTCCACGTCAGGCGTGAAGATGATGCGGCGGGTGGTAATCAGGTTCGACTTCACGTCCTCCACCTTCTCTACCGACTTCGAGCGCAGTCCGAAGCGCATGGTGCCCAGTCCAGGCAGTGCCACCGAGTGGCCTTCCATTGCCCACGCCTTGATCACCTCGCCGGCTGCATCCCAGCAGGCTTGCATCACGCCTTGGCTCACACCCGAGCGCAGGGCAGCTTCCTTGATGACCTTCTTCTGCGTCAGGCTCGAATACTGTTCGGGCTGCATCACGTAGCGGTAAACACCGGGGGCGTTCGGGTCTTTCGTAAACTTCAGCTTCTTCTCAATTGCTTTCACTTTCATTGTCATAGTTCAAATCTCCTTTTAGTTTAGTTTTTAAATAGTTTGTAAATAAATTTAATTTTTAATGTTTAATGTTTCTGGTTTGTCTCCATTCGCGACTTCCTTTTTTACGCTCTGGGCAGGCAGTAAATTTTTCCAGGCCTAAGAAATAATTTTTGGTGCCCTGCGCTCAAATTCCATCGTTCCTTTTTACAATGCAAAGGTACACATTTTTCAAAGCACCTCCAAAATTTTAGCCGTTTTGGGTGAAAAAATGTGCTATTTTCGATGCTCAAACAACAAAATATGAGGTAAACGACAAAAAAACGTCCAAAAAGTTTCTCATTTCGGAAATTTTCCATATCTTTGCATCGAATAATACGAAAACAAGGGAGGACCAAGGTATGAAGAATAAGTTCGAAACACAAGAGAGTGGCAGCATGTTGGGGGCAACTATCCAACAGGTGAGGAAAGCCAAGAAGATTACTCAGGAAGAACTGGGTAAGCGTGTTGGGTTGCCAAAGAGCAGCATCAGTAAAATTGAGAAAGGGCTGACGCATATCTCGTTTGAGGATGCTTCGCTGCTGATGGATGCGATGGGTGAGAAAATCAGCATTCAGGTGATGGGCATGAAAGAGCCAGACGAAAAGCGAGTGGAACGTGTGCGCTTTGTGACGATTGGCGTGATGTGGTATGCGCATAGCAAGAAGATGGCGTTTGCCGATGCCTACCGCTACCTGCTGGTGTATAAGGGCATCCAGTTCTTGGAAGAAAACTATGCCTACGAACAGACGCTGCCGCGCGAGACGTTGCTGAGTGACCTCGACAAGGTGTGTAACAGAAACCGCGAGAAATTCAAGAAGGCCGTATGAGACTATTGCATGGCAGCAACGTCGAGATTGTAACGCCTAATTTGAAGAAATGTCAGTCGAGGAACGACTTTGGTCGTGGGTTCTACTTGACACCACAATGGCAACGAGCCTATCTGATGGCCAAGCGAAGAGCCAGCAGAGATGGTGGTGAACCAATGGTCACTCCGTTTTTGTATTACCCCACCAAGGCGCTGGAGCATGGACTTAAAGTCAAAGAGTTCAAGGGCTTTAGCGCAGAGTGGTCGAAGTTCATCATTCTGAATCGTTCAGAAGAGACATTCACTCACGACTATGATATCGTGATTGGCCCTGTGGCGGATGCTTTTGTGGATAAGGAGATAGAGCGACACAAGCAGAAGTATGGTACGCACTATCTGGATACAGAGGCGCTGCTCGACTTTGCTGAGCATGTGTCGCAGTTTGGAAGCAAATATGTGCAGTATTGCTTTTGCACGAAAGAAGCGTTGAAAGAACTAATCAAAGAATAAGAAAATATGGAAGAGAGGTATTTTAAATTTGAAGATTTGATGGCTGACCTTGCGGCTTATCTGGTGTCAGAATACGACATAGAACCGAGGGATGCTGCAGGACTAGTGATGAACAGCCCGCAGACGCAGGCGTTATATTCGTCAGAAGAGCCCATCACAGAACAGCGAGTGAAAGCGCTGGCAGAGGAGTTGCTAAAAGAAGAAAGAACAGCCCCAGTTGCATAAATACCTGATAGAAAATTCTGTCCCCAATTTTTTCAGAGCGAAAAGGCACGGATGACCTTCTCGACCAATTCGGGATGTTTAAACTTATGTGATGAACAGATCTTGTCAATCCATTCCTTATTAAAGCATTCTTTCTGTATCATTATTCTTGATGGTTTCTAAATCTTTCTGTATGGAGTCTTTTGCATTCCTGAGGTCGGCATACCTGAGCAGGCGTGTCTGGTTAACATCGTAATGGCTGATGGCAGTCCTCAACATCTCCAGATTCTCATAGTCGTGCAGATAAAAGAAATCTGCATCAACCCTTGTGTCAGGTAACAGGCGGAGGGTAAAACTGATTCAGACGTAATTACTAAAAAAAGGATGCAACCAATGAATACAGGTAGCTACCGAAGCTGACGAGTGCCCATATCATCAGGACGATGAGTAGCAGCAGGACGATAAGGATGATGGCTGACTGCCAGGCTCGTTGGTTTACCTGCTTGATGATGGTCTCGTCACCGTCAACGAAACCCTGAATCATCTGCATGTTCTGGATGTTGGCACGGTGGAAGAAGTCGATAACGTCGCCGATGTAAAACGGTATCATGCCCATCAGTACGTCGCGGAGGGCATTATTCAGGACGGCCAGCGTCAAAGGGATGCTTTTGATGACTCTCGACGAGAAATAGACGAACGGTACGACACTGAGCAAGGTAATGGCATCACCCCAGCCAGGAATGATGCCGATGAGTGCATCGAGATAGTATCGATCCATGTAGCGCGTCAGGTCGTTCATCGTCTGATAGGCCTTATTCTGCATCAGTCGCTTGCGCCGTAATTCTCGTTTCTCGTCTTTGTTCATAGGAGATATAGGGCTATAGCAATGCTTCTGTCATTTCACAAAACATATTAAATCTGGGTTCTCGCAAATTTATTTGCAAAGATACTCATTTTTCCTTTATTATTCGTATCTTTGTACCCAAGTTTACAATACTTTAAGAAGATATGTTTGAAATTTACAACTTTGTGAGGAGACATACCTTAGATTCATCGTTGATAGAGAACGGTTTCTGTCGAAGCATGAAGAAGATTCTCTTATTCTCAATTGCTGTTATGCTGTTTATGGCTTGTGGCAGTAAAACATGACAAAAATGGCGATTTGGTGGGTGACTGTTCCATCAGCCACCGTCTGGCCAGCAAGAGTTATAACGGCCCTATTAGGTTACGCAAGGGCTATTTCTATTATCGCGACGGTGTGAAGAAAAAACTATCAGATTAAACAGAATAAAAGAAATTACAATGAAAAGAATAAGGATATTTGGAGATATGAAGAAAGTATTATTGCTTTTCTGCCTGGTGTTTGCTATGGCTGCACAGGCTGATGTATTAGGAGAGTATAGTTTCGTGGGAACATTGGGTGACAAGATTCCTGTCAGATTGAAGTTCGCCGTCAATGGTGATGAGATTGCCGTGGGTGAAATCTACTATCCCAAGGCAAAGAACCCTGCACCCATATTAGTGGTTGGAGCTCCTACGAATGATGAAGGCTGGTATTGTCTGAAAGAATACCAAAACGACGGCACTATCACAGGAACGATGCTGTTCAAAATCGTGGAGGAAGAAAACGAGGAAGCCTATATCGCTGAAGGCACCTGGACGAATCCGAGAACAGGGAAATCGCTGCCGATGAAGAACTTCAGTACGAATGATGACGCCCTCACCGGACGTATCAATGTGACTGACTATCTTGATTACGAGGATCCGCAGAACATCGGACGTGAGTATGCCTATTCCATCTGGAATCCCCGTCAAGGATCAATGATGGGCGGCAACGTAAAATTCCGTGGAGCAGGCAAGTATAAACTGCATTTCGAGGTGAGCAATGCGCCTGGCAACATCGCTGAGGGAAAGAGTGACCCTAACCGTCCTGCGGTACTGGGCGAAGCAACCCACGACTATTTCTATTATGAAAACGTCAACGAGTGTGGCTATGGCTTCAGTGCTCATTTCTTCAAGAAGTTCGTGGTATTGAAATCTACCACGAAGTATGAGACATTCGGATGTTTCGGTATGGGTGTTGCTTTCGATGGTGTATATATCAAAGTTAAGCAATAGAAGGTATGGCCGTGCTTCAATTCAGTTCTCGTTTTTCGTCTTTGTTTATAATTAGGGAACTATATACCTGTTGGCAGTAGTGTCCCATTTTGAATAAATATACAAGTTTCGGAGAAATACAGAAATTCTCTGAAACTTTTTTTGTATTAGTTTTTTACCACACTGTTTCATAAGTATTTTTACATGTGAAAATAAATTTTCAAAAGTTCCACATTTTGTTAAGTTATATGTATAACTCCAAGACTTCCATAGTTGAAAAAGCGCATATTTGCATTATAATTTAAACAAAAAGACTTTTTGATTATGGAACAAATTCACATTAACTTCGCCAAGTTCGACTCGCTCATTCAGATTGCAGACTACTTTCACTCTGAGGACGTTTGCAAACAAGCCATTGCCCAAGAACGTTGGGGTGATGGCGAAGCAGTATGCCCTTACTGTGGTTGCACCCATACCTATATGACAGCAGAGGGTAGATATATCTGCAAGGATTGTGCAAGCCATTTCTCCGTCACTGTTGGTACTATCTTCGAGAATACCAAGGTATCACTCCGTAAGTGGTTCTTGGCAATGTACCTTGTTAGCAGTCACAAGAAGGGTGTATCTTCTTGCCAACTTGCAAGAGACATCAAGGTTACTCAGAAGACAGCTTGGTTTATGCTGCATAAGATTCGTGGGCTGTATGGTCAGTCTGATGCTACTGTGCTTGATGGTGAAGTGGAAATGGACGAAATGTACCTTGGTGGACGTGAGACCAACAAGCACGAAAGCAAGCGTACTGAGGGTACACAAGGTCGTTCTACAAAGACTAAGACCCCTATTTTCGGTATGATTGAGCGTGAGAAGGGTACTGTCGTGGCTATGAAGGTGGAGAACACCCAAGGCAAGACTCTTATGCCTATCGTGTCACAGTTCGTTGAGGAAGGTAGCACTACCTATACTGACGAAGCATCCATCTATAACAAGTTGTCTGAGAACGGCTATGACCACTTGTTTGTTAATCACGGCAAGCGTGAATATGTTAGGGCTAATGACATTCATACGAATGGTATTGAGGGCTTTTGGGCGCATTTCAAGCGTGTTGTCTTTGGTACGTATCACTGTGTCAGCAAGGACTATCTGCCTCGTTACATTGACGAGCAAGCGTATCGTTGGAATACAAGGGAGGAAAAGGCTTCTGTGCGTTTCCACGATATGTTTTCAAAGGCTTGTAAAAACTTCGACTACAACGATGTACTATCATTGTCTACAATAGTAGATACTGAATATAGGACATTTAAGAATGCAGTGTATTACGCTTGGTATATGCATAGGAAGAGTGCATAAATAAAGGCAACCATTACTGATTGCCCATATCCCTATAATTATTCATATCCCTATCTGCGTTTTTTGAATGTTTTTTTGAGGCGTTTCTCCAATATTCTGCTTCTTTTGCATCTTGTGAATCAAATGAATGATTATAGCCATTAATGGCATCAGTTTCTCCCTTATCAGCATCCATTCTATATGCATTACGAATGTGTGCTATTTTACGCCAATCGTCAGGTATATTTCCGTGAAACGTTCTTCCTCTAAATTCCACTTCATTTAGAATCCTATTTACAGATTCTTTCACAATCTTGTGAAGGTCACTCTCTGTTAATCTTATAATTTTCTTATTCATATCCATTCTGTTATTTTGTTTATTTTCAAATTGTGGTAGGTTATACATTTTGCGAAAGTTTCTTTGATTGCCATCATCAACCCACTTTGTATTTGCTTCATCACCTTTACCAAGGTCGAATGCTCTTGCGTTGCCATCTTTCCTCCAATTACGTGATGCATAGTCTGCTATCTCAGGCACTTCATCGTAATCATCGCTGTATAGGTCTGGTTCGCCATAACTTTGCGAAAGCCTTCCAAGCATATATTGTCCTCTTGGGGTGTCGCCTATTTCATTGATTCTATTCATATTCTATACGTATTTTTAATAATAAATATCGGCAAGATTTGTTTTATTCGATAAATATCTGTAATTTCGCAGCAGAATTGATATTTATATGAAACAGTGACAATATATGACAAAGAAGATAATTAGGTTAACAGAGAGTGAATTAAATCAAATTATAAAGGAAGCGACTGCAAAGGTTATGAATGAAATGGATGCTGCAACTTATTCACGCATCCATAATGCTTCTCATAGGGCTATGCAAGACATTCAGAATGGTAACTATGAGAGGTCTGTAAATGGTAGAGATTTCGTTGATAATGATGAAATAATCAGCCGTGCTGATAGTATGGAACAAAACGTGCAAGCACATTGGTTAAAGAACTATGTTGGTCAAACGTTCAAGTTCTTTGGCAGAAGCCAAATGGGTTTACCAGCGCACGTTCTATTCACTTTCGAAAGAATTACTAAATTAGAACCAAACAAGACAGTATTAGTCGGTAATGTTACATTCAACAGAAATCAGATTAACGGTGATGGTATCATTATTGATTTCACAAAAGGAAAAGTGAAATATCACGAAAGAGGTAATAGATATGCATACAACTTGGAGATAGACAATAGATACAAACAAATATGGAATGCATTTACTAATGAGCTAAAATCAGCATTGGATGCAAGGCAATACTAAAGAAAATGAGCAGCCAATTTAGGTTGCTCATTTTTTGTATATCTATACACTATTGGAGGTTACTGCCAACAGGTATATAGTTCCCTATAATTATTGGTATTTCGCTCGCTTATTCGTACCTTTGAGCTATGATTGTAGCAAACATGAACCTCCATGAGGTCTATGACACGCTCATGGGAGAGATGCCGAAGCTAGACTGGAAACGCGATGTCCTGCGCTCCAAGGCTGTCAAGGAGATGAACAGGCAGATGAGTTTCCAAAACTACGTGATGTATGACTACAAGATTCCATCATCCAACAATCAGTACATCATCTATTTCTATCGGGAACATCCATTCGGACCTATCCTGTCAGGCTACCTCTGTGTATTGTTCGACGGCGCCAAGCGGTTCATCATCAAGTGGACTGACTGGCGTTCGCCTGCCATACATGTCTTCACCAGCCATTTCCTACAGCGCTATAAGGAACGTTTCCTGAAACAGCCGGAGATGACAGCCAATGAGGTTGCCGTCAGGTTCCTGACGCGTAACTTTAAGATGAAGCCCATGGCTGTCGATGAGCGTATCAACAAGCACATCGAGAAATATGGTGAGTTTGCAGGAGAAGGGTATCTTGTTCCAGACGGATTCTGCTTTAAGTTGTCAGGTAAGGAGTATCTAAATGGTACAGCGCCTGTGGGAATCAGTTTCTTCACCACCTTCATGCCGCTGTCTGATATGTCGAAAAGCCAGCAAGAAGCCATCTTTGAGGAATGCATGAAGGATATTGATAACTTGGATTCTATTTAACGATTCATTTACATCATCAATCCACTCGCCTTCATAGATTTTGGAGTAAGTGGGTTCTGGGAATGGCAGAAAAGCAAAGTAGCCAACTACCTTGCCAGCGTTCTCAATGACAAAGCCGCCATTTCGTTCTATATCAGCCGTAATGACGGCCTCTGAGGGATAGCCATCACCCCACTGATAAATATTGCCGGACTGCCGCATAATCTTCTTCGCAGCATCCATGACCAGCATAATCTCAGCCATGTCCGTCGGCCTTGCTTCTCTGATAATCCGGCTCATTCTTCCCAAGTCATTTTTATGTGAGGAATACCATCGAGCATGAAAGTATCGGATGATTGTCTGAATCCCATGCCTTCATAGAATCCTTTGGCATATTCCTGTGCCTCAATGTCTATAAGTGTAGCATTGAAATGTTCTATGGCTGCCTCGATGGCGCGAAGCATGATCTGTTTGCCATAGCCTTTGCCACGCTCAGTAGTGATGACTCTGCCTATCGAAATTTCCTTCATGTGAGTACCGGCAGGGCATACACGAGCCAAGGCAACGATCTTATCCGCTACGGTCAGCCACAGGTGGATGGACTTCTGGTCATCCCCGTCCATGTCCAGATAGACGCAGTTCTGCTCAACCACAAACACCTCACTACGTACCCTAAGGAGTTCGTATAGCTGGTTCACAGTCATTTCCTGGAACGTTTTTTTATGCAGAATCGGCTCAATGTTCATAAAATCATTTAAATCAGAGGGCAAATTTACACAAAATCCGAGAAAATTCGATATATTTGTACCGAGATTTAGGATAGTTTATAAACAAACCCAACAAAACAGAGATTATGAGGCTTAACAATGGCTTTGAAATCCCCCAGATTGGTGTCGGAACTTGGACATTACGGGGAGAGACGGCTCGGCAGAATGTACGTTTGGCTTTGCAGGCAGGATTCCGACATGTCGATACGGCACAGGGCTACGAGAACGAGGCAGAAGTAGGGCTGGGCATCTCCGACAGCGGCGTGCCACGCAGCGAGATTTTCGTCACGACGAAGGTGTCCACGAATATCATGCGCGAAGGTCAGGAGGCCGTGCGTCAGTCTCTCGACGAGAGCCTCGCCAGATTGAATACCGGCTACATCGACCTGCTGCTGATTCATTGGCCGGTGAAGGACTGCGTACGCGACACATGGCAGGTAATGGAGGACTACGTGCGGAAGGGCAAGGTGCGCTCCATCGGCGTAAGCAACTTCAACCGCCACCATCTGGACGACCTGCTCTCATACGCGGATATACGGCCCGCCGTCAACCAGATAGAGGTGCACCCGCTGATGACGCAGGAGGAGAACATCGCCTACAACCGCTCGCTGGGCATACAGGTTGAGGCCTGGGGTCCGTTCGGGCAGGGCGATATCGACGTCATCGGCCACCCTCTGCTGCAGTCGTTGGCCGCGAAGTACCAAAAGACGGCTTCGCAGATTGTGCTCCGTTGGATTGTGCAGCGCGACCTGATTACCATCCCCCGAGCCAAGCCCAACCACTTCAAGGAGAATCTGGACATCATGGCGTTCTCGCTCTCCAACGAAGACATGCAGGCCATCAGCGCCCTGAACCAGAACCTGCGTTCGAATGCGCTCAACGACCCAGAGACATTCCCGTGGTAAAAACTAATAAAACTATCAGATATGAACATAAAGACATTATTGATATTACTTCTATGTGGTGTGTGCTTCGCCTGCAATGCACCGCAGCAGGACGGACAGAAGACGGACTTAACTAAAGAGAATAAGAATATGACAAACGGAGAATTAAGAGAAAAACTGGCTTTGGCACTGGAGGATATGAAGGCCAAGGCCATTGAGATGGGTATTGAGGGTGTGGCAACAGCCTCAGTTCTTAACAGTGGCGATACGGTTGACTGGATCGGCGAAATGAGGGTTGTGGGCTCGTACTGCAACTGGAAAGACGGCTATAATTTGGTGGCCGTGGCATGGTCGAAGTGCGGCGAAGTGATTGCCACCCATGCCGACAGTGGTGATCCGAACCACCAGACGATTACGGGCGAACTGGGTTATGCCGGCGGTGCCTACGACGAGTATGAAGGCTGCAAACTGGCTTTCGCCTTCAGCGGAGCAACGTCTGAAGAGGATCTGGTCGTAGCCAAGTATGGCATCGAGAAGATGAAGGGCTACATATCAGGCAAGTAATATGAAAGTGATTATCCTTAAGGCAGCCCGAAGGCGCACGGCACAGCCCCTGGTGAGGTTGTTCGCGACGAAGAAGGCATGCAGACCATGCGACAGCTCGGACTGAACATGGCGTTCATGATCAAGTCCATCCGTCTCGGTCTCCAGCAGTTCGGCTCGCCGAAGATTCAGGAAGAGTTAACAGAAACGCATTATATCAGATAAACTATGACTTACAAAAACTTTTTTATTGCAGCCTGCTGCTTAGCCTGATGCCTCTCACGGTCGGGGCACAGGGAACCGACATCAACAGCCGTGACCTTCGCGGCCAGGTGGTTTATCAGGATGACGAAGTGGTGTTCCGCCAGCTTGACGAGCATACATGGATAGGGAACGGACACCGAGTTTATAACGAGTCGCTCTACCTTGTTGAGGGAAATGACCGCGCACTCCTGATTGATGCTGGAACGGTTATTCCTGAGTTGGATAAGATTGTGGCGAAGATTACTACCAAGCCCGTCACTATGATGCTGACCCATGCCCACGGCGACCATGCGGGCGGCGTAGGGTCTTTCCCTGAGGTCTTTCTGAACGCGGGCGACATGCCTCTCGTTTCGAACAGCATGGGAAGCTACAAGGGGCAGATCAGGTATATCTTCGACGGCGAGGTGATAGACCTTGGCGGCCGAGAGATTGAGGTCATCTTTACGCCCGGTCATACTGCCGGAAGCGCCACGTTCTTCGACAAGGCCAAGCATTATGGCTTCAGCGGCGATGCATTCGGTTCGACCAATCTGCTGGTGTTCACCAACCTCTCGACCGAGATGTACACTGCCGAGCGGATTGAGCGCTACATGAAGCAGAACGACATCCGCTTCCTATTCCCTGGTCATTACAGCGGTGACAACCTGGAGACGCTCCAGCGTGTTACCGACATCAAGAACATGTGCCGCGAGATACTGGACGGTGAACGCAAGCCGACCGTTAGCAACGGCAACAATGGTGGCATGGACATGATGGTCGACGACAAAGGCGTGCGCATCAACTTCAGCAGCCATTCTGGAATGAAATGATGAGACTTAACAAAAATGACAGAAGAAAGACGCAATGATTATCGCCACGTGCTGCCTCTCCAGATACGTTTCAACGACGTTGACAAGTTCGGGCATGTGAACAACACGGTATATTTTCAGTTCTACGATACTGCAAAGACTGACTATATTGCCACCGTCTGCAAAGGCGTTGACTGGGAGCGACTGGCCATCGTGGTGGTAAAGATTGAGGCTGAGTTTGTGGCTCAGATCAAGGGCAACGACCATATTGCAGGCCGCACCCGTATCGTCAAGATTGGCAACAAGAGTTTTCATTTGGAGCAGGATGTCATCGACAGCGACACACATGAAGTGAAGAGTCGCTGCTTTTCAGTGATGGTACTCTATGATTTGGAACGTCAGCAGACCATTTCGCTTCCTGACAAATGGCGCAAGGCCATCAGTGACTTTGAAGGACTATAAAATGCGTAGTAAATAAAGGGAGCCGCTCGACCACAGGTCGCTTGCCTAAGCAAAAACCGCTGTTGCTCAAGAAGCCTGAAGAATGCGAGTAAACCATGACCCCATGTCAAAACAAGCTGTTGCGCTTTTTTTTTCTCCAAAAAGGCTTTGATTCTCAAATAAAATAGTAACTTTGCACTCGAATTATAATTCAACACAAGCTAAACGACAAAAATGACACAGAAGAAAACTCTTGCCGCCATACTGACAATGATGATGACGGCTGTTCCATCAGGACAAATGTATGCAGACAATGTTGCTGACTCTCTGGAAATCGGCGAGGTCGTTGTGACGGGAACGCGCAACGCTACCGATGTGCGCCACCTGCCGATGACGGTGACGATTGTGGATCGTACAACGCTGACGGCAGAACACCAGCCAAGCGTATTGTCGACGGTAATGCGCGAGGTGCCGGGACTATTCATCACGAGCCGTGCGATGATGGGCTATGGCGTATCGACGGGTGCTGCAGGCGGCATCAACCTGCGCGGCATCACGGGTGGGGCAGGACAGTTGCTCGTGCTCATCGACGGACATCCACAGTATCAGGGCATCTATGGCCATCCCATCGCTGACAGTTATCAGACGCTGATGGCTGAGCGTGTGGAAGTGTTGCGAGGCCCTGCATCGGTGCTATACGGAAGTAATGCCATGGGTGGCGTGATGAACATTGTCACCCGCCAGTCCAAGCAGGATGGTGTGAACACGAACATTCAGCTCGGTGCAGGTAGTTACGGCACCATCCAGACGGAGGCCTCAAATCAGGTGCGCAGCGGCAAATTCAGCAGTACCGTTTCTGCACAGTATAACCGTACGGACAACCACCGTCCTCGCATGGGCTTCGAGCAGTACGGCGGCTATTTGAAGTTGGGCTACGATTTCAATGAGCATTGGAACGCCTACGTCGATGCGAACGTTACTCATTTCAATGCTTCGTATCCTGGAACGGAGGATAAACCCATGTACGATGCTGACCAGTGGATTACCCGTGGTGTCGTTTCTGCAGCCTTGGAAAACCATTATGGCAATACCAGTGGTGCCCTCTCCGTCTATTCAAATTTTGGACGTCATAAGATTGATGACGGCACAGCCGACCCCGCCGCTCCCACGCAGCGTTACTTCCGCTCGAAGGATGCGCTGACGGGTGTGTCGCTCTATCAGAGTATCCAGCTCTTTGAGGGCAACCGCGTGACGGCTGGCGTCGACTATATGCACATCTACGGCAATGCCTACTACACATCGAAGGCCACGGGCGAAATCCTCGACACCCCCAACAAACAGAGCGGCAAGTCGTATCGCAACGAGATTGCGGGCTATGTCGATTTCCGTCAGGATCTCTTAGATTGGCTCACCATAGATGCTGGTATCCGTCTCGACCATCATTCCATCACGGGTTCTGAATGGGTACCACAGGCTGGTATCGTCGTCCGTCCTGTTGAGACGGGTGAGATCAAGGCGATGGCCAGCAAGGGTTTCCGCAATCCCACGATGCGCGAGATGTATCTCTATCCTCCCTCGAACACCGACCTGGAGCCCGAGCGTCTGTGGAACTACGAGCTGTCATGGAAACATCGTCTGAACAGCTTCACCTATGGCGCGAACCTATTTTATATTAAGGGCGACAACATGATTCAGACGCAACAGGTGGACGGCAAGCCTCGCAATGTGAATACGGGCGAGATTGAGAACTGGGGCTTCGAGTTGGAGGCTGCCTATCATGTGGACAGCCACTGGAGCCTGAAAGCCAACGGAGCCTACCTGCACATGAAGAACAAGGTGGTTGCCGCCCCTGAACTGACGGCATACGCGGGTGCCAACTACCGCTGTGGCAAGTGGCTCGCCACGCTCGGCCTGCAGTACATCAATAACCTTTACACCGCCATTGGTGCCGACAAGAAGAAGGAAAACTTCACCCTGCTTAACGCCAGCGTTACCTACGCTGCCACTCGCAACATCAGCCTCTGGGCTCGTGGCGAGAACCTGCTGGCACAGAAATATGAGATCAACCTCGGCTATCCCATGCCCCGAGCCACCTTCATGGGCGGTGTGAGTGTCAACTTCTAATCCCGTATCGTATGCAGCAACTTATCGACATATTACACAAAAAAGGCTGCTCGCTGGTTGTCAGGGACAAAACGGGTGAGGTGACCACCTACGACAAGAAAGGTGTGCGCGATCTCATCTGGATCCTAGACAATAACACCGACCGTCTGCAGCAAGCTCAGATAGCAGATAAGGTGATTGGCAAGGCTGCAGCAGGACTGATTATCCAAGGAGGCATCGCTGAGGTATATGCTGATGTTATGAGCCGTCTAGCGCTGCCGTTGCTCGATGCATCAGGCATCATCTATAGCTATGGCGAACTGGTAGATCGTATCGTGATTCCTGCTGGCGACAACCGTTGCCCGCTGGAGCGCATCGTGGCCGATGCACAGACTGCCGTCGAGGTGGAAACTATGCTTCGCTAGCACTTTCAGGAAATGCAAACCAAACAAAAATAAAACGCTTATGAATACTTCATCAGTCAATCTCTACTCGCTGACCTATCGCGAGAGCCGCAGCTACCTCTTTGCGGCATTGTTCATCGTGAGTAACATCGCACTGCCACAGCTCTGTCACCTCGAGCCGCAAGGCGGTCTGACGCTGCTGCCCATCTATTTCTTCACTCTCATCGGAGCCTATAAGTACGGCTGTCAGGTAGGACTGGCCACGGCCATCCTCTCGCCGCTGGTCAATTCGGCCCTCTTTGGGATGCCTTCCGTTGCCGTTCTGCCCGGTATCATGGTGAAGTCTGTACTGCTTGCTCTTTCCGCAGCCTATATTGCCCGCCGCTATCAGGCAGTCAGTATTCCTCTTCTGTTAGCCGTTGTACTGCTTTATCAGGTTGTAGTATCACTCATCGAGTCGGTCATGCTTGGCTCGCTCGAGCGTGGTTTCCAGGATTTCCGTATCGGTATCCCAGGTATGCTGCTCCAGATTATCGGTGGATACCTCGTCATTAAATATCTGCTGAAGAAATAGAACCCTACTCTAAACCATTTCTCGGCATCCATAAGTTTCTACGACTTTATGGATGCCGAGTTTTTATGACACAAATCCCGTAAAGGTTCGCTTAGCCGCGAAACGGCCGAAGCGACGGAACTCGACAAAGTCAAGGCATAGGTTTGAACTTCAAGCCTTTCCTTTAAATGTATATCCGATACCCTCGACCGCTGTGCGGATGGCTTCCTCCGTAGCGGAGCCTTTGATGGTAAGGGTGTTGGCAGAGGCACTGGCCTTGGCTTTCTCTACGCCAGGCACTTCCTCGATGGCACGGACTACAGCGGCCTCGCAATGACTGCAATGCATGTCCTCGACACGGTAAACGGTCACGTCTGGGTCTAAGGGCTTTTGGGCGGTAAACTTGCTGAAAAACTTCATCATAAGAGCAAATATTATTAATAGTGTTAATACTGTGGCGCAAATAATCTTGAACGGACTGGGCAAGGCGGATGTGCTCATGCAGCAAGCATCCTGGGCAGCGACGGAGAAGTCGATTCCCGTAGCATTGAGCAGCAGGCCGAATAGAACTGCGAAACCAACAATGGTCATCAGATAAATCGATGTAAAGCGACGCCCCATCGACTTATGAACCACGAGGATAGAGGCGAGATTTACCGCAGGACCGGCCATCAGCATCACCAATGATGCACCTGGCGAGAGTCCCTTCATCATCAATGCTGCTGCCACGGGGATGCTACCTGTCGAACAGATATACATGGGTACTGCGATGATGAGTATGACCAGCATCTGCAACAGTGGCTGACTGCTGAAACTAAGGAAGAACTCGTCGGGCACCACCACCTGAATCAATGCCGCAACAACAAGTCCAATAAGCAGTCGCAGGCCTATGTCGCGAAGCATATCATAATAGGCATACTTCAGTACGCGCCAAATTCTGTTTCCGCTTTCTACTTGGCATGCAACGGCCACATCCTCCTTCACGTCATCCTCACGAACCAAACGGTTTACCAGCAGTCCACCGCAAACACCTGTGATAAGCGCTGCCGTAGGACGGATAATCGCAAAGCCCAGTCCCATCAGCGAGAACGTGGCCAGAATAGAGTCGATGCCAGTTTGAGGTGTGGCAATCAGAAACGAGGCAATGGCGCCCTTTGAAGCCTTCTCGTTCCTTAGTCCTATAGCGGTGGGGATGACTCCACATGAACACAGCGGCAAGGGTACACCCAGCAGCGCCGCCCAAACAACGGACAGCTTATTGTTACGCGAAAGATAGTTGGCATAAAACCTTTGCGGTACGAACACGTGCAGCACTCCTGCGATGAAGAATCCCAACAGCAGATAGGGAGCCATCTCGCAGACCACGTTCAGAAAGGCTACGGGTAGGCGCGTCAGCGGGAATGGTGATATGAAGAAACTCTGTATATCCATCGGCTGCAAAGGTACAACAAATAATTCGCAACTCGGTTGTAAACAGATAGAGTTTTTTCTGAGAATACAAATTTAATGCTTATATTTGTATCTATTTTTGTGGATTACTCTGTTCATGTTTACGTTCGTCGTGGTGTAAGAACATTATTACAGCCCAAGTAACGAAGGCGAGGACAATGATGTCG
>Ga0310695_10001313_pt1 | contig 59555 bp, 47 predicted proteins | sample RumenRJG_04DNA_FD_203882 | JGI IMG/M metagenome (GOLD analysis project Ga0310695, IMG submission 203882) | Bovine rumen microbial communities from Lethbridge, Alberta, Canada - RJG_04 (v2) (version 2) | ecosystem: Host-associated > Mammals > Digestive system > Stomach > Rumen | place: Canada...
AAACTCTCAACTTCACGCTAAGTGATTGATAGTAAATTAGTAATAAAAAGTTAACAAACAATAAATATTATCCAATTATTTGGAAAGCAACATAGAAGTCACACAACCATACAGGCTGAATCTCATGGATTGGAGATTCAGCCTGTTGCGTATGTGTCGGGGGGATAAAGTCTGTGCGACAGGTTAACTACAAAGTGTGGCGGTCGCCATCCAACCGTGTGGCGGTCGCCATCCAACTGTATGGCGGTAGCCATCCAACCGTGTGGCGGTAGCCATCCAACAATACGGCAGTTGCCACACAACAACGTGTCAGTGGGGGCGAAAGAGGCTTAAACAAAGAAATGGCAAGTCAAGTTTCACAATCCAACAACTTGCGGAACTTGCAGACATTTCCCTGTTCATAAAGTTTATTTTTTCAATTCTATTCTGAATGTAGTGCCTTTGCCCACTTCGCTGCTCTTGACATAGATTTTGCCTTTGTGATATTCCTCCACGATGCGCTTGGCAAGGCTCAGTCCGAGTCCCCAGCCGCGTTTCTTTGTCGTGAATCCCGGTCGGAATACGTTGCCAAGGTCTTTCTTCTTGATTCCTTTTCCTGTGTCGGCAACGTCGATGATCACCTTCTGCCCCGTGTCGTCCACGCTTAGCGTGATGCTCCCGGCCGTTCCGCCCATGGCGTCGACGGCGTTCTTACAAAGGTTTTCCACCACCCATTCGAAAAGATTCGGGTTCATCAGCGCCATCACCGTGTGGTCGGGCATCTTTGTGGTGATCCTGATACGCTTTGAAGTGCGGTGATCCATATAGTCCACCACATGGAGCAGCACATCGTTCAGGCTCGACGGCTGCATTTCGGGCAGGGATCCGATCTTGCTGAATCGGTCGGCTATGAGTTGGAGCCGCTCCACATCCTTGTTCATTTCGGGTATCAGATCGTCGTTGGGGTATTGTTCTTTCAGGATTTCCACCCACGCCATGAGACTTGAGATGGGTGTGCCGAGTTGGTGGGCCGTTTCCTTGCTCAGTCCCACCCATACTTTGTTTTGCTCCGCCCGCTTTGACGTGAGCAGGGCAAAGATGGCGATGACGACAAAAATCAGCACCACGCCGAGTTGTACAAACGGGTAGTAGGCCAGGCGCTTGAGGATGCTGCTGTCGTCGAAGCACACGTCGTTGTAGTCGGGATGTGGCCCGTCGTCGAGATAAATACGGATGTTCTTTCCGCTTGCCAGCAACTCACGTCCTATTGCCGTGGCGGCTTTCAGACTGTCTTCGTAGTTTTTCCCCTTCAACTGCACATTGCGAAAAGTCTGCGCGTTACCTTTGGCGTCGAGCACAATGACGGGAATGGTGTTGTTTTCGTTGATCACTTTCAGCACCAATCCCAAGTTCGTGTTCTCATCGGCTGTGTTGAGCGTGCGCATGGCCGTGGCCCAAACTTCCATTCGTGCCCGTTCTTCCCGCTCCAAATCGCGCGTGAGGAGATGTGAGGTGATGAGCGAGGCCACGGCAATGACGATGGCCGCTATCACCAGCAATATTTTTACTTGTCTTATTCTGTCGGTCCACTCCATATAAGTTGATAACGGAGAATGGACCGCAATATTATTTTCTCCTTATCATAGACAACGATCATGACACTGGGGCGGGGAAACCGTTCACCGTCCTTGCTATTGCGCAAATTGCGGCTGAAGCCCGATGCTACTGTTTCTTCATTCTTTTGTATCTGAACAGCCTCCAACTGTGCCACGAGATGAAGGCAAGCAGCAGCAGGTTCAGGCCGATGTAGAACTGGCTGCCTGCATCTAAACTGCTGATCGCTAAAAACGGCATGACGAACAGGCAGGGATAGGCAACGCAGAAGAAGCCAAAGGCTATGAGCCAGCTTTTGTTGAAGAACAAGGCGCACCACCATCCTCCGGCCACGTAGAGCAGCCACGCAGACAGAAACATGGCATCTGTGGAGTCCTCTATGTGAAACAGACCGGGCAATTGGGGATTGTGGAAGGTGAGAATCATGCCTAAACTGTCCTTGCCAAAAGCGGCGAACACCAGCCACCGCAACAGGTCGGCAATGGTAAAACTCAATGGGTATGCGATCAGCAGCCAGGCCAACGCTATGAGAATGTGGGCCGAATAGCGCTCTGTCGGCGTGGCCGGCATCATGAGATGAAACTGGCGCGAGTGGGCACTGAGAAGGGAATGGAGCGTGCCAACGATCATAAAAGGTGCCAACAGGAGGAAACTAAAGCTCATAGTGTTGAATTCCGTCTGTTGAAAGAAGCTCGCGTCGGGCACTGTGCCGTCGCCACTGTCGGGCAACAGCCAGTTTTGCGTGAAGAGAAACAACAGCAACAACAAGACTGCTACCTGCACAAAAAACAACCGCACGAGATGACGGCTTTGCAATATCGTGACCCACTTGAGGCTGAGACCGAATCCTTGAATGGTGAAATTCTTCATGGCTGCTTGTGTTGTTGGGTTAGTGCGTTGAAATATAACTCTAAGTTGACAGATGAAGATGTGCTGCCTTCCTTGCGGCGCGTCATCACGAAGTAACCGTCGGGTGCAGGCTGGGCGTACACCACATCGGCATCATGAGCCTCACTGCGCACGGTGAAGGAGTATTGTGAAAGAATGTCGGCGGTTGTCGTGTTTACGACTACCTGCCGGTTGCTGAGCAGCAATACGTTGGTGAGCATCTGTTCCACGTCGTGTATCTGATGCGTAGCGATCAGCGCTACACGTTCTCCCCGCACGTGGTCGGCCACAGCTTGGCGGAAGACTTCTTTTGACAGCAAGTCGAGTCCGTTGACAGGCTCGTCCATGAAGATATAGCGGGTGTTGGCCGCAAGGGCGAAACTCAGTAGCAATTTCTTGCGCTCGCCCATGGAGAGACCCGTGAAAGTGTTGGCGGGAGAGACGTTGAACCTTTGAAGGCAATCCTTCAAGTCGTCGTCGCTGAAAAGGGGATAGTAGTCGTGATGGAGGGCTAAAAGCTGCTTGAAGCTGACGTCCGGCAAATCCATCTTTTCCGGGACGAGATACATTTCTCGCAGGAGCGGCGGTATACGTCGGTCGACCCGCTGTCCGTCAATGAGAATAGAGCCTTCGTCGGTGGGAAGAAGTCCACAAATGAGATAGATCAAGGTCGACTTGCCCGACCCGTTGCCGCCTAACAGCCCGTAGATTCCTCCATGGTCGATGCTGAGCGAAAGATTCCGGAATATCGCCGGACGCCGTTTGGAGTAGCCGAAGCTGATGTTGTTGATTTCAATCATTGCCAGCAAGTTTTTACAGCCCACCCGTGGGTAAGTTGGATAATTGGATTTATTCTGTTTTTGCCTCGTCTTTCTTTTTTCCCGGGAGCCAAAACTTCCATTTGGGTGTTGACTTATCGGCATTGTCCCTGTTGTTTCCCACAACAGCAGGGCTGTCATGGGTAGCCTCATTCCTTTGTTTCATGCTCTCAACGACCTGTATGTCTTCCTGGCTGGGTTGGAACCGTCGGTAGACAAAGTTGTCGCTCAGGTAGTTTTTGCGTACGATGGGATTGGCCGAAATTTCCTCGGGCAGTCCCTTGAAGAGAATTTTACCCTCGAAGAGGAGGTAGGCCCGGTCGGTGATGGAGAGGGTTTCCTGCACGTTGTGGTCAGTGATAAGGATGCCGATGTTGCGGTATTTCAGTCGCCAGACGATGTGCTGGATGTCCTCAACAGCGATGGGGTCGACACCGGCAAAGGGCTCGTCGAGCATCACGAACTTAGGGTCGATGGCCAGGCAGCGGGCGATCTCGCAGCGGCGGCGCTCGCCTCCCGAGAGACGGTCGCCCTTGTTCTTGCGCACCTTGGTCAGTCGGAACTCACGGATGAGCGACTCCAGCTTGTCCAACTGTTCCTGATGCGAGAGTTTCGTCATCTCCAGCACGGACATGATATTGTCTTCCACGCTGAGTTTGCGGAATACACTGGCCTCCTGCGGCAGATAGCCGATGCCGGCCCGAGCACGCTTATAGACAGGATAGTCGGTGATTTCCTTTCCGTCGAGATAGACATGGCCGCCGTTGGGCACTATCAGTCCCGTGGTCATATAGAACGACGTGGTCTTGCCTGCTCCGTTTGGGCCGAGCAGACCTACTATCTCTCCCTGTCTGACGTGGAAGCTCACGTTATCGGCAACGGTGCGTGCGCCGTATCTCTTGACGAGTCCCTCACTGCGCAACTCCACTAAGTGCTGCTCTTTCTGTTGTGGTCCTGTCGCGTTGATGTCTTTCTCCATGACAATTGTTGTTTTGTTTGCAAAAATACTAAAAAAAGGGGAATAACACTTATATTTTCAAAAACTCTTCGGCTTCTTGTGGTTTTTCAGTGGAAAATGCTTACTTTTGCAAAGATGATAGTCACAAGATTACTTTTTAGGTGGCTCGATACCTTTGGCCGCTACGTCATTCTGATGGGCCGGTCATTCCAGCGGCCCGATCGTTTCAGGATGTTTCTCAAGCGCTATGTGAAGGAAATGTCCCAGTTAGGTGTCGACTCCATCGGCATTGTCCTGCTGATCTCGTTTTTTATCGGCGCCGTCATTTGCATTCAGATGAAGGTGAATATTCAGAGTCCCTGGATGCCTCGCTGGACCACGGGCTACACCACGCGTGAGATCATGCTGCTCGAGTTCTCCAGTTCCATCATGTGCTTGATTCTTGCCGGAAAGGTAGGCAGCAATATAGCCTCAGAGCTGGGCACGATGCGTGTAACCCAGCAAATCGATGCGCTCGACATCATGGGTGTCAATTCGGCCAACTATCTCATTCTGCCAAAAATCGTGGGATTGGTAACCCTCATGCCCTTCCTCGTTGTTTTCTCCTCGGCCATGGGCATCGTAGGTGCCTACGCTACGGCTTACATCGGCCACATGATGCCACCCGACGACCTCACGTTGGGCCTGCAGCACTCTTTCAACCAATGGTTTGTGTGGATGAGCATCATCAAGAGCTTGTTTTTCGCCTTTATCATAGCCAGTGTGTCGAGCTATTTCGGCTACACAGTCGAAGGCGGATCGGTCGAAGTAGGCAAGGCGTCGACCGATGCCGTGGTGTCGTCGAGTGTGCTGATTCTCTGCAGCGATGTGTTTCTCACCCAAATCCTTTCGTGACCTATGATAGAAGTGAAGAATCTCAATAAAGCGTTTGAGGACCGGCAGGTTCTTTTCGACATCAACGCTCGCTTTGAGTCGGGCAAGACCAATCTCATTATCGGTCAGTCGGGCTCGGGCAAGACGGTGATCATGAAGTGTCTGGTGGGCCTGCTCCAACCCACTTCGGGCGAGGTGCTCTACGACAATCGCAACTTCATCAATATGTCGAAGCGCGAGAAGTCCGACCTGCGCCGGGAGATGGGCATGGTGTTCCAGGGATCGGCGCTTTTCGACTCGCTGACAGTGCTGGAAAATGTGATGTTTCCCCTCGACATGTTTTCCAACTTAACCTTGCGTGAGCGTCAGCAGCGCGCACGCGAATGCCTCGACCGCGTCAATCTGTCGGGTGCCGAAAATAAGTATCCCAGTGAGATTTCCGGTGGCATGCAGAAGCGCGTTGCCATCGCCAGGGCTATCTCGCAGAAACCCAAGTACTTGTTTTGCGACGAGCCTAACTCCGGACTCGATCCTAAGACCTCGTTGGTGATAGACGAATTGCTGTCGGGCATCACTCACGAGCAGGGCATCACGACGATCATCAACACCCACGACATGAATTCGGTGTTAGGTATTGGTGAGAGCATCCTCTTCATCTACAAGGGACACGTAGAGTGGACCGGCAATAAGGATCAGGTGATTGGCTCCACCAATCGGCGGCTCAACGATCTGGTGTTTGCCAGCGATTTGAGTCGAAAGATGAAAGAGTTGGCCGAAAGGGAAGAACAGATCACCGGTGAAAAATCGTAGCTTTCTTAGATCGGCGAGTTCCTCTTTTTCCTATACATCATTTGTTTTGTAAAACAGGTTTCTTTCCGCCACTCACCGGTCCTTGCTTTTCGAGAAGTTGAACCCGCGCTCTGTCCCTATGAGTCGTGCGTCGGTTGGTCAGCTGAAGGCTCTCTGTGACCAACAAAGGATGCTTGTGGTTCAATCGACCACGAGAGTGAATACCATGGCCGGTGAGTGTCCTATCCGGGTTATTCTGTGAAGAAACGGATATAATCGGTGATGGCTTTCTGGCAGGCTTTGCAGAAAGAGGGTATCTTGTTGCTTCGCATCCGGCAGTCGGGATAGGCCCTGTAAACCCCGTGGAGAGTATAGCCCGCGCCTTCAAAGAAGCCCGCGTCGGGAATGTTTTCCCACTTTCCGCGAAAGTCTACACGCGTTGTGATGTTGCGCTCCCAGGGTTCCACATCCTTCGGGTACATGGCCACCTCTTCATCGTCGTAGGCATATTCGTCGGCGAGTCCACAAAAGCTGTGACCGAACTCATGCACCACCACTTCTTCCGAATATTTGTTGTTGATGGTGGCGAGCAGATATTCGCCATAGATACCGCCCCCTCCATAGCGGTCGGTGTTGACGAGCGCTATGATGTGCTCATAGGGAATGCCGGCCAGCCAGTCGTGCATATGGCGGATGTTCGGAGTGGTGAGATAGCGGTCGCTGTAGAATGTGTCGAAGTGGGAGCCTAAAGCAGTCTGTTTCCAGATGCCCTTCGAGGGCTCGCTCGTTCCCCTGTCGCTTGAGGGAGATTCTACAGCCACGATGGAGAACTTGCCTTGCAGACTCTTGAAAGGTTCGTGGGCAAAGAGCGCCCCCATGGCCTTGCGCACGTCGGCCAAAAATTTGGGCATTTCCTCCTTGCGGTAGCCTTCGGCCAGATAGGCGATGTGGATGCAATGACGGGGATCGTCGGGCTGCTGCATCACCACGAAGGGCGTCTGGTTCCCGTCGCCGATGCGTCGGATGAGTATGTCGCGTGGAGCAAGCTGATGTGTCAGTGTGGCCGATACCTCACGGCGGTTGTTGCGCAATTTCAACGTGATGTCGACCGTGTCTTTGGGCATGGGCATGAGAAAGACATTCTCAAAGCTGCGTGTAGAAGATTTTGAGACGGGGTAAGACTGCCATTCCTGGAAAAGTGTCGAGAACGACTGGCAGTAGATCACCTGTTGGCTACGGTGGTCGCGCACGATGAGCTGTCCGTTGCCCTGAACGGGTAATTCGCTGAGGTGCTGACGGCGGCCATACCAGTGATTGCTCTTGTAGACAGCGTCGACTGCAATGTGCTGTTGAGTGGAGGTCCCTGAGAAGTCATAGTCGATACGGATGGTGGAATCACAAAAGAATGTATCGAAATCCTGCGCGCCGCAATGCAATGTGGCGGTAGAGAGAATGGATGCGAAGATGATTCTTTTCATTTTTCGTTGGATTTGTCGGGGCCAAAAATACGAAAAAATATTTAAATAGGACGATAATCCCCTTGAAAATCGCTATTCTCCCAACCTCACTTATTCTAAGGTGGAGAATGAGAAATGTTGTTTTTTCCCTGTTATAGCATGGGAATCCCGTGCAAAGTGGTTAAACTATGCTAAATTGTATTACTTTTAGAGCCTTCATTCGTCAAAATCTATAACTTTACACCGACAAAGCGGCTGATGAAACATTCTATGCCGTCGGGAGTTATTGATTAAAGGAAAAAACATTCTAACAGTTTGACTATGATTAAAATTCAGAGAAGAAGCGCCCTCCAGGGATTTGTGATGGCAGCCATGATCGGTTCGCTGCTCATGACGACTTCGTGCGCAAGTAAAAAAGACCTGGAAAACTGCCAGTGGGAAAACAAACAACTCTCTACTGACTATCAGAATGCCAAGGAAGAATTGGCTGCTTCGAAGGCTCGGGTGACCAGTTTGGAGGATCAGTTGGCCCAGCAGAAGAAAGACTATGCCGCGCTGCAACAGAGTCTTGACAAGAGCCTGAACAATGCCAATTCGAATAATATCAACATTTCGAAGCTTGTCGACCAAATCAATGAGTCGAACCAATACATCCGTCATCTCGTTGAGGTGAAGAGCAAGAGCGATTCGCTCAATATGGTGCTCACCAACAACCTCACCCGCTCGCTCTCGAAGGAAGAGTTGAAGGAAGTGGATGTGCAGGTGCTGAAAGGCGTTGTCTACATCTCCTTGGCCGACAATATGCTCTACAAGAGCGGTTCTTATGAGATCAACGACCGCGCAGAGGAGACACTGAGCAAGATTGCCAAGATCATCATGGACTATTCCGACTATGACGTGCTCATTGAAGGCAACACCGACAACGTGCCCATCAATACTTCGGCCGCCACAATGAAGAATATCCGCAATAACTGGGACCTCTCGGCCTTGCGTGCTTCTTCGGTCGTACAGTATCTCATCGACCACTTCGGCGTAGCCCCCAAGCGTCTTACAGCCGGTGGACGCGGACAGTTCAACCCCATTGCCAGCAACGATACGGAATTGGGCAGACAGCGCAACCGCCGTACGCAAATCATTATCACACCGAAGCTCGATCAGTTTATGGACCTCATCGACAAGGCTCCTGAGGAGGACGGAAAGTAGATTATCTGCTTTGATATAGACACGTGAATGAGGTTGGAAGGATGCGGCCGCTCAGCAGGATCCTTCCAACTTCATTCGTTTTATTATCACACACATTAAGAAACCCATCATTTAGAGCGAAGGACTATGTCGAATCAAATGGATATGCTCCATGGGCCGCTCACGGGCAAGTTGCTGAAATTTGCACTGCCCTTTGCGGCCTGCGGCATATTGCAGCAGCTGTTCAACTCGGTAGACGTGGCTGTAGTCGGTCGGTTTGCCAGCAGTGAGGCTTTGGCGGCAGTGGGTGCCAACACGTTTCTTATCAACCTGATGATCAACCTCTTTGTCGGCATATCTATTGGTGCCAATGCCGTCGTGGCTAATCGGATTGGGCAGCGCGACGTTGAGGGCATTGGCCGTGCCGTGAGCACCACCATAGTGCTGTCGGTTGTCAGCGGGCTGATTCTGCTTGTTGTCGGCATGATGATCTCCAGGCCTGTGCTGGCCCTCATGGAGACCCCTTCCGACGTCATCGATGATGCCGTTCTTTATTTGCGCATCTATTTTCTTGGGGCTCCTTTTTTCCTTATCTACAATTTTGGAGCCTCGATCCTTCGCAGTAAGGGTGACACCCGCCGGCCGCTCTATATTCTCCTTGTGGCCGGGTTGATCAATACGGTGCTCAATCTCTTCTTTGTCATCGTCTGCCATTTGAGTGTGGCCGGTGTGGCCATAGCCACATCCATCAGCAATGTCTACAGTGCAGCCTGTGTGGTCAGTATACTCTGCCACGAATCCGGAGCCCTGCGACTGCACATCGGGCAGTTGAGGCTCTATAGGCGCGAGTGCGGTGCCATTTTGCGCATCGGCATCCCCGCAGGCCTGCAGGGCATGGTGTTCTCTTTCAGCAATGTGTTTGTCCAGTGGGCCATCAACGGCTATGGCAGTGCCGCGGTGGCGGGATCGTCGGTTGCTCAGACTTTCGAGGCTTATTGCTACTTCTTGATAGCCGCTTTTGGTGGGGCGGCAACGACATTTATCGGCCAATGCTATGGCGCTGGCGACGCCGGGCGTTGCCGGCGGATCTATTGGCGATGCTTGGTGATGGCGTTTGTCTTCTGTCTCGTGCCCAATTGGCTGTTTTACTGGCAGCGGCAGCCCCTCGTTGGATTGTTTACGAAGGATTTGGCGGTGATGCATTATGTTTATCTGCGCATGGGTTGCGTGTTAATTTTCCAGTCTATAGCCAGCAGCTATGAAATCTCGGCTTCGGCAATGCGCGGTTTTGGCAAGTCTTTTCTCCCGGCATTGCTGACTGTATTCGGTACATGTGTGATAAGGCTGGTTTGGGTCTTTACCGTCTGTCCTATAATGCCAGGCTACGACAACCTGCTCTACGTTTATCCCATATCATGGGTGTTGACAGGAGTGCTTGTTTGTACGGCCTATGGCTTTGAGAGCCGCAAAGCATGGAAATACATAGAAGAGAAATAAAAAAAGTGAAACTCTTCACAGAGTTCCACCCCGGGTAATACATTAAAAAAAGATATACATGATTATTTAATGAACAGAAATGTCATTGACTGCCTGACCCCTCAACCATGTCCATGGCTGATGTTGTCGGTGTGAGATAATAAATGATATGTTTGCCACTTATCTGGTTATATACTACTCCTTTTTTTTCAGGCAATGATTTCTCGTAAATATCTCGTTGCAAAGATAATCAATATTTTTATAATAAAAAAGGAATAGACGATTTATTTTCTTAAGGGGCCTAATTTTGTTGCTTTGTGGGTCATTGTAAAACAAGATTGTGTAAATTGCACAAACTTGGAAAGTTGAAAAAAAGGACTTTGTACGTTGTATCGTATCTTCGTAAAATGGGCCTTTCAATGTAGGAAAGAGCGATTTGTGCGCTCTCCCAAAAATAAGTCCCAGAACGTTCTATGGCTAAGAAGTTCTGGGACTCTAAATGCTTTGGAGTTTCCTGCTCTCCAGGCTCCTGCTAATTCACTTATGGGTGAAGAACAGTTATGCCGGTGGATGGTGTGCCTTGCCTCTCATAGCGATCACGATCAAAGGCGTTGTCTTGTCGTGTGATTGGAGCGGCAATCCGTTTGTGCTCTTAGTATTCCAATGGATATTCAAACAGGTAGGGAGAGTCTTTCAACAGGGGATGGTGAAGATCCTTAGGCGAAAGAATCACCTTGTCGGCCGGGATTCGCCAGTCGATACCCAACGCGGGGTCGTTCCACGCAATGGCGCCTTCGCTTTCCGGGCAATAATAATTGTCGCACTTGTATTGGAATACGGCCACGTCGCTCAGCACGCTGAAGCCGTGGGCAAATCCACGCGGGATGAAGAACTGACGATGGTTGTCCTCTGTGAGTTCTACGGCTACGTGCTGTCCGAATGTAGGTGAACCTTTACGGAGGTCGACAGCCACATCGAGCACGCGACCAACCACGCAACGCACCAGTTTGCTCTGCGCATGCTCACCCTTTTGGTAATGGATGCCACGCAGCACTCCATAGGAGGAGCGTGACTCGTTGTCCTGAATGAAGTTTATCGGACGTACTTTGGCCTCAAACTCTTTCTTCTCATAACTCTCAAAGAAGTAGCCTCGCTCATCGGGGAAGAGGCGCGGCTCGATGATCACAACGCCGTCGATGGCTGTTTTGATTACATTCATGATGTTATAGTTGTATGATAATCAGATTGCTATTATTCCGTTTCCAGGCTCTTGCGATACCACTGATAGAGTTTCTCCACTCCTTCTTCGATTTCCACCTTATGGCGCCAGCCCAGGCGGTGGAGTTTCTCTACATCGATGAGCTTGCGAGGAGTGCCGTTGGGCTTGGTAGTATCCCACACCACATCGCCTTCAAAGCCTACCGTTTTCACCACGAGACTTGAAAGTTCTTTGATGGTGAGCTCTTTTCCGGTACCTACATTGATGTGGCAATTGCGGATCTCGCCCAACGAAGGAATGGCACCGCCACGACCCTCAGAGTTGTTGCGGTTCACCTCGCCGTCGGTCTTGGCCCCATAGAACACGCTGGAGTATTTCTCTATACCGATGATGTCGCTGAAGTCCACATTCAGCAGCACGTGGACGCTGGCGTCGGCCATGTCCTCGCTCCAAAGAAACTCGCGCAGCGGACTTCCGTCGCCCCAGAGCGTCACCTTGTTGTCCTCAATGCCATAGAAGGCAAGAGCCTTGAGAATTCGCTCCTTGTCGTTGCCGCCGTCCACATTTCCCTCGCCAATGATAGCGCGCAGCTTGTCTGTGGGATTGATGGGGCGTTTGTCCATATCCACGCGAATTGCATCCCAGTCGTTGTCGTGGATGAGTTTGGCCAAATAGACCTTGCGCATCATGGCCGGCATTACATGGGAGTTCTCCAAGTGGAAGTTGTCGTTAGGCCCATAGAGGTTTGTCGGCATCACGGCGATATAGTTCGTGCCGTACTGCAGATTGTAGCTCTCGCACATTTTCAGTCCGGCTATTTTGGCGATGGCATACTCTTCGTTGGTATACTCCAAGGGAGAGGTGAGCAGTGCGTCCTCCTTCATCGGTTGCGGCGCATTCTTGGGGTAGATGCAGGTGGAACCAAGGAAGAGCAGTTTCTTCACGTGGTGCTTGTAGGCCTGCTCAATGACGTTGCACTGAATCTTCATGTTTTGCATGATGAAGTCAGCGCGATAGAGTGAGTTGGCCATGATGCCGCCCACGAAAGCTGCTGCTAATACAACTGCGTCGGGCTGTTCCTCATCGAAGAACTTCTTCACGGCGAGCTGGTCGGTGAGGTCCAGCTCACGGTGGGTGCGGCCCACAAGATTGTTGTAGCCGCGCTGCTTCAAATTGTTCCAAATAGCCGATCCCACCAATCCGTGGTGACCGGCAACGTAAATCTTTGATGACTTGTCTAACATAGCGAAAAATAGAAGACCCACCCCCCAAGCCCCTCCCTCCAAAGGGAGGGGAGTGATATGATCAGAAGGTTCAGGTCAAATCATTAATTCGTGTTTGATTTTATCTATTACATCATTCATGTTGCACATAATCTCCTCATTAGAGAACCGCAACACTTTAAAGCCCAATCCTTTTAAATCAGACTGACGATATTCGTCCAAGATTTGCTGTTTGGGCTCAAAATGGTAGGCACCGTCGACTTCTATAATCAGATTATTCTCTAAGCAAACGAAGTCGACAATGTAATCCTTAATAATATATTGTCGTTGAAACTTCACCCCCAATTGCTCAAGTCTCAATTCCTCCCACAACATTTTCTCTGCATCTGTCATGTACTTTCTGTTTTCCCTGGCATATTGTTTCAACATGCCATAAGAACTTGGAGATGCACATTGATAGAGTGTCCTGTCAGAGACAATGCGCAAAGCATCCCATTCGTTGGCAAGAGAATGATCCTCTTCTTTATCAGTGTTGTGGCTGAGAGCCCTCCTGTTTTCTGAAGAATCAGACATGCTTGAATTGTTAATGAAGCTACGACTTTTGAAATCCAATCAATAGTGATTACTCCCCTCCCTTTGGAGGGAGGGGTTTGGTGGCGGGTCTCCTACTCCGGCAATTGTGCCTTGAGATACAGTTTCTTGACAAACTTCATGTCGTGGTCGACCATAATTTTGACGAGCTCCTCAAAGCTTGTCTTGCGGGGATTCCATCCCAAAACTTTCTTTGCCTTGCTGGGATCGCCGAGCAACTGCTCTACCTCTGCGGGACGGAAATATTTAGGATCAACCTCTACTAACACGCGGCCGGTGGCTTTGTCAATGCCCTTTTCGTCTACACCCTCGCCCTGCCATTCGAGTTCTATGCCCACATGGTGGAAAGCCAGTGTCGCGAAGTCGCGCACTGTGTGGTACTCGCCGGTAGCAATCACGAAGTCGTCGGGCTCGGGCTGCTGCAGGATAAGCCACATACACTCCACATAGTCTTTGGCATAGCCCCAGTCGCGCAGCGCATTGAGGTTGCCAAGATAAAGCTTGTCCTGGTATCCCTGGGCGATACGGCAGGCAGCAAGCGTGATCTTGCGGGTGACGAAATTCTCACCACGGCGCTCGCTCTCATGGTTGAAGAGAATGCCATTGCAGCAATACATGCCGTAGGATTCGCGGTAGTTCTTCATGATCCAGAAGCCGTAGAGCTTGGCTACGCTGTAGGGTGAGCGGGGATAGAAAGGCGTTGTCTCGCGCTGAGGCACTTCCTGCACCTTGCCAAACAGCTCTGATGTAGAAGCCTGGTAGATGCGGCATTCGTGCTCCAGACCGCAGATGCGCACGGCCTCCAACAGGCGCAGCACGCCAACAGCATCGGTGTCTGCCGTATATTCCGGCACATCGAAGCTCACCTTTACGTGGCTCTGTGCGGCGAGGTTGTAGATCTCTGTTGGTTTCACTTCCGATATGATGCGGATGAGCGATGAGGAGTCGGTCATGTCGGCCCAATGAAGGTTGACCAGACGGGATTTCTTCATGTCGCGCACCCACTCGTCAAGATACAGATGCTCTATTCGCCCTGTGTTGAACGATGATGAGCGGCGGAGAAGTCCATGTACTTCATAACCTTTGTCGATGAGAAACTCGGCCAAGTAAGAACCGTCCTGGCCCGTAATGCCCGTGATAAGAGCTACTTTGCGATCTTTCATATATAAAAAAATAATGAATCCTTTACCCATAAGCCCAATTACTTACAATTGGGCAGCTTTGAATAACCGCTGCAAAATTAATAAAAAATACGCAAACACCTGCACTATTGGTTGTGAATTAGAGCGTTTTGTGCAAATGCAAGGTCTTAATAGCGGGATGGGTAGGGTTTGCGTTTGAAAAGATCGGGAGAACAGAAAGAGCTAAGGGTGGGAATTTTCCAGCGCTGTTGCCGTTACGTTTATATCATGCGCCTGGAAAGAAACTGACCACAACTCTTTCTGTTCCTTACTTCTGTTGGGTGTTAGTGCCTTTTTCCATTGGCCTGTTCAGAAAGGAACTTGATGCGCACCAAGCGGAATACATCCTCGTCATAGTCGTCACCAAGCTCATCCTCAAGTTTTTCGGCCATTGCGTCGATGGCTGCATCTATATCGTCGGTCTCGCTTTCCATGAAGTAGGCATAGACTTCGTCGATGGTGTCTTCATCAAAGCAGTCTTCCAAATAGTAGTCGATGTCGAGGCCTGTGCCACTGTAGACGATAGAATCTATCTTGTCGAGCAGCTCATCGAAATCCAGTCCCAGTCCGTCGGCTATGTCCTCCAAGGCCATCTTCTTGTCGATGTCCTGTACAATCTTTACCTTCATGTGGCTTTTTTTCGGGACGGTCTTCACGCGTACGTCCTCAGGGCGCTCGATGTCGTTTTCCTCGCAATATTTCTTGATCAGCTTGACAAAGTCTCCACCAAACTTGTGAGCCTTTCCGTCTCCCACGCCTTGAATGTTGACCAGTTCCTGAAGCGTTTCCGGGTAGGTTGTGGCCATCTGCTCAAGCGAATGGTCGAAGAAGACCACGTAGGTGGGTACTTTGAAACGTTTGGCCACGTCACGGCGCAGTGACTTCAGCATATCATAGAGGGTGGGGTCGAGAACTCCCGTCTCACCTGCCGACTCCCTTACTTCGCTGAAGTCGCGGTCTTCCACGATCATGAACGACTGTGGATTTTCCAGCCACCGCTTTCCAGCCGCTGTGATTTTCAGCAGCCCGTAGTTTTCTACGTCCTTGCGGATGTAGCCAGAGATGATGGCCTGACGGATCACCGGGTTCCAGAGTTTCTCGTCAACGTCTTTTCCTGAGCCGAACTCCTCAAGCTGGTCGTGCTTGTGTGAGATAATGTCGGGTGAAGCCTGTCCGCGCAGAAAATCCATGACGTAGGTCTGGTGGAAGTTCTCCTTCAAAGCTTCGAGGGCTTGCAGCACGAGCGTCAGCGCTTCCTTTCCTTCTCGTTTCTCCTTAGGATGGAGACAATTGTCGCAGCTGTGGCAATTGTCTTCCGGATAATTCTCTCCGAAATAATTGAGCAGCATTTTACGCCGGCAAACGGAAGATTCTGCGTAGGCCTGGGTCTCATTAAGCAGTTGACGTCCAATTTCCTGTTCGGCAACGGGCTTGTTCTCCATAAACTTCTCCAGCTTCTCCAGATCCTTGCGCGCATAGAAGGCTATGCAGATACCTTCGCCTCCATCGCGCCCGGCACGTCCTGTCTCCTGGTAGTAGCCTTCCAGGCTCTTGGGAATATCGTAATGGATGACGAAGCGCACGTCGGGTTTGTCGATACCCATGCCGAACGCGATAGTGGCGACGATGACGTCGATGCGCTCCATGAGGAAGTCGTCTTGCGTTTGGGTTCGTGTGGCTGTGTCGAGACCTGCGTGATAAGGAGCGGCCTTGATGTTGTTGGCCTTAAGCACCTCGGCCAGTTCCTCCACCTTTTTCCGCGAGAGGCAATAGACGATACCGCTCTTGCCGCTGTGCTGCCGGATGAACTTTACTATCTGGCAGTTGGTATCGTCGTCGCTCAGTTTCTGCCTTACCTCATAATAGAGGTTGGGGCGGTTAAAGGAGCTTTTAAATTCCATAGCGTCGGGGATGCCGAGCATCTTCTTGATGTCGGAGCGCACTTTATCGGTAGCCGTAGCCGTGAGGGCGATGATCGGCGCGCGGCCCAATGTGTCCACGGCCTTGCGAATGTTGCAGTATTCGGGGCGGAAGTCGTGCCCCCACTCAGAGATACAGTGGGCCTCGTCTACGGCATAGAATGAGATTTTTACTTCTTTGAGGAAAGGAAATTTCACCTTGCGCACCAGATTTCCATTTTCGTCCTTTTCTTCTTTCATCAGCGATTCCGGGGCCACATACAGCAGTTTTGTCCTTCCCGACACCACGTCGTCACGCACGTGGTCAATGTCAGACTTGTTGAGTGACGAGTTGAGGTAGTGGGCCAAGCCATTGCCTTCGCCGAGGCTGTTGATGAAATCCACTTGATTCTTCATCAGGGCGATAAGCGGCGAGATCACGATGGCCATACCTTCCATGAGCAGTGAGGGTAGCTGGTAGCAAAGACTCTTTCCTCCTCCCGTTGGCATAAGAACGAAGATGTCTTTGCCGGCCATGAGATTGCGGATGATTCTTTCCTGGTCGCCTTTGAAATTATCGAAACCAAAGTAGCGTTTAAGTGCTTGATTAAGACTAATTTCTTGTGTCATATTAGATTCTTGTATGTTTAGGACAAAAAGGTAAATCGAGGGAAAACCATGGTCCGCTTCCTGTTATGGCAACAGGCAGGCGGCCATGGATATTAGAGCATTCCGTCACGCGGTCTTGCTTTGGTCGAGCCGGCTTTTGGCCAACTGTTCTTCTGCATACTCCTTCGTGACAGTAAATTTCTTCTTACGGCCCGACGGCACTTCAAACATGGCGTCGGTCATCACTGTTTCTACGATAGAGCGCAGTCCGCGCGCTCCGAGTTTGTACTGCACGGCTTTGTCTACAATGAACTGCAGGGCGTCCTCGTCAAAGGTGAGTTCGATGCCATCCATCTTGAAGAGTTTGATATACTGCTTCACGATGGCGTTCTTAGGCTCTGTCAGGATGCGGTAGAGGGCATCGCGATCGAGCGGGTTCAGATAGGTGAGCACGGGCAGACGGCCAATAATCTCGGGGATGAGGCCGAAGGACTTCAGGTCCTGGGGCGTCACATATTTCATCATGTCGTTCTTGTCGATTCGTGCCACATTCTGCACCGAAGTGTAGCCCACCGTGTGGGCGTTCATCCGCTGGGCGATGCGGTTTTCGATGCCATCGAAGGCACCACCGCAGATGAAGAGGATGTTGCGCGTGTCTACATGGATATAGTCCTGATCGGGATGCTTGCGGCCACCCTTTGGCGGCACGTTGACGATGGTACCCTCAAGCAGCTTGAGCAGACTTTGCTGAACACCTTCACCGCTGACGTCGCGCGTGATGCTCGGGTTGTCGCTCTTGCGGGCAATCTTATCGATCTCGTCGATAAAGACGATACCCCGCTCGGCCGAAGGCAAGTCGTAGTTGGCTACCTGAAGAAGGCGCGAGAGAATGGACTCAACGTCCTCGCCCACATAGCCGGCTTCGGTGAACACCGTAGCGTCAACGATGGTAAACGGCACATCGAGCAGTTTGGCAATGGTGCGTGCCAGGAGCGTCTTTCCCGTTCCCGTGGAACCTACCATGATAATGTTGCTTTTCTCGATCTCTACGCCATCGTCGTCATTGGGCTGTGACAAGCGCTTATAGTGGTTGTAGACGGCTACCGACAGGAAACGCTTGGCCTCGTCCTGACCAATCACATATTGGTCGAGGTACTCCTTGATTTCCTTAGGCTTTGGAATTTTCTTCAGCTTCGGCTTCTCGGGCTTCTTCTTTGGCTCGTCCAACGGATCGGGCTCATCGCCGTAGATGCCGGTCGACTTGCAGATGGTATAAGCCTGGCGTGCGCAGTCTTCACAAATATAGCCATTGATGCCCGTGATGAGCAGGCCTACTTCGCGCTCATTACGCCCGCAGAACGAGCATACTTTCTTCCTTGTTGTTGTGGGCATTTATTTTTTCCTTGTTAAGACGCTGTCAATCATTCCATACTCTTTCGCCTCCTCAGCCGTCATCCAGTAGTTGCGGTCGGAGTCTTTCCACACTTTCTCATAGGGCTGATGACTGTGGTTGGAGATGATAGTATAGAGTTCTTTCTTGAACTTCTGAATCTCGCGGGCCTCGATTTCGATATCCGAAGCCTGGCCTTGCACGCCGCCAAGGGGCTGGTGAATCATCACACGGCTGTGGGGCAGGGCAGAGCGCTTACCCTCCTGGCCGGCCACAAGCAAGACGGCTGCCATCGAGGCTGCCATGCCGGTGCATATCGTAGCGACATCCGACGAGATAAACTGCATGGTGTCATAGATGCCGAGACCGGCTGTGACGCTTCCACCGGGAGAATTGACATAGATTGAGATGTCCTTACCGGGATCGGCAGAGTCAAGATAGAGCAACTGAGCCTGAAGGGTGTTGGCTGTATAATCGTCGATTTCTGTCCCTAAGAAGATGATGCGATCCATCATCAGACGGGAGAAGACATCCATCTGGGTAACGTTCAACTGGCGTTCCTCAAGGATATAGGGATTGAGGTACTGAGCCTGGGCCTTCACCACGTCGTCGAGGGCGAGGCCGTTCATTCCCAAATGTTGTGTAGCGAATTTTCTAAAATCGTTGTTCATTTTTGGTTGTTCCTTTCTTATTATTCGGAGCAAACGTTGCTCCTCAATGATAAAAAGCAGAGGTTATCCACTTCCTTTTTATCTTCGGAACACAAAGATAACAAAAAAAGTCGATAACCTCTTATCTCTAAGAAGATTTTTTCAAAAAAAACTAATGGAGACCGCTCTTGTCAGTAAAGGGCTGTCGAGTCGGCCTCTTAGGTGAGACCGTTTTGTCAGGCCTTGGCAGCCTCGTTCTTTTCCTCAACCATCTTGTTGAAGTCGTCGATGCTCACTTCCTTGTGGTTGAGCGTCACGACAGTTTTCAACTTGGCGGCAAGCTTCATGTCGAGGGCACGGTTGGCGCAAGCCTCTACATAGTCCTGACGCTTCATCATGTCGTTGAGGTAGTTCTGCAGGTACTCGTCGGGCAGATTGGTCATGCCGTACTGAGCGAACTGGGCGCGTGCGGTGTCGACAGCGATGGCTCTAACGTCCTCGTCGTTCACCTTCACCTCGTTGGCCAGGGCGATCTTGTTGCGGATGAGGTCCCAACGGAGGGCCTTCAGGCTGGGCTCATAGCTGCGGTTGACAACGTCTTCAGGATTCTCTTTGTTGTTCTTGTCGTCTTTCACATTCTCGACAAGCATGCGCTTGAGCAGAGCGTCGGGGAAGGTCAGGTCGCCCACCTTGTTCTCCGCATAGGCGCGCAAGTCCTGAACAAATTCGAAATCCTCGTCACCCTGGAGTTGGGCGGTCAGTCCCTCTTTGATCTTGGCGCGGAATTCCTCCTCGCTCTTCACGGCATCTTTGCCGTAGACCTGGTCGAAGAGTTCCTGGTTGACCTCGGCGGGGACAAAACGGCTGATTTCGGTAATCTGCAGGGTGAAGTCGCCGGTGTGGGCATTTACATCATCGTCATCCTTCAGACGCAGCAGGCTTCTCACCTCGGCGTCATTGTCTGCATAGGCCTTGCGGGGATTGAAGGTGATGATGTCGCCAAGCTTAGCTCCTTCGAAGAGCTTCTTCTGGTCGTCGACCTTGATATATTGTGGCATGATGGTCACGCCACTCTCAACGATACCGTTCTCGGTCAGCTCGCGAAGGTCACCCTTCAGAATGTCGTTGGCTGTTGGATCGTAGTCCTTGACCGTTGTATCGCGATGACCGGCGTTGCGGGCGAAAGCCATCACCTGGCGGTCGATGAGCTCATCGTCAACCTTGATGTCGTAATAGTCGATTGTGTCATTGCTGTCGAGTGTAATATCGAACTCGGGAGCAACAGCGATGTCGAACATGAATGTATAGGGAGCTTCCTTGTCGAGGTCTACAGGGGTCTGCTTCTCTGAGGGCATGGGGCGTCCCAGCATGTTGATCTTGTTGTCTTGGATATACTTGTTCAGTGTGTCGCTTACCACCTTATTGATAGCGTCCATTTTGGCTGAGGCACCAAACTGTTTCTTGATCAAGCCCATAGGAGCCTGTCCGCGGCGGAAACCATTGATATTGGCGCGCTTGCGGTAGTCCTTGAGTTGCTTCTCTACATCATTCTTGAAGTCCTCTTCTTCGACTGTTATGGTCAACAGACCGTTGACTTTGTCAGGGTTTTCAAATGATACTTTCATTACTTATTATTGTTTATCTGTTATTTGTTATTGATTTTCAGTCTTCCGTCGGCCTTTCAGCCTATTAACCACTGATTATGAACGAAGTGCAAAGTTACGGTTTTTTGGCCGTTTCACCTAATATATATGGGAAAAATTTATTTTTTTAACCAACAAGGGCGTGGTCTGGAAGCACTGCGACATTGCGTCTTCAGAATTATTTAGTATCTTTGCAAGCAAAACAATTTCATAATGAACATCATTTCTGCCTTGGGGGCTTATTGCTTCTTTGAAAACAATCCTAAAGCCTTAGAGGGGGGGATCACATAGAGAATACAAGACAACTCTCTATGTATTAAATCCTAATCCGTTTTAATGTCTGAATCAATGCCTGCGCCTATGGGGGATGAAGGCTTCATGCCCAAACATAAAATGAAAAGCAGCCTTATTTATCCCGAATTGGGGCAAACAATACGACTTGCATCCCTGTGCGGTAATCAACGCGGCCGTCCTTTTTTTGATAAGCAGGTAGCCATGGCTGAAGAAACACTGAAGAGGCAACAAGCTATCGTGGGTTGCCGGACTGGCGACCCACGTTTCATCTTGTATTGTAGAATACATGGAAAGTCTTTACAGATTCTCGTCATTAAGGAATATGACCGTTTCCTTATTTGAAAATGGCGTATGGACTTTGGCTCCCAAATCTTTCAGCAAAAGGGCTAATTGGAATGCTTTCTTCTTCTGAAAAGTATACATCGTAACTTCCAAATCAGGCATCTCAATCGTATAGATTGTCTCAGGATGCGACTGCCTGTAATACCCCACATCAACGTTGCCAGGCAATTTGTAACCCTCCCTTACGTCGTAAGTGTAATCCGACATCTTTGCCTTACCGATAAAATCATGGAAAGTGGGCTTCTTCTCAGCCTTAATCCTGACCGATACATCTTCATAAGGCATGAGCTTGAAATCTATAATGTCGGCTGATGGCTTTACAACAAATCCGGCATACAGTAAGCAGTCCTGACCAGGACGGGGTATATGGACAGCTTTCTTGGTCACGTTGGATACGACGTTGCAAAATCCCCGCATTCCAGCGCCTATCAGGCTGTAATCATAATTGCTCTCTATGATATTGCCTCCTGCGAGATTTTTTGAGCATGTTTTTTCAAGGAAAGCCCAAATGTCTGTGTTGTGGTCAACCCAATACGTCAGGTGCCTGTATGCTGTTGCCTGATGTGGCGAGACAAAATTGTCGAGACGTTGGTTATGATTGTCCAGGAAACGCGTCGTACGTTCTATGTCTTCCCTCACTGTATCCGGCTTCATCCATGAGAGTTTTACATCAGGAAGATACCAGGCGTCACATAAATCAGAATTGTAAGCCATCTGATCACAGCATACAAGGTAATTCTCAAGAAAGATTCTTCGCCTCACGTCAGTCTCCCTCATTATCGCATACCTTATGTCGTTTTTTCTACTCATGTATGTCAGCTTTGGTTATTATCGCCAGACTTTCCTTGTCGGTCTCTTTGTTTGCTGACAATCTTACGGCCTGGTTCTCAATCACACTCTCAAAAAGATTGCGCACGTAACGGGCATTGCCGAAATCCTTTTGCCTGTTTTCCACTTTGTCGTGAAGCAGGGAACGCAATGCGCCCTTTGCCTCATCGTCGAGGTGGTAATCATACTTTTGCGCTTGCAGTATAAAGATTTGGAACAGCTCTTCTTCCGTGTAGTCATCAAAATGCACATACCGGTTGAAGCGTGATCTCAGTCCGGGATTGCTGTTGATGAACTGCTCTATTTCGTTCGTGTAGCCGGCAAGAATGACCACCAGCCTGTCGCGCTCGTCCTCCATGCGCTTCAACAGCGTAGCTATCGCCTCGCGTCCATAGTCGTTCTCGCCACCTTGTGCCAGCGTATAGGCCTCATCGATGAACAAGACTCCCCCAATGGCCCTGTCTATCATCTTATTGGTCTTCACGGCTGTCTGACCCACATATTCTGCAACAAGCCCCGAGCGGTCGGTTTCTATCAGCTGACCCTTCTTCAGAATGCCCAATTGCCGGTATATGCCTGCAAGAATGCGGGCGACGGTGGTCTTGCCTGTTCCTGGGTTGCCTGCGAAAACACAATGATAGGAAATGGCTGCGACCCGCAGTCCCGCTTCCTTCCGCTTTTGGTTGACTTCAATAAACCGTGTCAACGACTGCAGTTCCGACTTTACCTGCCTTAATCCTATCAGCTCGTTCAGTTGCCTCATGGGACTCTTCTGTTGTTCTTCGAAAACAGGCTCATGCTCTGGCACGGCATTCCGCTCCGAATCCTTTTCCTCTTCTTTCGGTTGTTGGGGGATTTCCTTGCTGACAATCTTTTCTTTGAGATTCTCAAGCCAAGCGCGCTCATCGTCGCTTATCTCGTTGTCTGAAAGTGCGACGGCATTGGCAAAATCCAAATATACCTGTCGTATCTCTGGTATCATTTCTTCCCTATCAAAGGATCGCAAGAGCAATACCAAATTGAAATCATCAACGCCGTCGGCCGTAATCGAGGCACCGGAATTAAGGTAAACTTGCAATGTAGCCTCTGTGGTCTTCCTGATATTGCTGTAAAGAGGATTGTCGGTGGTTTGATTGATTGACAGGATTTCCTCCCTGAATGATTTGAAATCATTAGGGGTTTCCATAAGTGTCGAAAGTGTCGCGTAGAGTGCCTGTCCCTCGGGCTTGCGGTAATTTATCATGGCTTTCTTCCCCGCATTGCCGACGGAGTGGATGTTGTGTCCGAGGTGCCCAAAACAGTCAAACAAATCATTTCCAAAGAAGAAGCGGAGGGTGGTAAAGAAATCGTTTGGCGAATAGCTCTGGTAGGAGCTTGAATTGACCGCCTGCCTAAAAAACGTTTCTCTCAACCCATCGTTTTCAGCTAACTTCTTGCAGAAATCCAATCCTGACTTGACAGATTGCTGGATGCCTTGGTATTGCAGCAACGAGAGTTTGACCACTATGGGCTCGTCCTTGGGAGCATTTGCCGCTGGTTGATTGCCCGCAACGCCAGCTTCGGAAGGAGAGTCCTGTTTTTGCTCATTCGCAACCGGCCCATTCTTCTCTGTTGCCGACTCATGCATGGGAGTCTCCTTTTCAACTTCTATATCAGTCATTCTTTTTATGGCTGCTATTGAAAGAAGCAGACAGACCAATAACACGAAAATGAGGAAGATGGATGAAGCATCGCAATTGTATATAAAAAGCACGAGCAACGTTAGCACGATCAACGCAATGCCTCCGCAGGTGAGCTTATGGTCGTCCATATAGAATCGTTTTTAGTTGATATTGCAAAAGTACAATATTATTTTGACAATGCACTACTATTGCGGTTCTAAAATTTAAGGCCCGTTCTAATAATTAGGGCGACCTAATTTTTAGAACCGACCTTTATTATGACCGACCGGATGTGACAACAGTCCTCTTCTTTCAGAATTTGAAGCATTTTCTTTCTTATCCATCAATGACCATCCGCAATCATCCAAATGTAGGGGCGCGAAGCCCTATTTCTTGCGGCTTGGAAGGCTGCTCCGTGTCCTCTGCGGGGGCATCGAATCCTCTGTACTGACATCTGTTCCTTATCCGGCAAGGCGACCCGGCCTCACCGCTCTATGTATCGGTTTTCACGTTTTCGTTCCGGGCGGATGCTTCCACCATGTCGCGATCTCCGTTTACCCACGTCTTGTTCTACGGCAGTTTGTCCGGGCTTGTGGAAAGGAGCCCGAGGGCTTTCAATTGGCAGCCGGCGGGCTCACATAAGGGTGCCGGTGGGCTCGCGCATGTCAGCCGGGGTGCTCATTTGATCTTTCCGTTTTGTTGCAGTATGAGCGATTCTATCTTCTCAAAGTCGTCGATGACCCAGTCCGGCTTCGCTTCGGAGAGACTTTCGAGCTGGGCATTGCCGTAGGTCACGGCACAAGTTCGTGTGGATGCGTTTTTCCCCATCCAAATGTCATAAGGGGCATCACCTACCACCAATGCGTCTTTGGGAAGGAAGTGCAAATCGGCAAGAATTCGTTCGACGGGCTCGGGGTGGGGCTTAGCCTTTGTGACTTTATCTGCGCCTATCACGTCGGAGAAAAGTCCGTTCCACCCAAACCGGTCGATAAATTCCTCCAATGAGCGTGTGGAGCGACTGCTGGCGATGGCCAGGGAGAGGCCATCGTTGTGGAGTCGGTGTAGCGTGGCGTCTACATTCGGGAAAGGTTGAGGTGCGAGCGCTTGGTTTTTCTGATCGAATATCTCTCGGTAGGTTTCTGTACAGCGTCTGGCGGTGTCATCGTCCATCGGCATGAGGTGGGTGAAGCATTCTTTTAGGGGGAGACCAATGACGCTTTTCACCTGCTCGGCGTTGGGTATCGTCATGTTCATTTGCTTGAGGGTTGCCTGCATGGTGGCAATAATGACGCGGCTCGTATCGGCTAATGTTCCGTCGAAGTCGAGAATGATGAGATGTATGGAATTTGATGTCATAAAAAATAAAAGAAAAAAGCCACAACCCCTGACGAGGTTGCGGCTTTTGGTTGTTATTTAGTGTTGAAACGTTCTTGTTGCTGGCGTATCAGCTCCGTGTCGTTGAAATAGTCGATCTGCATGGCTTTCCTCACCTCATCCATGGTCTGTGCGGCGTATTCCCGCGCCTGCTCAGATCCTTTGCGGAGGATGTCGTAGATGGCAGGAATATCTTGTTCCAGTTCATGTCTGCGCTGGCGGATGGGTTCCAAAATGCGGTTGAGAATGTTGTTGAGCAGCTTTTTGCATTTCATGTCTCCCACACCTCCATGGGTGTAGGCGGCCTTCAGCTCATCCAGATTTTTGTATTCTGGCCAGAAGTCGGCAAAGTCCTGGTCTGTGGAGAAAGCCTCCAGATAGGTGAAGACTGCGTTCCCTTCCACGTGTCCAGGGTCGGAGACGTTGACGTGTGTGGGGTCGGTGTACATCGAGCGCACCTTCTGCCACAGCGTGTCCTTGTCGTCTGACAGGTAGATACAGTTGCCAAGGCTCTTGCTCATCTTCTCCTTCCCGTCTGTGCCTGGGAGGCGACGGGCTGTGGCGTTCTCTGGCAACATGATGTTCGGCTCCACGAGAACCGGCGAATAGATCTGGTTGAAGCGGCGCACGAGCTCACGGGTCACCTCGATCATAGGCTCCTGATCTTCGCCGGCCGGCACTGTAGTCGCCTTGAAGGCTGTGATGTCTGCAGCCTGGGACACTGGATAGCAGAAGAATCCTAAAGGAATGTTGGCCTCGAAGTTTCGCATCTTGATTTCCGTCTTCACTGTAGGATTGCGCTGTACGCGGCTCACACTGATAAGATTCATCAGATAGACTGTCAGCTCAGCCAGTTCAGGAATCTGACTTTGGATATAGAGCGTGCACTTTTCGGGGGTGAGGCCACAGGAGAGGTAGTCGAGTGCCACCTCTATAATGTTCTGCCTTATTTTCTCGGGGTTGTCGGCATTGTCGGTGAGGGCCTGAACGTCGGCCATAAAGACAAACATGCGGTCGTAGTCGCCTGCATTCTGCAGTTCAACACGTCGGCGAAGGCTTCCTACATAGTGGCCAAGATGCAACTTGCCTGTAGGTCGGTCGCCGGTGAGTATGATTTTTCCCATTGTTTATCGTTGTTATTGTTTAATTTCTTGACTTAGCGTCTTCGGAAATAGAGGAATCCCTTCGGATCTCTATGGTCATGAATTTAGAATTCGCAGTTTTTCGGTGTGCGCGGGAATGGAATGACGTCACGTATGTTTTGCATACCCGTAACGAAGAGAATCAGACGCTCGAAGCCCAAACCGAAGCCGGCGTGCGGGCATGATCCGTACTTGCGGGTGTCGAGATACCAGCTGTAGGTGCTCTCCTGCATTCCGCGTGCTTCTATTTCGTCGACGAGCTTCTGGTAGTTCTCCTCACGAACAGAGCCGCCAATGATTTCGCCGATGCGTGGGAAGAGTACATCCGTGCCCTGCATGGTCTTGCCATCGGGATTCTTCTTCATGTAGAAGGCCTTGATCTCGCTGGGATAGTCGGTCATGATTACGGGGCGCTTGAAGTGCTCCTCTACGAGATAGCGCTCGTGCTCGCTGGCAAGGTCCATGCCCCAGCCTGAAACGGGGAATTCGAATTTGTGTCCCTTTGCGGCAGCTTCCTGCAGAATCTTGATACCGTCGGTGTAGGTGAGGTGAACGAAGGATTCCTTCACGACAGACTCCAAAGTGGCAATCAGATTCTTGTCTATCATCTTGTTGAGGAAGGCCAGGTCGTCCTTGCAGTTGTTCAAAGCCCAGTTGACGCAGTATTTAATGAAGTCCTCCTCAAGGGCCATCAGTTCCTCCTTGTCCATGAAGGCCACTTCCGGCTCTATCATCCAGAACTCAGCCAAGTGGCGGGGCGTGTTGGAGTTCTCGGCGCGGAAGGTCGGGCCGAAGGTATAGATAGCGCCAAGTGCAGTGGCCCCTAACTCACCTTCAAGCTGCCCGCTCACAGTGAGGTTGGCTTTCTTACCGAAGAAGTCACGGTCGTATTCTACCTTGCCGCCCTTTGCCACGCGGTCGAGATCGAGAGTCGTCACTTGGAACATCTCTCCGGCGCCCTCTGCATCGCTGGAGGTGATGAGCGGGGTGTTGAAATAGTAGAATCCATGCTCGTGAAAATAGGTGTGGATGGCCATAGCCATGTTGTGGCGGATACGCATTACGGCACCGAAGGTGTTGGTGCGCAGACGCAGATGGGCGTATTGGCGCATGTATTCGAAGCTTTGTCCTTTCTTCTGCATGGGGTAGTCACTGGGGCAGAGTCCGTAGATTTCCAACTCGTTGCATTGCACTTCGCAGTTTTGTCCTTTGCCCTGACTCTCCACTAACTTGCCCGTAGCACGTATGCAAGCACCAGTGGTGATGCTCTTCAGCATCTCCTCGTCAAACTTTGATGGGTCTACGACAACTTGAATATTATTGATGGTGGAACCGTCGTTGAGTGCAATGAAGTCAACGGATTTACTACTGCGATGGGAGCGAACCCATCCTTTAACGGTGATGTCTTTACCGAAATCGGTGCTGTGCAATGCATCGATCACTTTTGTTCTTTCCATTATAATTGCTTTGTTGGGAAAAAGCGGCTGGCAAATTGTCCTTTCCTGTTGCAAAGTGCAGAAAAAGAAGAGGAATGCGCCAAAAAGTGGATTGGCGCATTCCCCGCGGTCACGCCGCTTGTAAACTGTATGTAAAATAGGATTATTCGAACATTCCCGAGCGAAGCATTTCTACTTCTTTCTGGGTGAGGAAGCGCCAGTCGCCTCGACGAAGATTCTTCTTTGTGAGTCCTGCGAACTGTACGCGGTCAAGTTTCACGACACGGTAGCCTAAGTGCTCGAAGATACGGCGCACGATGCGGTTCTTACCCGAGTGAATCTCAATGCCTACTTGGTTCTTGTCTTGCTCGTCGGCGTACTCGATAGCATCGGCATGTACCTCGCCATCTTCCAACTCGATGCCTTCAGCGATTTGTTGTATGTCGTGCTCAGTGACGGGCTTGTCAAGATAGACGTGATAAACTTTCTTCTTGAGGAACTTAGGATGAGTCAGCTTGCTGGCCAGGTCGCCGTCGTTGGTGAGCAACAAAACTCCGGTAGTGTTGCGATCCAGGCGCCCTACGGGATAGATACGCTCGGGGCAAGCGTTCTTAACGAGATCCATTACAGTTTTGCGCTGCTGAGGATCATCGCTTGTCGTGACATAATCCTTGGGCTTATTGAGCAGGACATAGACTTTCTTTTCAAGTGTGATGGGAGTATCGTGGAATTTTACCTCATCGTTGCGGGTTACCTTGCTGCCCAATTCGGTAACGACGACACCGTTTACCGAAACAACTCCAGCCTGGATGAATTCATCGGCCTCACGACGTGAGCAGACTCCAGCGTTGGCAAGGTATTTGTTGAGACGGATGGGCTCATTGGGATCTACGTTCTCTTCCTTGTACTCGATACGCTTCTTCATGCTGTACTTAGCGTTCGGATCATAGTCGGCAGAGTGTTGGCGATATTGTGGACGCTGTCCGTAGCCTCCTTGGCGGTAGCCGCCTTGCTGAGGACGTTGACCATAGCCACCCTGGCGCTGCTGTCCGTAGCCGCCCGGACGACGCTGCTGTCCGTAGCCGCCTTGTTGCGGACGCTGACCGTAGCCGCCCTGTTGTGGACGCTGACCGTAGCCGCCCTGCTGCGGACGCTGTCCGTAGCCGCTTTGTTGCGGACGCTGACCGTAGCCGCCCTGCTGTGGACGCTGACCGTAGCCGCCCTGCTGTGGGCGCTGACCGTAGCCGCCCTGCTGTGGGCGCTGACCGTAGCCGCCCTGCTGTGGGCGCTGTCCATAGCCGCCTTGTTGTGGGCGCTGCCCGTAGACGGGACGGTGCTCGCCCGGTGTTGTCGTGTTATTGTTGTAACGAGGACGGTAGCCCTGCTGCGGACGCTGGCCGTAGCTGTGTCCTGCGTTGGGGTCGCTGCTGCCGTAACGTGGGCGGTAGCTTGTTGTGCGCGGACGCTGCTGGCTGCTGCCAAGTGCGGTGCCGAATCCTTCCGGACGGAATCCGCCCTCTTCGTTGCTTGTTGTGCGAATGTCTGAACTATAGGCACGCTGTGTGTGAATGCGTGGACGCTGGGGATGGGGTGCGGTAGTGCCGCCATCCTTCTGATAACTTCCTGCTGGCTTGTAGCCCTCGCGGCTGCTGGTCTGGTCAGCAGTAGATTCCTGGTTTTTGTTCTGCAATTCTTCTGAATCCATTGTAGCAATTGTTTGATTAGCCTCACGGCTGGGTTATTAATACTGATATTAACTCTCTAAGTGACGCTTCCAAGGCGTCTGTTTGATGATATGATTTGATGGAAAAATGATTAAATTCCGTAATAGTTGTGAGGGGTGATGCTCATGAGTTCTTTCTTTACCTTATCGCTCACGTCCAGTCCCTGGATGAATTCATGGATTGTCTCCTCTGTCATTTTCTTGTTGGTGCGTGTAAGCGCTTTGAGAGCCTCGTAGGGATGAGGGTAGCCCTCGCGGCGCAGGATGGTCTGAATGGCTTCGGCCACCACAGCCCATGTATTGTCGAGGTCGGCGTCGATTTTGTCCTCGTTGAGGATAAGCTTGCGCAGTCCTTTTAGTGTGCTTTGGATGGCGATGAGCGTGTGGCCCAAAGGCACACCGATATTGCGGAGCACAGTGGAGTCGGTGAGGTCGCGCTGCAATCGGCTCACGGGCAACTTTGCGGCCAGGAACTGCAGGAAAGCGTTTGAGATGCCGAGATTGCCCTCACTGTTCTCAAAGTCGATGGGGTTGACCTTGTGGGGCATAGCACTTGATCCCACTTCTCCGGCCTTGATCTTCTGCTTGAAGTATTCCATGGAGATATACATCCAGAAGTCACGGTCCATGTCAATGATGATGGTGTTGATGCGGCGCAGGGCATCAAGGACGCTGCCCAAATGGTCATAATTGCTGATTTGGGTTGTCCACTGCTCGCGCTCAAGACCAAGTTTCTCTTTCACGAAGTTGTTGCCAAAGGCGCGCCAGTCGTATTCTGGATAGGCCACGTGATGGGCATTGAAATTTCCTGTCGCGCCACCGAACTTGGCTGTCAGTTTACACTGCTTGAGCGACTGACGCTGTTCCTCCAGTCGGTAGACAAACACCATGATTTCCTTGCCCAGACGCGTAGGAGAGGCGGGCTGTCCGTGAGTCTTTGCCAGCATGGGCACGTCTTTCCATTCCTCGGCATAGGCGCGCAGCTGATCAATGAGTTCCTGCAATTGGGGGTAATATACCTCGTCGAGGGCGTCCTTGATGGAGAGGGGTACACTGGTGTTGTTGATGTCTTGGGAGGTCAAGCCAAAATGTACGAACTCCTTGTAGTCATCGAGTCCGCCGATTTTGTCGAATTCTTCCTTGATGAAGTATTCCACGGCCTTCACGTCGTGGTTGGTGATTTTCTCGATATCCTTAACGCGACGAGCGTTCTCTTCATTGAAGTTGCGGTAAATGTCTCTCAGTCGGTCGAAGAGCCGATGATCCATATCTGCCAGTTGTGGAAGAGGCAGCTCGCAAAGGGTAATGAAATATTCAATTTCCACTCTCAGACGATAGCGGATGAGCGCATACTCTGAAAAATAATTGGCCAAAGGCTCGGTTTTACTTCTGTAACGGCCGTCGATAGGCGAAATGGCCGTCAATGTGTCAAGTGTCATATAAATATGAAAAATACGTATTTTTTATGGTTGCAAATTTAATAAATTTATGGGACTTATGCTCTTTTACTGCGTAAAAAAAACATAAAACGGCTGAAAGTGGTGGGTTTCGTGCACGAATCCTCCCTTGGGAATATATAAAAAAAATAATCCCTGCGGCCCCGAAAGGCCACAGGGAAACACCCCTGTGGGCGTTGACGGATTCGAACCGCCGACCCTCTGCTTGTAAGGCAGATGCTCTAAACCAACTGAGCTAAACGCCCTTGCTTCTTGTAAGCGAGTGCAAAGGTACTGCTTTTCTTTCGTTATTCCAAATTTTTTTGGAACTTTTTTCTATAAAAGTTTTCAGTTATAGGGCTTACGCTTTTTTGGCAAGGTGGTTTTCACTGCTTATTATCAGCATGTTGCGCAGCTTGCCCACGCAACTTGTGTCCGCATGAGCAGGTGATTACTCTCTTTGTATTTGTCCTACGGAAGCTTGTTGTATACAAAAAAAGAGTGCCACTCTTCCAAGCGGCACTCTTGTATGTCTTGTCCTAAGCAGGAATTATTCTGTAACCTGAACAGTTGCACGACGGTTGAAGGAAACCGGAGACAGGTCATCAACGCCACCCTTAGCGGCGGTAGAGATGTTGTCGCGGCTTACACCCATCTTAACAAGTTCCTCTGCCACTGTGTTGGCACGGCCTTCAGACAGTCTCTGGTTGATAGCGGGAGTACCCGTAGCGCTGTCGGCATAACCGGTAACGAGCAGCTTAGAATTGTTGTCCTTAGCATAGTTGGCCAGGGCGCGAACGTTTACGAGATCCTTCTGAGAAGCAATCTTGGTCTTGTTGATGTTGAAGAATACAGATACCGGAGTGGTAACATATTCCTTGACGCTCTGACCGGCGTTCTTCTGGTTGGCCAGCATGTTCTTCAGGCGAGCGTTCTCTGCGTTGGCGTCGTCGAGCTGCTTCTGCAGGGCATCGATCTGGCTCTGAGAGAGAGCCTTGATAGCGTCAACATCGGGAACCTTGTTCCATGTAGCCTTGCCAAGGTTAAAGTTCAGACCCAACTCAGCATAGAACATGTTGTCGTGAGAGTCCCAACCGCGCTGACCGTTGGATTTTTCGATACCGTCAACATCGCCCTCAAGACGATTCCAGCCGCCTTCGAGATAGATGTTGAGGTGCTTGTTCAGTTTCCATGAGCTCTGCAGACCTACGCTCAGCTGCATAGCATAGAGGTTGTAAGTCATTGTACGGCTGATACCAGCACCGGCGAAGGGAATCAGGTTCCAAACACGGTTGGGGTTGTAGCCATAGATGAGGTTGCTCAGGTTGAACATAACGTGCTCGTTCAGAGTCCAGAAGCTGTTGTGGTTACCGTAGTTGTCAGCGTCGGTAACAGTCTTGCCCCAGATACCCTGCAGTTTGGTACGGAGTGCGATACCCGGAGTGAACCACTTACCGATAGCGATAGATGCACCGGGGTTGGAGCGGAACTTCTTGAAAGGACTGCGAGCCAAGCCCAGTCCGTGCTCCTCGTTGGAATACCAAGCGTTCCATTCTGCACCAGCCTGAATAAACCAGTTGCTCCAGAAAGAATTGGTGGCAACGCTATACTTCAGCGTAGGATCCTCCTGCGCCATCGAAGTCAGTGACATGCCAGCCAAAGCCAATACGATAAATAATTTTTTCATAACCTTTTTATTTTAATACTAATAATGTTCATAGATGGCTTCGTCTGTAGCGAATCCGCTGCAAAGTTAATAATTAATTCCTAAACTTCGAACCCTTTTTGCTGAAAACCTTTATTTTGATGTAAAATTTTGCTTTATATCAAATGATTAGAGGCTTTTTCTCCGTCGGGTGCTCAAAAAAAGGATGAATATTTTCCCTTTGGTCGGCTTCTACTGTTATCATTCAAAGAGGTGGTCTATTTCCTGCTGGCGCAGAATGGCAAGGATTTTTTTGCCGTCTGGTGTGTGGTTGACATTCTCGCAGGCAAAAAGACTGTTGACGATGTTTTCCATTTCGATGTTGCTCAACACCTGTCCTACAGGGATGGCCGCGTTGCGTGCCAGCGTGAGTGCCATGCTCTTGCGCACGTCTTCTTTCAGTGCGCCTGCTTTTTCCTGTGCCTGCGCCAGCATGTCGGTCACCAACGCGGCATAGTTGACTCCGTCCACTCCCACTGGTACCGACTGAATAGAGTAGCTTCCCCCTGCCATGTCGGTGAGTTCGAATCCCATTTCGTGGAAGTCGTTCATTACTTCGTTGAGGGTGTTGACTTCTTGTGGCGAGAGTTGGACAATTTCGGGAAACAGCAATCGTTGCGACTCGAATTTGTGAGCACCGAGTCGTTTCAGATATTTTTCATAAAGGATACGCACGTGAGCGCGGTGCTGGTCGATCACCATAAGTCCGGATTTTACGGCTGTCATGATGAAACGGCCTTTGTACTGGTAGTGTGTGGGTGACTTCTCGGCAGCTACGTTCTCCTCGTCGGTTTCCGCATCATCGCCGAACATGCTAAGTTGCTGTGGCTGTGTGGGTTTTAGTCCTTCGTAGAGTTTCTCCCACTTGTCGGGCACACGACTTTGGTCTGTGGCCGAAGGCTGCCAGCTCTTGGAGGAGTTGGCCGGTTTGGGTGAGAGCTCGGCAAAGGGGTTGTATTGGGGGTTGAATTCTACCTTAGGCATATCGGTGTCCGACTTTGGGTCAAAGATGGGAATGTCGGGCTTGCCCTCGGTGTCGAAGTCTATGGTCGTCGCATTGCTGTACATCCCTACGCTTTCCTTTACGGCGGCGTTGAGAATCTGCCACACAGCCTGCTCGTTGTCGAATTTTATTTCGGTTTTCGTGGGGTGGATGTTCACGTCGATGTCGTGCGGATCCATGTCGAAATAGACAAAGTAGGGTGTCTGCTCGCCTTCCGGTATCAGCCTGTCGTAGGCTTGCATGATCGCTTTATGGAAATAGGGATGGCGCATGTAGCGGCCGTTGGTGAAAAAGAACTGTTTCGGACCTTTCCGCTTGGCGGATTCCGGTTTGCCCACAAATCCGTTGATACGGCATATCGTCGTGTCTACCTTCACGGGTAGAAGGTCTTGGTTGATACGCTTTCCGAAAACATCCACTATCCGTTGGCGGGTGTTGCCGGGGCGCAGGCAGTAAGTCTCGACGCCGTTGGAGGTGAGCGTGAACATCAGCTGTGGATAGACCAGCACGATACGCTCAAAAGCGGCAATGATGTTGTTCATCTCCGTGGCATTGGATTTGAGGAACTTGCGTCTTGCCGGAACATTGAAAAACAGGTTGTTCACCATGAAGTTGCTTCCCACAGGGCAGGAGCAGGGTTCTGACTTGCTGAATCTTGAACCCGACACGCTGAGTTTTGTTCCCACTTCGTCTTGTTGCTGGCGGGTTTTCAGTTCCACTTGTGCCACAGCGGCAATGGAAGCGAGGGCTTCGCCGCGGAATCCCATGGTCTGCAGCGAGAAGAGGTCGTCGGCCTGGCGGATTTTTGATGTGGCGTGACGTTCGAAAGCCAGTCGGGCATCGGTCTCCGACATGCCCTTGCCATCGTCGATCACCTGTATCGACGTGCGGCCGGCATCCTGGATGATGACATCGATGCGCTTGGCACCGGCGTCGATGGCATTTTCCACCAGTTCCTTCACCACCGAAGCGGGACGCTGGATCACTTCGCCGGCGGCAATTTGGTTGGCTACCGAATCGGGCAGCAGTTGAATGATATCACTCATGATTGAATGTCCTGTTTATAAATTTTGCAGCGGAGCCGCCTGTCGGTCGGTGGGCTTCAGCTTTTGTTCCTCGGTCTTTTCCGCGCGGCGGAAGAGATCGCTTTTGTCTTTGGGGCGCAGATTGTCAAACCATTGGAATCCGGGAAGCTTCGACTTGCCGGGAGGAATCTGCGTCATGGGGTAAGTGGTGGCCTGTGTCTTGCTACAGACAATCTTTTCCAGTTTGCGGGCTTCAGAGATATACATCCTCATGGTATCGGTCTCCATATAGTTCAGTCCGATGATGGTCGTGTCTTTGTCATCCACAGGAAAGTAGATCGAAAGCACATTGCCGATGTTGGTGTTGCGGCGGATGTTGCCGTCGACGAAATCCGACACCATATATTTTGAGCTGACTTGGTTGAAATGATCCTTGTCGTCGAACTGCTCTATAGAGAATGCTTGCCCCAACACCTGCACTTGACGCACCGTGGAGTCGTTCATGAATATCTTGATACTGTCGCCGAATATCTGGCGACTGCCGCTCCAGGCCACGGGGTCCCTCAGTAGAGTCAGGCAGGAGTCGCGCGAGTCGCCTACCAACAGTCCGCATACCGACTGGAGGTCGTTGCGGAAGGCTCTCACGTTGTCGTAGGCCCGAAGGATGCGATAGGTAGAGTCGGTATTGATGTGGTAGGTGAACACCTTCATTGTGTCGCTGTGTACCCAAAGCGTGTCTTTCTGCGAATAGTCCATGGCCAAAGGCCGTTGGGTGGCAAATCCGTAGCCGGTCTTGTCGTTGTATTCCAGATGGCCGCAGTTGAGCTGGTTCTTGCGCTTGACGTCTTTGTAGACAACGTTGCCGAAGGCCCGGCTCAGTCCGGTCTTGTCGTTGTGGAAAAGGCTGTCGCCCGTGATTTCACGGCCTTGGTCGATGATGGTTGAACGGTGGTACATACGCGAATAGTCGGTGCGAGAGTTGAACCAGGCATCAGAGGTTCTTACCGTAGTCGTTTTGCTCTTGATGGTCGACGGTCCGAGCACATGGGCCATGGACTTCGCGATGTCGTAGTAGAGCGTGTCGGTGTGGATGTCACGCTTGCCGTTGTACATGTGCACTTTGAAATAGAACTCCGCTTCGCGGCGGTCGGGGCGGTAGCCTCCCCAGTCGGCCACGAGCTTATCGTTGCCGTCGACGAGTTTCCCGCCTTCAAAGAAATAGGCATAGTTCTCCAGCCGGTTGAAGTTGAGGCTGTCGCAAAAGAGGGTTTGCCGGCGATGCTTCAGCACCACGTTCTGGCGTGCCGTGAGCATCTGGGCTATTCCGTCATAGGCTGCCCGTGCGCAGGAGAGCGAGAGCGTGTCGCCGTCGTTGTATCTCACGTGGCCAAAGGCTTTCACCGAGTTGGAGGCCTGATAGAAATAGGCGCTGTCGCACCACAGTTGCTGACCGGCATGGGTGAAGTGCACTTTGCCCTTGACGATTTGCGCTCCGGGGGCCGGGCCAAACTGGTTGTACCTCAGCTCATCGGCATGTACTAAGAGGATGCGCTCTTCGGCGGCCTTCCGTGTCGGCTTGCGATGGCGCAGGGGCGACTGGATGCCTGCTGCCATGGCAAGCGCAAAGAGGCATAGAATCGTCGACATGCCGATTCTATGCCCTTTTATGCAGTTGTAAAGATGTGTCTTTCTTGTCATTTCTTCACCCATCCTTTGTATTCGTAATCGCCGTTCCGATAGTGGTCGGCCATCCAAATATAGGTATGGTTGATTTTATTTTGAATCCATTCTCTGATTTTGTCCTCGCGCATTTTGTTCATCACGACATTCTTCATCACCTGGAAGTCTTCCTTGATGTCGGCTCGGTGTCCGTTGCGCCGGCTCTTGAGCTTGACAATGGCGCAGGCGGTCTTTCCGTTCTTGTCGATCATCTGGAAAGGCTCAGAGATGCTGTCCACCTCAAGTCCTTCCACCTCGCGGGCCACCTCTGTGGGGAGATCCTTCATCTGGAAGCGGCTCGTGCGCTGCTGGTTCTCCTGGTCGTCGAAAGCCATCAGGCCGTGGTTGTTGCGCGTGTTCTTGTCGTCGGAGAGATAAGTGCAGGCATCGTCAAACGTAAATTTGCCGCGTTTGATGTCGGTGCGTATGGAGTCGAGTGTGTGGAGGGTGGTGTCGATGGCTGTCTGTGGCACCCTGGGCTTGAGCAGGATGTGGCGCACGTTGACCTTGTCGCCCCGCTTGTCGATGAGCTGGATGATATGGAAACCGAATTCCGACTCTACAATCTTGGAGACCTTCTTTGGATCAGTCAGGTTGAACGCCACCTGTGCAAAGGCCGGGTCGAGAATGCCTCGGCCCATGTAGCCCAGCTCACCGCCCTGGCGTGCCGAACCGTCTTCTGAATAGAGGCGTGCCAGTGTGGCGAATGTCGTCTCGCCCTTGTTGATGCGGTCGGTGAACTCGCGCAGACGGTCTTTCACGCGGTTGATCTCCTCTTGCGGTATCTTGGGGTGCTGCATCAGGATCTGCACTTCCACCTCTGTGGGCACATAAGGCAGGCTGTCGGCGGGCAATTTCTCAAAATAGCGGCGCACGTCGGCCGGTGTCACTGCAATGTCGCCAACGATTTTCTTGCGTTCTTCCTGGATGAGGAGCTGGTTGCGATAGTCGGTGCGCAGGCCTTCGCGGATGGCTGTGATGCTTTGTCCGCGGTATTCCTCAAGTTTCTCGCGTGAGCCAACGGCCTGGATCCATGCGTTGAGTTGCCGTTCCACGCCGTTGGTCACCTCGGCATCGGTCACCTGGACGGAGTCGAGCTCGGCCTGATGGAGGAAGAGCTTCTGTATGGCGAGCTGCTCTGGCACTCGGAAGTCAGGGTCACCGTCGATTTTCTCTCCTTCCATCTCCATCTGCATCCGTGCCACTTCGACGTCGGATTTCAGAATGGGTTCGTCGCCCACTACCCAAATTACTTCGTCGATGACGCTTGATTCGGGAATACTGTCGGTGGTAGTCTTCACCGTTGTGGTCGTGGTATCGTTCTCCGCGGTCCCGGCCCAATGCATGTTGCCGTTGGTGGCGGTGGAAATTGTTGTTGCACCCACGGTGAAGAGCGTTGCAGCGAAAGCTTTGCCTATTGTCTGTAGTTTCATCTTCTTATTTATTATTTTCCATTTCCCGCAGTCGTTACGAAAAGTGACAGGATGGTGGGAAAAGTGTCATTTGTGTGCAAAGTTAATAAATAGAACAACGGCACGCAAACAAAAATCGTTATTTTTTGTTTTCGCTTTGTCGAGTTGGCCTTTTTTCCTGTTTTCCTCCCGATCGCTGCAGGGCTTCGTTTGTATGGGTCAATAGAAAAGCGCGCCCTCATGTCCATGTCGTGTGGCGACCGCCGCATCATCGTGTGGCATTCGCCGCATCATCGTATGGCTTCCGCCGTATCGTCGTGTGGCTTCCGCCACTCAAGATCTTTCTCGTTTTCCGTTGTAGTTTAACGTTTTTGGTTGATTACTTTAAGCCTTATTTTTAATGTTGGTTGACCCGGTTAAACATTACTTTTATATTTGGTTGATACATGTGCGGCTTAGTCACGTTTATGGTTGATACAGCCGCTGCGTAAGCAAAAACATAACAGAACAAGAGAGGAGTAAAGGCGGGAGGCCGCACCTACTCTCTACAAAACAGTACTAACGGTATAGTAATCCAGCAATAACGTATAGTCATATAGAAGGATGGGAGTGCTGCTGCAATAAAAAAGGGTGCATTCTCCGACAAGAGAATGCACCCTGCAAAAATCTTATGTTGCCGTTCTGCATAACGGCTGTTGGTGTCTTTCCGTTGATCAGTGTTTGTTCACCGTATCCACCACGTCGTCGTATACTTTGATTGTGGCTTTGCGACGTAGTCCCTCCATCCATTTCTTTTCGAGGGCTTCCTGATAGTCGGCCACGACAAGGCCGCGCACATCATCCATCTCCTGTGGAGCCTTGATGACCTTGCCGTAGACGGCATCGATGGGATATTTGGGATTGGTCTTCGCCGTTGTGTCCTTCTTGAAAATCTCGTGGTCTACGAGAGCGTTGTCGCCCAACTTGAAGATACCCTTTTCTACACGAATCTGCACCGAGTCGCTGTTGAACTCCTTGCGCAGCACGTCGGCCCACTTGTTGAACGGCTGTCCCTTGACGGCATTCTTCACATTCTCCACATCGGCCTGCTTCTTCACGTGGTAAGCGATCCCCTTGAAACGTGGGGCGTCCCATTTATAGTTCTTCTTGTTCTTCTTGAAGAAAGCCTCCAGACCGGCCTCGTCTTTTGCGGCCTTGTCCCACACGGTGCGGTTGCTGATTTCGTAGAGCAGCAGTCCGTCGTGATATTCCTGCACGAGGTATTTCAGATTGGGGTCTTTCTGTTCCATTTCAGCCAGTCGCTTGTCGACGAAATCCTCACCCTTTGTTCCGGGATTGGCCTTGGCCAACGAGTCAAGCTTCTGGTTGATGATCATCTCGCGCAGTCCGCGCTGTTCGATAAAGCGGTGAATGTCGGCCTTCACCGAGTCGTAGGGAAAAAACATACGCTTGTCTTCAAGCTTGATGATATGATAGCCGAAGGGCGTCTTTACGGGTTTGCTGATATCGCCTTTTTTCATCGAGTAAGCCGCGTCTTCAAACTCTTTCACCAATGCGCCTTTTTGCAGCCATCCCAGTTCGCCTCCTTTTTTTGCAGATCCGGGATCCTGCGAGTATTTCTTGGCCAGTTCGGCGAAGTTGCCTCCATGCAGAAGCACGTTGTATACCGAGTCGGCGCGCTGCTGTGCCTCGTCCCATTTAGCCTGGGGATCGCGCTGTCTGGCCATAAAGAGGATGTGGGCCGGTTTTATCAGTCCGCCGGTAGAATCGATACGCTGTTGGGTTTCACGGTAAATTTTCCGGGCCTCAGCCTCCACGTCGGCGTCGTTGATGAACGATGGGCGCACCTGCTGGTCGCGGTAGCCTAAAAATTCCTTTTTGAAAGATGTCAGTGTGTCGAGTTTGGCGGCCTTGGCGGCATCCACTTTAAGTTTGTAGTCGATAAACAGCGGAATGTAATCCTTCACGCTCTTCTTGTCGATGACCCCCTCGGTGTTGTTCTTATTGTAGGAATATTCAAATTCCGACCTTGTCACGTTCTCACCATTGATGGTCATGATGATGGGGTCGTTGGTCTGGGCTGTTGCCGAAAGTGCTGACAACAGCCATGCAGCAAATAGAATTTTCGATTTCATTGATGGTTTCTTCAAATTAAAAAAGGATGCGTGCGGTCCTTGCCGGGGCCACGCGCATCTTTCCTAAAGCAATATATGATAGGTAATGTTTGCCATTATTCGGGGCGTGAGTAGTTGGGTGCCTCACTGGTGATGGTGATGTCGTGGGGATGGCTCTCTAACACACCGGCATTGGTGATGCGCACAAACTTAGCATCGTGGAGCTTCTCGATGTTGGCAGATCCACAATATCCCATACCAGAGCGCAGACCGCCAACGAGCTGATAGATCACTTCCTGTACGGTTCCCTTGTAGGGCACACGTCCGGCGATGCCTTCGGGCACGAGCTTCTTGGCATCTCGGATGTCGTTCTGGAAATAACGGTCGCGTGAGCCGTTCTTTTGCTCCATAGCTTCGAGCGAGCCCATACCGCGGTAAGCTTTGAACTTACGGCCGTTGAAGATAATGGTGTCACCGGGGCTTTCCTCAGTACCGGCAACGAGAGAGCCGATCATCACACAGCTGCCGCCGGCAGCAAGTGCCTTCACAATGTCGCCCGAATAGCGCAGACCGCCGTCGGCGATGATGGGCACGTCGGTGCCCTGCAGTGCGGAGAAGACATCGTAGACGGCCGAGAGCTGAGGCACGCCGACACCGGCAACGACGCGTGTGGTGCAGATGGATCCCGGACCGATACCCACCTTGACGGCATCGGCACCGTTTTCAACGAGATAGCGTGCAGCCTCGCCTGTGGCGATATTGCCCACCACAACGTCGAGATGGGGGAAGGCGTTCTTCACTTCGTGCAGTTTGCCCACCACACCGGCAGAATGACCGTGGGCGGTATCGATGACGATGGCGTCTACTCCGGCCTCGACCAAAGCCTGTGCGCGTTCCATCGTGTCGACGGTGACGCCCACGCCGGCTGCTACGCGCAGGCGGCCTTTCTCGTCCTTGCAGGCCATGGGCTTATCCTTGGCCTTGGTAATATCTTTGTAGGTGATGAGCCCAACAAGATGGTTCTGATGGTCCACCACGGGAAGTTTCTCGATCTTGTTCTCTTGCAGTATCTTTGCGGCAGCGTGCAGATCGGTCTGTTGGGTTGTAGTGACGAGGTTGTCCTTGGTCATCACGTCGTCGATGAGCTTGTCCATGTGCTGCTCGAAACGCAGGTCGCGGTTCGTGACAATTCCCACGAGGTGGTTTTCGTCGTCAACTACGGGAATGCCACCAATGTGGTAGTCGTGCATCATGGCCAGTGCGTCCTTCACCGTACGCCCTTGCTTGATCGTCACCGGATCGTAGATCATACCGTTCTCAGCACGTTTTACGATGGCTACCTGGCGAGCCTGGTCGTCGATCGTCATGTTCTTGTGTATTACGCCGATACCGCCCTCGCGTGCGATGGCTATGGCCATCGAGGATTCGGTCACAGTGTCCATGGCGGCTGTCACAAAGGGTACGTTGAGCGTGATGTGGCGCGAAAAGCGCGTTTTCAACTCCACCTCTTTGGGCAGTACTGAAGAATAAGCGGGAATAAGAAGGACGTCGTCAAAAGTAAGGCCGTCCATTACAATCTTGTCTGCAACAAATGATGACATAAAAACTCCTTTAAAATTTATTGCGTGCAAATTTACTGATTTTTTTCGAATTACAGTCCTTTGCTACTTGCTTTTCTTTTTAATGTTAATGCAATTTAACGGAGAATTCTCTTGTCTTTCACTTCTGATTTGAGATGTTGTAAAAGGTGCGGCATCCTCAAACGGCAAGATTGTGTTACATGGTGATCCTTTTTGTCGTTCTTGCTACGAAAAAAAGCCTCCCCATGCGCTGGGAAGGCTTTATGAAAGTGTTCTGTTCAATGTGTCGGTTGAATCGGGATGGGAAGTGCCCGACCAAACTCCGGCAGGACCGGTCAGGCATTGGCCTTGTCGCTGATGGCCTGCTTGATCTGGGTCTCAAGTTCTTCGCAAAGCTCCGGATTGTCGGCCAACAGCTTTTTCGTTGCGTCGCGTCCTTGGGCGAGTTTACTGCCTTGGTAGCTGTACCAGCTTCCGCTCTTCTGGATGATATTGTATTCGGTGCCGAGGTCTACAATCTCACCAACTTTGGAGATGCCCTCACCGAACATGATTTCGAACTCAGCCTTGCGGAAAGGCGGTGCCACTTTGTTTTTCACCACTTTGACGCGCACTTGGTTGCCCAACACGTTGTCGCCGTCCTTGATGCTCGTCACGCGGCGGATGTCGAGACGCACAGAGCTATAGAACTTCAGCGCGTTACCGCCGGTCGTCGTCTCGGGATTGCCAAACATGATACCGATCTTCTCGCGCAGCTGGTTGATGAAGATGCAGCATGTATTGGTTTTGGAGATCGACGATGTCAGTTTGCGCAAGGCCTGACTCATCAGTCGTGCTTGGAGGCCCACCACGTTGTCGCCCATCTCGCCGTCGATTTCCTTCTTTGGTGTCAGGGCAGCCACGGAGTCGACCACCAACAGGTCGATAGCGCTGGAGCGGATGAGCTCATCGGCGATCTGCAGTGCCTGCTCGCCGTTGTCGGGCTGTGAGATCCACAGTTGGGTCATGTCGACGCCAAGTTTTTCAGCATAAAAGCGGTCGAAGGCATGCTCGGCATCAATGAAGGCTGCTGTGCCGCCCAACTTCTGCACCTCTGCGATGGCGTGGATGGCCAGTGTTGTCTTACCTGAGGATTCCGGGCCGTAGATTTCTACGATGCGCCCGCGCGGGTAGCCGCCAACGCCCAATGCCGCGTCGAGGCCGATGCTGCCCGTAGGGATCACGTCGACGGATTCCACATGCTCGTCGTCCATGCGCATGATGGAGCCTTTGCCGAAGTCTTTTTCTATCTTTGCCATGGCAGCTTGTAGGGCCTTCAGCTTGCCCGCTTGCTGCTCCTTGAGTTTTGCCTGCTTATCGGCAGCCAATTCTTCTTCTGTCTTTGCCATTCTGTGATGTTTTTTTTGAGAGTGTAGAGAAAGGTCTATGGTGTAGGAGTCGTGGGTTGCACTGGAGTCGTGGGGTAGTGTAAGTGTCTTAGGACGTAGAGGTGTTGCAGGTTGTGTGAGGGCAACTCCCAACTCCTGTCTCCTAACTTCTATTCCCAACACTCCTATTAAAGTTCCAGGTCGATGTCGCGGAGCTCATGCCAGGGCAGTCCCTGCTTGTTGAGCTGCTCCATGAAGGGATCCGGGTCGAAGTTCTCTACATTCCACACACCCGGTTTGCGCCAGATGCTCTTCACGAACATCATTGCGCCGATCATGGCGGGCACGCCTGTGGTGTAGCTTACCCCCTGCATACCTGTTTCCTTATAGGCTTCCTGGTGCTTGCAGTTGTTGTAAATATAATAGGTGTGCTCTTTGCCGTTTTTCATTCCTCTGATGCGGCAGCCAATACTCGTTTCGCCCTCATAGTTGGAACCGAGATCCTGCGGATTGGGCAGAACGGCCTTGAGGAACTGCAGCGGAACGATCTTTACTTTCACTGTCTTGCCCGAGCCGTCGGCCAGAGGAGCCTCGTATTCCACCTCGTCGATACGGCTCATGCCGATGTCTTCGATCACGTGCAGATGAGTCAGGTAGGCCTGCCCGAAGGTCATCCAGAAGCGGCCGCGCTTGATGGTGGGATAGTTTTTCACGAGCGATTCCAGTTCCTCGTGGTGCATCAGATACGATTCACGCGGTCCGATGTTAGGGTAGGTGAGAGGCTTGTGAATCTCTAAGGGTGCCGTCTCTATCCATTTGCCATCCTCATAATAGAGACCCTTCTGGGTGATTTCGCGGATATTGATCTCGGGATTGAAGTTCGTGGCAAAAGCTTTGTGGTGATCACCGGCGTTGCAGTCCACGATGTCGAGATATTGTATCTCGTCAAACTCGTGCTTGGCGGCATATGCTGTATAGATGCCACTCACGCCCGGGTCGAAACCGCAGCCAAGGATAGCTGTCAGTCCAGCCTTTTCGAAACGGTCTTTATAGGCCCACTGCCAGCTGTATTCAAAGTGGGCTTCATCTTTCGGCTCATAGTTGGCCGTGTCGAGATAGTTCACACCACAGGCCAGGCAAGCGTCCATAATGGTCAGGTCCTGATAAGGCAGAGCGAGATTGATGACCAGCTCCGGCTTGTAGCTGTTGAAGAGTTGCTTGAGCTGTTCCACGTCGTCGGCATCCACCTCTGCGGTCTTGATGTCCATGGTGTATCCCTTATCGTGGATGGCCTTCACCAGTCGGTCGCATTTTTCCTTGTGGTGGCTGGCAATCATAAATTCTGTGAAAACATCAGCGTTCTGAGCGATCTTGAACGCTGCGACGGTGGCTACGCCACCAGCTCCAATCATTAGTATTCGTCCCATATTCTGTAAGTATTGTTTTTATTTCAATTCGTCCGCGCTGATTCCGAGAGCGTTCATGAGCGAGTAGCCAAGGATCTCCTGGCGGAAGTTGCCCGTCGGCATGGGCTGCATGGCGAAGAGAGTGATGCGCTTTTCATCGTCGTCCTTGGGTTGCAGTATTCTGCTCACGGCTTCGTAGCCGTCGCCCTCCTCACTGTCGGGAACCACCATGATTCGCTTGACCGACTCTTGGTCGCAGAATGTTCTGACGATGTCGGCCATAAAGTTGTCTTTGGTCGTGAAGCCCTTTTCAACAGCCAGGCTGTTCACGATGAACTCTCCGAATTTTTCATGGCGGAAAGCCTTGGCGTTGAGATCTCTTTCGAAGTCGGATGGAGTGAAGTATTCCATCTGGCGCTTGTCTTTATCGTGGACCAACACCACTTGTGTCTCATGTTCGCCCTCGCGAACGCCTCCGTCCAAAGCCACGTCAATGGCCCATGTGGAGAAGTCGGCTTTGGGTATGCGGCGGTTGAGTGCCCGCTCGAAATAGACGGTGAGGTTGAAGGCCACCTTGTCGATATATTCGGCATCGGCGACGATGATATTTTCGCTCCAGTGAATGTTATTGGATTGTAGTGGGTTCATATTGCAAAGTTACGCATTAATTTTCATAACTACAAGAACATGCCAAGTAATTTTTTGGTCTTGATGGTTCATGGTACTCTGTGTTGTTGGCGGTGGAAATCCCACCCGGCGGGCAGATGGGCTGCTCCTTCTGTTTGAAAAAAAGAGTTGAAGACGGTAGCCGTTCCGTTAAAACACGCTACTCATGCCTTCAACTCCTTCTGTGCTATCTGATGATTCTTCTGTTGCCCCTTGAAATTATAGCGGTGTAACGAAGAGGTACGTGCGGATGATATAATAGGAGATGATGCCGGCTAAATAGCCAACGAGAGCAATCCAGGAGACATGCTTCATGTACCAGCCGAAAGTGATCTTTTCCAATCCCATCACCACCACACCGGCAGCCGAACCGATGATGAGCAATGAGCCACCCACACCGGCACAGTAGGCCAACAGTTGCCAGAAAATGCCGTCAACAGCCATGTCGCCCACAGCCTGCACGGGGTACATACCCATGCAACCGGCTACGAGAGGAACGTTGTCGATGATGCTCGACAGCACACCGATGATACCCGTCACGAGATAGTGATTGCCGTTGAAGGCCTCGTTGAGGTATTTACCTAAGGCGATCAGTACCCCCACATCTTCCAAGCAGGCCACGGCCATCAGAATGCCGAGGAAGAAGAGAATGGTCGACATGTCGATGTTGTGCAGCAGGTTGGTCACGCGTTTCTGGGTTCCCTCACGGTCGTTCTGGCGATGGAGATTGCGGTAGAAAATTTCGGTCACCGTCCACAGCACACCTAAAACGAGCAGAATGCCTACAAACGGAGGAAGGTGGGTGATGGCCTTGAAGACAGGCACGAACATCAGGCCGCCTACACCGATGAAGAACACCGCCTTGCGCTGCGTGCTGGTGAAGTCGAGCACCTCATAGTCGCTCTTCATCTTCATCGGATTTTCGTTGTAAAGTTCTCCCTTGAGTCCAAGCTGCAATATCAGCGCCGGGACAACCATGGAGATGACACTCGGCACGAGAATCTCGCTGATCACGCCCGCTGCGGTGATTACGCCCTTGTTCCACAGCATGATCGTAGTGACGTCGCCGATGGGTGAGAACGCACCGCCCGAGTTGGCCGCTATGATGACCAAGGAAGCGTAGATGATGCGATCCTTGTGGTCGTGGACAAGCTTGCGCAGAATCATAATCATAACGATGCTCGTCGTCAGGTTGTCCAGGATGGCCGAAAGGAAGAAGGTCATAATGGCAATGCGCCACAACAAAGCACGCTTCGACTTGGTGTGCATCACGTCGCGTACCCAGTTGAAGCCACCATTCTGGTCGACGATTTCCACGATCGTCATGGCACCCATCAGGAAGAAAAGCGTAGTAGAGGTACTGCCCAAATGTTCTTCAATACTGGCACTCACGGCGTTGATCAGGTCCTGACCTTCCATGCCGGGGAAGTAACTGCCCGGATTGATCATGAACAGCGTCCAACAAACTACGAACATCAACAAGGCCACGGCTGCCTTGTTTACCTTTGTCACGCTCTCCATCGCTATAAACATATAGCCGATGACAAAGCAGATAATAATTGCAATTGTTAACGAACTCATTATAATAATTTTGTGAAATTTTGTGCGATTGTCCAGCTTCTTAGAAACGCTTGCAAAGATACGAATTAAAATCCGAACGGGAAAAGGAAAACCACGAATAAAATGTTATATTTTCGTGTTGTTTTCGGCCAAACGGCTCACCTGCTCATTACACATTTCATACAATTTCCGGTTTTTGCTGCCAAGTAGTCAATTGTTCGTGTTAATTGCGGCTTTTTTGCGGGGAAAACGCTGTAAATAAAAATAATGGATCAGCTATAGGAAAGAAAAAAACTTTGGACCTCATAGCTATTTTTTTTTGCTCAAAGATTGTCGATTTTGCGAAATAAAAGTTATTATTGCAGAGATGGTTGAACAACCCATTGGGCATCTGTCTTCTGAATCCATTAATTTAAACCTATTTTTATATGATTACAGCGTCTATGATTATTGAGCTGCTCATCGTACTGTTAGCTCTTTACGTTGGTTCCCGCTATGGCAGTCTTGCCTTGGGAGCTATTTCGGGCATCGGTTTGGCCATACTTGTCTTCGGTTTTGGGCTGAAGCCAGGCACACCGCCCACCGACGTTATCTATATCATCATCGCGGCGGTCACCTGTGCCGGCATCTTGCAGGTCTCTGGCGGTATGGACTGGTTGATTCAGATTGCCGAGCGATTATTGCGTAAGCATCCCGACCGTATCACGTTTTTAGCTCCCTTGTGCACCTTCACGTTGACAGTGCTCGTGGGTACAGGGCATGTCGTCTACACCCTTATGCCTATCATTGTGGACATCGCCATCAAGAAGGGAATCCGTCCGGAGCGTCCCTGCGGCGTCGCCTCCATAGCTTCGCAGGTCGGTATCACCTGCTCGCCCATCGCCGCGGCTGTGGTGGCTTTTGTCACCATCTCCAACGCCAACGGCTTCGACGTGACCATTCCACAGGTGCTCATGGTGACGATACCCGCCTGCGTTTGTGGCTTGATGTGTGCCGCGGCCGCCTCCTATCATCGTGGTCTCGACCTCGATAAGGATCCTGTCTTCCAAAAACGACTTCAGGATCCCGCGCAGAGGGAATATATCTATGGCGGAACCGCTACTACGCTCGACAAGAAGATCTCCAAGGAGTCGCGCCGTGCTGTGTACATTTTCTTTGGAGCCTTGGCCGTTATTGTGATGTTCGCAGTGTTTCAGAATCTTCTTCCAGCCTATGACTCTGTGAAGGCCATCGACGGTGCTAAGGACGTTACGTTAGCGTCGGGTGTAACCGTGACCCCGAAAGAGCTGGCGGCAGCCAATGTGGTGCTGCCAGGCGTGACTGTGGCTACCACCGTGAAGCTGAAGATGAACTTGGTGATTCAGATTGTGATGATTTCCGCTGCTGCTCTGATGATCATGTTCTGCAAGGCCAGTCCCAAGAAGGCTGTTGCGGGAGCTGTGTGGCAGAGTGGTATGGTGGCTGTGGTGGCTATCTATGGTATCGCGTGGTTGGCCGATACATACTTCAGCAATTATCTTGACGAGATGAAACTCATGTTAGCTGATATCGTTGCCAAGTATAACTGGAGCATAGCCTTTGTATTCTTCCTCGTTTCCGTGCTGATCAACTCTCAAGGAGCCGTTGTTGTGGCCATGTTGCCTTTGGCTTATAAGTTGGGCATTCCGGGCCCGGTGCTGCTCGGCGTGCTGCCCAGTGTCTATGGCTACTTCTTTATCCCCAATTATCCTTCAGATATTGCTACGGTGAACTTCGACCGCACAGGTACCACTGTGATTGGTAAATACCTCTTGAACCACAGTTTTATGATGCCTGGCCTTATCAGTGTGTTTGTTTCCACCATCGTGGCCTATCTCATCAGCAGCATCATCTATTAATAAGCTGAATGAGGGTCCTCTTTGAGCCGGACCTAAAGAAATGTTCGACCGCACATCCAACCAACCGGTTGCATGTGCGGCGAACGCTTATTGTGCATGATAAACAAAGTTACATTAGGAAACCAATGCCCAAGCTTGTGTTGTAGCATTTGGGAGCCTTGGCGGTGTTGAACATTGGAGTGAGGTCGGTGTGGAAATAAAGTTGAATGCCCGCATAGCCAACGTGCGCATCAAAGCCAAGTCCCACCGTGTTGATGTTGATGTCCTTTGTCACGCTGTGACGACCATCGCTGTCCTTGTAGCGTGAGTGTATGGCACTACGCATGGCCACCGACACACCTGCACCAACGACGAAACGCCCTCTGCCGTTTACCTTCTTCTGCCAATCCAACAGCATTGGAATGCGGATGTAGCAGTATTTCAACCAACTGTCTTTCAACTTCTTTTCGCTCACAATGGGAACCACCTCGTTCCTATCCTCTATATTGTCGAACTTGAAGTTCTTGTTAAATTGGATATTGCCATAACCTAACTGGACAGCGGTGACAAGCCCAAAGGTCTGCTGGTAGTTGAAAGGGATGCCAAAATTGATGGCAGAAATGCCAAATTCCCCACACCTATGGTCGATGGTGTGCATGTCGTTTGCCCCCTTGAAGCCAAACGAGCTTCCGGCGGGAAAGGCAACACCTATATAGACACCCGGCAGGGAGCCGACGAAGTTCTGCTTGCGCTTGCCTGAATTGGGAATGAAGGGCGATGTCACATACACCTGTTCCACCTCCTGTCCGTCTACAAACGATGTACTCGAAATCTTCTGCATTTTCTCACCGTCGCTTTTCCTCACGTCAATGTCGACGCGTTCGTCGCTGTCTCTTACGATAATGGTCTTGTCGCGATAGGTAATGGTTGTGTCGTTGAGGCTTGCCGCCTCGCCTGCCAACGGTAGGATGAAGGCTGCCAATAGAATTAATTTCTTCATATCTCAGTATTTTTTAGTTTCTGCTGTAACAAAGTTTCATAATGTCATCGGGCGACAGGTGTCCCTCGATGAAGATGACCGCTCCGCCGCCCCGGCCATTTTTGCTGAAGAGGATGTAGCGGTTGTAGCCATCCAGGGGCGGCATCATGTAGTAGCCGCTCGTCACCTTTCCGTCCTGCACCACTTCGCGTATTTTCCTTGCCCGTTTGCGGTCCAGGCCCAGCCACTCGTCGATTTGGGCATTTTGCCGTTTGAAGACGAGCGACTTATATACGTGGAGCGCATAGCCCTTCAACTTGGCATCGTTCATCTCCACCATCTTATAGCCCTTGGCGTGCCCGTACTGTTGGAAGATGCGGTTCACGTTGAGTCCCTGTTGCGCCCATCCTACTTCAGGATGCAGCACTAACAGACTCAGGGCGGTCAGCAAAATCAATGCAATTCGTTTTCTCATATCTCCCTCCACTTTTATTCCGTCATTGTACACATAGCGTCGAATGTTTCCCGGTCATTCGTCTGCACCATCATCAGCGCGTCCTCGGCTTCCTTCTCCACCACTTTCTTGTTGGTGATGACGTGGCCATTGATGACGGCGTAGTTGTCGGGTCCCGACGAATGGCCGAAGGTCAGTGCCAAAGCCAGTGCCCCACAGGCCGCGACGGCAGTCCAAACACTCCAAAGGGGCAGCTTGCGTCTACCGCCCCGCTCCTTAGTCTCATAGCGGAACAGAGCCCTGTAGATCTCCCATTCTTTGGGGACGACAAGGTTGTCACGTCCGAAATACGCTCTCAGCCGTGCTTCCTCGCGCAGTGTGGTCTTTCCGTCCTCATAGCGGTCGATGAGTTCCTGTATGGTTTTCTTCTTCATTGTTTTACTGTTTTGATCCATTGAGGCGGTGTTTATTGTCCATTGAGGCGGACAAACTCCTCTCTGATTTTTCTGCGGGCCCTGGAAAGCAGTTGTCTGAGGTTGGCCTCCGAACATCCTGTGATGGCAATGATTTCCTTGCTGTCGTAGCCCTCAATCTCCTTCATTCTGAACACCGTGGCTTGGAGCGGGGGAAGATGGTCCACGATGTAGCGGATGGTTTCCATTTCGTCGTTGAACATAGGTGGACTCTCCATGCCCACGTTCTCAAGCCGCTCGCCGTGGGCTGTGGCCTCGTGCTGGTCCTTTCGCCATTTGTCGCGAATGATGTTCCTCAGCGAGGCCATTGCTAGCGCCCTATGGTTGGGATGGTCATCGAGCGAGTCGCGCTTGACCCAGAGTCGCAGCAGGGTTTCCTGCACTGCGTCCTCCGCGTCGTCCCCGTTGCCGGCCATGGCTTTGGCCACAGCTTCCAACTCCGGCCGTAGCGAGACAAATCGCTGATTGAATTCCTTGATGGTCATCTCTATATAGTAAACGATAATTTCCGATGGATTGTGACAAAGGAGTGAATGATTTTTTTGGTCGCTCCAATCTTAGAACAACTTTTCATAAAATTGCTGGCCATTACCACGCTTATGCCATCAATCATTATTATTTTCAACGAATGATTCGGATTAATCGAAAAAACATTCGACTAATTCGGGCTCAACAGACATAGTCCGTAAAAATCCGTTGCGAATAACTGCCACAGATAAACACCGATTTTCACATACGATATAATCAAGTCCGTGCGTATCTGTCTGAATCCACGGCATCTAATAGCCATGGTCTAACACTTAGTGACACAGACTTGTGGGAAGCCAATATCTTCAAAAAACGTCCCCTGCGAGAGGATGGGAATCCGCTCGCAGGGGACGCAACGTATCTTCTGTTTTGATGAATGCTTGATTGCCTTAGAAATAATAGGCCAGGCCTATTTGCCATGCGTTGGCGCGGCTGCCTTTCTTGAATCCAGCGATTTGTGAAATCGCGTCAACGGCGGTGCTCTTCAGTTCTACGTCGCCCGTGTGGCCACATGCGATGTTGTAGTTGGCCGAGAGCTGTAAGTGATTCAGCAACATGAGACCTGCACCTACGTTGACACTGAAGTTGCTCGATTTCAGTCGCCAGTCTGCTACCTGATCGTAGAGAGTTTGTGTCTTGTCGCCGACGTTGAAACCGAACTGAGGACCAGCAAAGAAGAACACACTCGCCGTAGACCCCAGACCTACTCCATAACGGAGATTGATAGGGATGACCACCTGTTGCTGCTTAATGGTGTTGTCGCTTTCCACTTCAGCCTTGTCACTTGATATTTTTGCCTTGCCTTCGCGCTGGTCGTAGAGAGCAGAAGCATCCACGCCCAGGCCGACGATGGGAAGTGTGAACTTCACTGTCGGACCGATGAAGAAGCCGGCGCGGTTGGTGGCGTCGAGCACGTCAGAGCTAAAGCTCATATTGGTAACGTTTACACCGCCCTTCAGACCAAATTTAACTTGTGCCTGAGCGGGGACAGTTGTCAGCAGGGCAACAGCCACTGCAAGCAGGGTCAGAATTTTTTTCATAGTTGTTTATTTTTGTTAGTGGATGATACTATATTTTTTTATGCTGCCGCCACTCTTCACCGTCAGCGTGAGATGGCCAATTAATGGCGTTGTCTTCTCACCGTGACGCGAGCTGACGAATTGGCTGATCCCGATGGTGACTTGCTGCGGCGCGTGCGCTTCACCGTCGAGCTGCTTCCACCTGAACGGCGGTTGGCCTTGCGGGCCTTTTTCAGTTCCTTCTTGTCAAGATTGGCAATGCTGTCGAGGCTGTCCTTGCGGGCCTGGTTGCCCCACATGTTCTTTTCAAAGGCCAGTATCTCCTGTTCAATCTTGTTTTGAGCTTTGGTGCGCAGAGTGTCGTTGTCCTGGGGCAGCGTCGTACCTTGCATATTGTTGGTCTTGTAGATCTTGCCTTTGTAGCGGTTCATCGTAAAATAGTCGTCCACGCTCATCGTTGCCGCATTGTTCAGATTGCTTGTCATGATGGTTTGCCGCGCAAGGAAAGGGGCAATGTCGTCGTACTTCACCCAAAAGAGCGGGTATTTTGTGCCACCATCACCGAAGTCGTCGTCACGCACCATCACTGGGCAAAGCGCCAGCACCTTTGTGTGGAACGTGGCCGTGTTCTGGTCATAGTAGGAGCTCTCCTTGATGAAATAGGTCTTCACCTCGCGGCTGGGAATGTCGGCATCGTCGATGTGTATGCCGCGGTCGGTGCGCTCGTAGTAGATCTCATACTTTTTGAGAAACTCCAACGGCTTCACCCTGAGGCTTTCGTCGAAGCGCGCGTCGCCTGTGTTGACATCGTAGTCGTAGGCTTTGATCTGCCCCCGCAGCATGAGCTTGAACAGATAGGTGAACAAGTTCATTTGGGAGCCTTGTGGCTCTACGGGGTAGTAGAGGCCAGCGTTGGCGTCTTGTGTGAGGTTGATCTCGCGGTATACATCGCGTCGCCAAACCACGTCCTCCTGCATCTCTGCCTGGGTCGGGAAAGAGATTTGGGCGCGGGTAGAGAGCTGGTTCTGGTTGGATTTGCGTGCCTGCGCCTCAGCCTGTTCGGCGCGACGCTTTGCCGACTGGGCGAAAGCACCCTGGACGGCAATCAAGGCAAAGACGACAATTAATATCTTTCTCATCATTCGTATATATTTCCTTCAATTATCATAGATGCAGCCAAAGCTTTCTGCATTTTTTTTGTTTCTAAATCCTCTCACCGTGCCTATTCTTTCTTTGGTGACGTTGTTGGTTCGGTCCGTGCACCAGCTCCCTTGCGGGGGATTGAAGTCATGAGGTTTTCAAGCGTCTGTTATCGCGTTCACTGTTTTAGGCGCGTGCTCCAGTATCACCTCACGATGACCTCCATCGTACCGGGCAGTACGCGGGCGATGCCGTCGGGACCGATGGCGTGCACCTTGTTGATATAGAAGCGGCGGTTGCGCGAGAGTTTGCGGAACTGGCTTCGCTGCGCCTCGCTGAAGTCGCTTCCGTTGGAGTTGATGGGTACGGCGTTGCCCATGTTGTCGAAGAACACCGTCTCGAAACCCGTCACGCGGAAGGCGATGTCGAGCAGTCCGTCGTCGATGGCGGCGTGGATGCCGCCCGTGCCCATGAGCTGGGCCTTGGAGAGCACGCCACCACGGAAGCGGTTGTTGCCCACAGCCATGTAGGCCGTCGGGTCGGGCAGCTTGCGCACGTGGAAGGTGAAGGGCGGCATGGAGCGCACCTGCCCCTTGTCGCGCGCCGTAATGTGGAAGGTGACATCGTGCCCCACAGCTGATGGTACCGCAACGAAATGCCCGTTGCCTGTGGAGCGGAGGCTTCCACCACTCATGGAAACACTTACAGCATTGGCTGGCACACCCGGTACGCTGACACTGATGGGGTTGCTATAGCCCGCATACAGCACGTTCATCAGATCGGCTGCCACAGTGGCTGTGTTAGGAGCCGGTATTACCGTGTATTTCTGCACGAAGTCGCGGCGTAGGATTTCTCCTGCTGTGTTGTGCATGAGAATGTAGCCAGAGAACTGATGCTCTCCCACACCGCTTGCGGTGAAGGCATATTGGCCGTTGGGAGAGTTGACGCGCTGTCCGTTGACATAGATGATGGGTTGCTGGGTCGTGTCTACCGCGGCCATTACGATGTTGGCGTTGAATCGTTCTCCTGGATAGAGGGTTGTCTTTTCTGGAATGACAAAGGCCGAGAGCTTGTTCACGCGGATGTCTTTCAGACCCACATTGGCAATCAAGGAGTGAAGCACTTCGCCCTCAGCGTAGCGCACATCGCTCTGCAATTTGCTCAGCAGGGTTACGGCCGCGGCAACGGGCATATTCTCAAACATGGCTTCCTGCCAATTCTTTCCCAGTGTGGCGTTGCTCGACTTGGGGACTTTTGTCGACAGGTTGGCGGCGATGATTTTCTTTTGCAACGGATCGTTGACCATGGTCAGGATGCGCTCACGATAACTGTTGATAGCATCGTAGAGCTTGCGTCCCTTGTGTGTACCGGGAGCGAGCAGCACCTCGCCTGCGGCTTCCAGATTGTCCTTGTTTTCTATATTGTCCAGATTGCCGTCTTTTCCGTCTGCCTTACGCACAATCTCGATTTTCAGTTCCTGTGCGAAGTTGTAGAGCGAATCGCTCATGTTTTTCACCATTGTGGCTTTCTCAAACCATTCTCTCACCTTGGTGGGATTCTTCTCCATCATTTCCTCAAAACTGCCGTATATCTCCTTGTTTTGTAAGGAAGAGCTGGCTGTCGTGCGCTTGAGGCTTTCCTCAACAATGGAGAAGCCGTTGAGCACCTCGGTGGAGATGTTCAGCGCCAACATGGCCATGAGGACGACGTACATGAGGTTGATCATCTTCTGGCGGGCGGAAAGAGGCCTTTTCTTTATTGCCATAGAAGCGTTCTTTTAATGCATGCCCCATGATGCTCGAAGCATCACGAGATTGGTGTTTCTGACTTTTATTTCAGTTTCTTGTTGATATTCTCTCTCTCAAACGGAATTGATCCATCTGAATGACGACCCAGTCTTAAGCGTTGTTGTTGGTCGCGGCCCGCATGTTTACGGTCATGGCCTCAATCATACGTGCATAGATGGCGTTGAGTTGCTGAATCTGCTGGGCCATTTGCTGAGTTTGAGCATTGATCGACTCGATAGTGCCCACCTGCTGACTGGCGCCTTTCAGCTGCAGCTCGTAGATCTTGGAAATACCAGTGAGCGTGCGGTTGAGATTCTCCATCTCCTCGCTGTCGCGGGTAAGGCGGGACGACTGCTCGTTGACCTTCTTCAGTGTTTCAACAAGATTCTTCAGCTCGTCGACATAATTGCCCTGGGCCTCGTTGAGTGCCTCGGCTTCTTCTTGCGACATCTGAGGAACGAAGTTGGGTTGTGGAGCAGACACGGTTGATGCTGTGGGTGCTGATGCTCCGTTTTCTGAAGATAGGGACTCTGCAATTTGGGAAGCTTGTGTTGAGAGTGTTTCCCCGTTGGCATCAGCAGGTGCGTTGTAGGGCTTTCCGCTGCCCACCACGACTACCTGAGGCGCTCCGCTCACGGCTGTGGTGCCCACTGATGCAGATGTGTTTGCTGAAGCTGTTGTCTCACCGCTCTCAAGGTATTCTTCGGTGATGTGGGTAGGAATGTCGCGCCCTTCGGCAGTCTTGTCGAAAGGCCGGTCGAAGGCGGATATGAAGAACACGATGACCTCAGTGCCCATACCTACGAAGAGCATGATGTTGGCTCCGGGCAAGTGGGTTAACTTGAAGAGAGCACCTAAAATCACAATGGAAGCTCCCCAACTGTATGCATAGTTCAAAAACGTCTGTCCCGGCACGCTGTCCATCCATCTTTGCATGCGGTAGACGATGTTGTATTTGCTGTATTCTGCCATAATATTACTTTCTCTTGTTCTTTTTCACTTTATTTGTGCTCGACGAACTGGCAAGGCTTCTCACGCATCTGAATCCAATATACGACCGGGGCTGGTTTTGGTATTCCCATGTGCGCCAAGCTGATCGGATGTAACTTTCAGGATCTTTCCAGCTACCACCGCGCACGCTTTTCTTTTTCAGTTTATAAGGATCTTCCTTTGCGGCCTTATACTCGAGCTGCGGATTGAGATCGTTCATGGCATCTACGCCACTTTCTGTGTATTCTGTGCTTGTCCATTCGGCCACATTTCCAGCCATGTCGTAGAGCCCATTGCTGTTGGCTCCATAGATACCCACCTGACTGGTGATCAGGTTGCCGTCTTCGGTGTAATTGCCGCGGTCGGGCTTAAAGTTGGCATAGAAACATCCGTTACCGTTTTTCACGTCGGCGTTGTCCCATGGGAACTCATTCTGTTGCTTTCCGCGGGCTGCGTATTCCCATTCGGCCTCGGTCGGCAGCCGGTAGCGCTGTATGTATCGGGCCTCACCTCCAAGTCCTTTCAGCAAATAGTCCGTGCGCCAGGCGCAAAAAGCATTGGCCTGTTCCCAAGTAACGCCCACTACGGGATAATTGTTGTAAGACGGGTTGGAAAAGTAATTGCGCAGGTATACTTCATTGTCTGAATTTCTGAAGTCGTTTACCCAGCAAGTTGTGTCGGGATAGATGTTGACAATATAAGTGTTGAGGAAGTCCCATGGTCCGGAGAGCGGACGGTTGATGGTCTCGCGGTGAATGTTGCCCTCATCGTCGATGTAGGCAGTGTCTTTGGATATCATCACCACCTCGTTGGGATCCACTTCCACGTCGGTGTTGAGGTTGCGCTCCGAAGGGTTTAGACGGTTGCGGCGCAAGGCGGCTGTAGTATAGTCGTAAATCTCATAGCGATAGTTCATCTGACTGGCGTCGAGCGACTTCTCACCAGTCACGGGATTGGTGACGTAGAGGCTCTCAATGGCGCGTTGTTCGTCTTCGTTGGGCTTGCGTGGAAGAGCCTTCTTCCAGTTTAGATGCGGTTTCACCGGATCGCCGTTCTTATCCTCTGTTATCATGTAGGTTTCATCACCGGCATAGGAAGGTGAGGCAAGGCGCGTGCGCAGTATGGAATCCCGCACCCAGTAGACGAATTGCTTGTATTCAGAGTTCGTCACCTCGGTCTCATCCATCCAGAATCCGTCTACGGAGATGGATTTCTTCGGTATGTTCTTGCCCCACAGACTGTCTTCAGGAATATTTCCCATCTGCAGGAATCCGCGGTCGATGCGCGTCATGCCGTAGGGAGTGGGTTCGGTGAAGCCTTTGCCACCGCCAACGCCGACGACCTCGCCGCCACGTCCTGACGATGATGCAGACTTGGCGCCGAAACAGCCGGTGAGCGTCAGGGCGATGACCGCCATGCATACTGCTATGATTGATTTTCTCATCTTTTATTGTTATACCTTATTATTATAGAATGCGGACTGCCGAATGGCGGTTGCGTCCTTTTTTCTGTAGATTCACATCCATTTGATAGCCCACGAAGAACTCGTGGCTTCCGTTGCTGACATTGATAGCCGAGGTGTACATCTCGTAGCTGTAGCCCACAACGATTCCATGGAAACTGCCGCCGACATATACCGTGGCGGAGTTGGTAGGGCTATAGCCGGCTCCGAGATAGAGCATCTTGTTTTCATGCTGATAAACCAATCGGGTGGTGATGTCGGCCCGATAAGCACTCAGGTCGGTGCGCACGAGCACGCTGGGCTTTATCGTTAAAAACGGATTTCTTAATTTTATATTGTATCCTCCTGTTAAATAAAAGGAGGGGTCGATTTTCAACTCATTGGTTTCTCCGAGGTTGACAGTAGGGGATGTGAGGTGCTGACCCGACAATCCCACATACCATGGTCCGTGGGTGTAGTACAGGCCGAAAGCCAAATCGAATCCGTTGCCAGAAATGTCGCTGGTGGCGAAAGCAGGGTCGCTGCTGTCCTCGAGGTTTGCCTTGCTGCCATTGAAGTCTTCACTGAGCAGTCCCAATTGGATACCTGTAGCCAATCGGCCACCGAAGAGGCGGAAGCGGTAGGCATATTGAGCCATGAGCTGCTGGTGGGTGAAAAGTCCAATCTTGTCGTTCATGAACTTTAATCCTACACCGTGGTAGGACTTCAACGCGTAGAAGGGCATGTCGGCTGCGGCGTATGCCGTTTGAGGATTGTGTTTGAATCCCGCAAAGTCCAATGCGTAGGCTACCGTGACGTTCAGTTTCGCTTCTTTTCCTACGGCAGCCGGGTTGAACGAGGGCTCCATGTCGAAGTAGTGGGCGAAATTGACATCATACTGCGCTTTGGCACCTGTGGCGCACGTTGCGAGCAACAATGTTATGGAGAAAATGCGTTTAAACACGCATAGATAACGAAGGTTTCGTCGATTTATTGTTTATCACGGCCTACAGAGTGGCAAGAAAGTTCCAACACCCTGAAATAATGCATAATGCATGAAAAAAGGCCACCCCTCGTGGGCAGCCTTTATTGCTTATGACTTAATATTCATCTTCGTTGAAAACTTGCCTTAAACTTGATTATCAGTAACTTACGCCATTCTTAACTATTTTTGGCCATATAAACTGCACGGCCTGAGGCGGTCAAAGGCGATTCACAGGCGGGTTGGACAAACTTATTCTTTCGGGTACAAAGTTACAAAACTTTAGTGAATAATCGGTTCTTTTGGCGGTTTTTCAACAGGAAGAGGGTTAGACAGCAGGAATTTCAGTACCTTTGCACCCAAATTTTGCAATTAATCAAGAAAAAATGAAAACAGTTGGCTTTTCCGTAAAAAAATGATGGGTCTGAAGTGTCTTATATATAGACATGCCTCAAAAATGGGGCACGAATATGAATAGACTGATATGCTTGATAAGAGAATACTTGAAAATTGCGATTCAGCGAGTGCCAACCAAGCTCGCTTGGAGTTGGCTGAGCGAAAGCAATTTATCGAACAGCTTTTCCGCCGGAACTACAGCAAGATGATTCATCTGGCCAGTGTCTTGTTGGGCGATGACGAAGAGGCTGAGGACGTGGTGCAGGATGTCTTCTTGCGTGTGGCAGACAGCGACATTCCACCTAAGAATGACAATTATCTGCTGACTGCCGTGCGCAACGCCTGCCTGAACAGAATCAGACAGATGCATCTTCACGACAAAGTGAAGAGATTGATGCCCTTAGAAGACGATTCCGCCCTGCAACCCATTGACAAACGGATGGAACGGCTCGACGATATTGCCACTTACGTGGACGAGCAACTGGAGGAACCGCACCGCAGCATCTTCCACCTCCGCTTCGACGATGACCTGACCGTCAGTGAGATTGCCCGTCGGCTGGGTCTGAATCCGAATACTACCTACAAGTATCTCATGCAGAGCATTCAGCAAATCAGACATCACTTCGGTAAACATTAAAATGACAACAACAATGGAAACGACGAAAGAGAGAGAGCAGAACCAAGCTCGCTTGAGTTCTGCCGAGCGAGAAGGAGTTCGACAAAGTCAAACGACCAACGAAAACATCCGCCAGCTAATGGAAATGCTCGACAATCCCGATGCATATACCGAGCAGCAGATTCAGAACATCATCAACCATGATGAGGATACTCGTGAAACCTATCGTCTTATGGTAGAAGCCAAACGTAGTAGCCGTCATCGTCAGAACAAAGAACTTGTCAATGTAGATGCTGCTTGGCAGAGATTCAATCAAAAGTTTCAGCCTAAGCAGTCAAGCAGCAATTGGATGAAGATAGCTGCATCTTTCATTGGTGTGCTACTTGTTTCTGGCATAGCCTTCGCCGCTATCCACATCGTCCGACAGTACCAGAAGCAGGAAACTCCGCAAACAGAGATTGCGGAAAATGTGACACCCCCCGTCACAACACTCCCTGCCGATACGCTTACCAAAGATACCGTCACAGTGCAACCTGTCATCTACGACAATATTCCATTAGAGAAGATGCTGCCAGAGATAGCCGCTCACTACGATGTGAAAGTCGTATTTGCTAACGATGAAGCCCGTGGACTCCGTTTCCACTTTGTCTGGAACCCACAGAA